>Ga0209273_10002013_pt1 | contig 16460 bp, 18 predicted proteins | sample tdAd471_FD_187126 | JGI IMG/M metagenome (GOLD analysis project Ga0209273, IMG submission 187126) | Marine sediment microbial communities from the Atlantic coast under amendment with organic carbon and nitrate - tdAd47.1 (SPAdes)... | ecosystem: Environmental > Aquatic > Marine > Coastal >...
ACTTCAGAGTTTTGGGAGTTGCCATTGCGATCGGACTCCGCCTTGATCCACTCCTTGAGCTCTTGCGGAAGCCGAAGCTGCATTGGTTTACGACTATTCATGAAACGCCTCCAGGTTGAAAACATACCCCGTATGTGGCACTTAGCCACTATTGCGTCAATCGAATTTTATGGCACAGTGCCACCATGTCAGAACAAAGTGCTCAAAATCAGGACAAGTTCATCGTGCGATTGCCGGATGGCCTTCGTGACCGGATACGGCTTGCGGCCGAGAGCAACCACCGTAGCATGAACGCTGAGGTCGTTGCCGTCCTTGAAGAAAACTACCCCGCGCCAGTCCCGGAAAACATCAGCGACCCCGCAGCCCGAATGCTATTCTGGCTCGCCAAACGAATCCGACGGAGAAGCCCGCAACCGGGCTCACCCAGAGACAAGCAAGCCGCCCTATACGAGCGTATTGCGGGCGATATATCGGAACGCATGAAGGATATCGGGGAATAGCCTTAGTAGGCCACCCACTCGTAACCATGGTTGCCATCGTGATCTTCCCATTCAACGCCAACCCCGCGTCGCCAATTCGATGACGAACAGCGCCGCGACGGCAGCACCCACTGCGGGGCGGCCGCCGGTGTCGTGCGTTGCCATCCGAATTCGCCCTGCGTGCCATAGGTCCCGAGGCGAATATTGTAGCTCTCAGAGCAGTCATCGTCGCGACCGCGTTCGCGATGGCTGTAGTACCGAACATCCCAGACGCGGATCGAGCGCACGAAATCGAATTCCAGACCACTGATGTCGATATCGGCACCGCCTTCAGCCATCTGTGTCAGAATGACTTGGCCGAGCGTCTGACCTGTTTGGTTGCTGGCCTCCCAGATCTTTGGGGTCGTGCTTTGCAAAGGCACCCGCTCAGAAACACCCATCGGGCAGCGCCAGATTTGCAACGGCGGCTCGATCGGCCAAGGCGTAATCCGCCTAATGAAAACCGCACGAGCATGGGCACATTCTGCTGAAGTTGGCCACCCGCCAGCCAGGCAAAGCAGAATGGCGCAATCAACTTGGTAGGCTTTTGCTGCCTGCGGAGCCAAGCTGGAAACGACACTTATGGCGACCCCGCTAAGCAAATTTCGGATGGATTTGAGCCACATATCAATAAGCGCCTTTCGACTTCATTACTATAATATTGATGGTTGTTGCCCAACTTCGCCCCGCACACCATATGCGAGCAAGGGATTAGATCCACTCGCGCGCATTTTGTGGAATATATTCCGTAGAGCAATTCTTGTGATCTGGCCGAATACAGGCCATGAAATTGAGGGAAACAGTAGGGTTAAATATTCGGAATCTAAGAATTTCCAGAGGATTGAGCCAAGAACAATTAGCTTTAGCTGCTGACCTGGATCGCAGCTATATCAGCGAGATCGAGCTCGCGAAATTCTCAGCATCGATCGATGTTCTAGAGCGGATCGCGCATGCTCTCGAGGTCGCTCCCAAGGAATTGTTTAACGAGAGGGGCTAGTTGTGCCCGAATTTGAGAGTGTTCGCACAACGGCCGAAGCCATCGGCCGCATTACATGCATCAAGACTGGCGTTGAAGTCGGCCTGCTGTATCGGTGGGATAACGGTGACACGCAGGCCGCGCTTTATGATGACAGCCTCCATCATTCGCCAAACTGTCCAGAGCAACTTAAGAAACCGAATATTGGCGCAAACCGCAGTTGATGGCTGTAATGAACTGATTTCGTTGTGAAAATCGGTGATCTTTTTCCACTCCTGCAAGTTACCCGGTTGATTTGGGCTGGAATCCCGTGGCTCGCCCATCTTGTCAACGGGCGGCTGGCACTATTTGCCTGAGCTTGTCTAGTTTTGGGAGATTTTCGGCGGTGGCGGAAAGTGTGATTTCGTCTTGGGCGCCGCTCGGACCTCAAAATCGGAGAATTCCCAAGCAGAGGATACCTTTGAGATGTGCGAACTTCATTTCAACCTTACGCCTTTTGCATACCAAAAAAAACGGTCCAACATTCTGCCTGCGGTTATCGCCATACCAATCGCAATGACAACGAATCCATATGCTGCTTCGCTTCCCAAGCATTTGCCAAGGACGTGTAGATCAGGAGCTATTGTCAAATCTGGTGTCCAAGCGCTTTTCATGCGGCGGCCTTATCCTGGTTTGATGGCTTAATGCCGTTGACGAAATCGACGCCTTCGATGACGTCGGCAAGGTGAGCAAAGCCGCGCAGTTTGCGCCAGCTTTTCTCAGCGCATTGTCCCAACTTGAACATCATGTGGAGCATACCGTCGCGGCTCAGGCAGCCTTTGGTGCGCTTCGTGCGGTGGCGGATCGTGGCGAGGGCACTCTCGATTGGATTTGATGTGCGGATGCTCTGCCAGTGCTGGGCTGGGAAGTCGTAGAATGCCAGCAGCTCCTCTCGGTCTTTCAGCAGGCACTCGGTCGCCTTGGGATATTTTGCCTCGAATGCGCTGACGAACAGATCGAATGCGGCATGCGCATCCTCTCGTGTTTCCGCCCGCCAGATATCATGCAGCATCTTCTTGGCCTTGGGCTGGGTCCGCTTGGGCAGGTAATTCAGCACGTTACCAGTCTTATGCACCCAGCAGCGCTGTTGACGCGTGGTTGGGGAAATCTCTTCCAATGCCGCCCAGAACCCCATGGCCCCGTCGCCGGTGGCCAATTTCGCGGCACAGAGCCCCCGGGCCTTGAGGCCGAGAAGAACCTCGCGCCAGCTCTGGGTGCTCTCCCTGACGCCGTCTTCAATGGCCAGAAAGTGCTTCTCTCCCCGGGCGTTGACCCCGATCACGACGAGAACGCAGAGCCGGTCATCGGTGCCGCGCAACCCGCTGTAGATGCCATCCGCCCAGATGTAGACCCACTCGTCACGGCTCAAATCAGCCTTACGCCAGTCATTGTACTCCGCTGCCCAATGGCCCTTGAGGCGCGAAATCGTCTTCGCCGAAAAACCGGTTGCCTCCGGGCCAAGGAGCATCTTCAATGCAGCTCCCATTTCACCCGTGGAAATGCCTTTGAGGTAAAGCCACGGCAGCGCGGCCTCAACGGATTTGGCCTTGCGCACGTAGGGTGGCACAAGCGCCGAACGGAACGTCACGGGCTTGCCGTCCTTTGCGCGAACCTTCGGCACTTTCACCGTGACCGGACCGACCCCGGTTTGAATGGCACGTTCTGGATGATACCCGCTGCGGACGACGGCAGCGCGGCCATCGGCGGTCCGGCGCTCCGCAAATTCGGCCATAAAGGCGTCTCGTTCGGCCTTAACAGCCGCCTGGAGAAGTTCCCGCACGCCCTTTCCGCAATAGATCGGTCAGCGGGTCCGTGACCGCGTCTCGACCGGTGAAATCAATGATGGTAGCGTCGTCCATGGTGGTGCGTCCTCAATGGTTGGTTGGATGTTTGGCAACGCCATTCCAACCAGATGCACCGCCATCATTCAAACCGCCCGGACACCAGATTCACTCTTAGCTCGTAGATCAGTCCCACCGCAACGGGTGGGATCAACAACGAGCATCAAATTTGCCGAACCAGCCCGCACGAAGATTTCGAAGTAGAGAAGATAAGCACCCCTTGCAAACTGGTCGAAAAAGCAGACCACCTCTTCACACCGGTTCTAACGAGCCGCTAGATATGCGATACTGAACAAACTAGGGGAAAGCACGGGAAAGACACGACCAAGATTGAAATCTGTTCAACAATTGAGTGTAGTGATCACGGGGTGTCTACTCCGATGCGCAACGAAGGCGATACCCACGCGGAAATATTGGAAACCTCATACAATGTCAGACACATCAATAAAGAGACTAAAAGACTCGAAAGACAAGACCCAACGGGATCTAACAAAAGCATCAAAAAAGCACGATAAAACATCTGTCGTCGGTACTGATTTTGCAAAGAAGGTTGGGCAAATAAAGTCCACCCTTTCGGATGTCGACGCCCAGATCAAAATCGAAGTCAACACACAAATGGGTAAAGTCGAAGCCGCCGTTGGCTCGGATGACAAAGGAGTCCAGAAAGAGATAGATGCAAAGAAAAAGGAGAAATCAAAAGTAGACAACTACGCGAAAGAGACCAAGGGCGAGCTGGAAAAGGCAAAGAAGGTCAAAGCGGAAGACCCGAGGTTTGGCGCCGAAAAAATTGCCGGAGTACTCAAGAATTCCGAAACACACCTCAATACAATCTCAGGCGAGCACAAGAAAGACATCGAAACGGGACAACAAAACCGGGATAGGGCTAATAGGAAAGTTAATGAAGCGATTTCGCGAAATCGTCGAAAATGAAATCAACCACCCTGCAGAAAGAAGCAACCGATTTGGTCAATGCGCTGGGTGACTGCGCTATTTCCGTACGGTTGATTGTCACGGTCTTTGCCGACGTCGACCGAGCAAGTAATATTGCCCGCTGGCTACTCGCCGAACAAGAGAGTTACCAAAAAAAAATCGACCGACTTGATGCGCGAGATGAATATATCAACGAAACTATATGGCTCATCTATCTCCTAGACATTTCCGGTTACGGCCGAAAAGCATTCCTCACCGCAAGATCATTTCTAAGCGAGCTTGCGGAGATGGATATATCCGACGTAAGCAGTTCATTGAGATCGGGCATTGACCTCGCAGCTTTGGTGTACAAAAAAAATGATAATTCCAGTACCAACGACTTAATCAATATCGACTTGTCGTCCATCCTTGCCGCTGCAGTCGAAGAAGATGTTTCCGATGCGAGTTTGGAGTCGGAATTTCATTCGTATTTTCAAAAAAGTGAAGATGGTGCGTACCCTGTACTTTGGGATACTTGGCGGCCTGCATTCCTGCTTATGAAAACTGGAGCGCACGATGGATAAACGGGAAATTGAGAACCAGTTTGGCAGTTTTGTCGCGAATTTGGACTCATCTGAGGAAGAGGTAAGGGATTGCAAGGAAAGACTTGATGGTATTCGGCGCGAGATCGACAGCATCAAAGATCAAATCTCGGAGCTTTTTGCTGAGAAGAGAGCGGCAGAACGAGAGGAAAAACCATATTACCAAGAAAGAATTGAAGATCTGTTATACGAAAAGGACGCTCTCTATGAGTTGAAAGCACAGGTCCTTGAGAAACTCAAAGATTCTAAAGAGCGACTAAAAGATGCAAGGCAAGCAGGAAACAGGCTCTCAAGTTCTCTCAATCGAGAAATTCAAGCACAACAACAAAATGCCCAAAAATTAAACAGTCTTTCTAGCAATCCGTTTTCAAGCAGCCTGCAGAATGCCAAGAGCGCTATCGAATCCGGTTTCAAATTCTCAAGAGAGATTCTGAATTCGATTGCGTCGAGGCTGTCTCGGAGTGAAACTTCAATCGACATACACTTTGAGCCAATTCAAAACTACTATGACAAAGAGGGAGAGGACGGCCTAAGTTTTGCTGAGCCGTCTCAATCTGACGTTTACCTTACAGGTGACGGAGAGAGGGCAGTACCGATGGACGGCCATACTGTCTTTGACACTTTGGATACCTTTGAAGAATCTGTTTTTGACATGCTTGAACGGGGGGTGTTCGCAGCAGCAGATGGAGCACAGCGCGTAGGTGATGTTGCCGTAGAGTTCTCCTGCGCACTTCTCAAGACCGCCGGTCACACGGCGATAATGACATTAGGGGGACCTGGACAACCTGATATTCTTAGTTTGGATCAGGAGGGGAAACTATGGGTTACAGAGAGCAAAGGTACCGCCAAAGAAACAGATCTGATTCAATCTGGCCTTGAGCGCCCAGTGCGCTCGAAAAGCGAAACTGGATTTGGCAAACTCATGGAAAACTCCCCCGCATGGCTGATCAAAAAGATGGATTCTACGCTTTCTGCGATCAATTCGGCAATTGATGCGGCGCCATCAAGTGATGAACAGTCCCAGTACAAGCGGATGCGCGATGCGTATGTGCGAGCGGCGCGAAGGAATTTTCGGCACACAGAGTTTAAATCGCAAGTGATGCAAGTCGGCTTCTCCCCTAGCCAATCCCCGTTGAAACCTCCTTACGCGCAAAATAGTCAGGTCTTCGATCGTTGGGTGGAAAAAACACAGCCTGACAAAATCGTCCAAATAGATATAGTCCCCAGCGACTCGGTGGCAGAAAGCACTGGAGCCGAAGATGATGATGGCACTACGAGCTAGTGCCTTCAACTAATACACCCAAATTTTCCGCCAAATTGGTTAAGTCATATTCACAGCGAGGCAAATCCACAAGTTCCTCAGCTACCTTCATCAACGCACGCAGCTCAACTAGTTGCGAGTGAATTCTTTCTTGAATGTCTTTAGCAGTATAATGCGCGAAATCAGGAAGCTCGACGGTACCCTCTTCCTCGTCGACTACGATTAAGTCAAAAAATTCTTTCGTCTCCTCCTTCAGTTGGTCAGAACCTAGTACGGCATTCTTTCCCCGCTCACTGATAATTGACATGTACCACTCTTTTGAGCGTAGTTCAGATAAAAGATCTGCGTCACTTAAAATTCCATCGGAAGAAATTTCTAGATCGTTCTTTTCCGTTTTCTCAACCTTGAATGGGGTCTTTAGAAGTTCAGGCCGAAACAGCTTGTCAAAGTAAATATAGGCTTGCCCAGGACGAAGACGGCCTAGCAGGTCAGCCTGCTGGGCCGTCATGAGTGTTGCGTCGGCAAGAGTTTCCCTATCGCTCTTGGCGACCGTTCGGTGAACAATTTTAAGATTTGTGTTTCTGATGACTTGGTTTGCCACTGCAGCTGGAGTTTGATCGACAATTATTATACCCAAACCTAATGCGCGTAGCTCGGCCAGCATATTGGATATGTATCTAGAAGCTTCAGCTCTGCCTCCACCTGAGTTTTCACCCGTTACATTCTCATCGATGGACGGAATAAGATTATGCGCTTCTTCAAATATCAACACAAGTTTGAGAGAATTGCGAGATTCCACCGTGCTTTCTAGGTATTCTCGTAGCGATGAAAGGAAAAAGAGCGATATTAAGTTAGCCTCACTCGGGTGAAGTTGAGCAAGTTCAATGATTGACATCGAGTTGAAGATATCCGCTGTGCTGGGAACATTGCTCTGACAATCAAAGATACGCCCTATGCTACCGCGAAGCAAACGAGAGAACCTGTTCTTAATGGCGCCGGAGAACCGGCTTTGAGTTTCATCGTCATATCCAAGGGCCTCTAATTCTTCGAGCAGAGTCGTCTGGAGTTCACTGATACTTGGAAGCGGATTGTTTGCCTCTCCAACATCGTCTTCAAGCCAGCCGTGTTTGAAATAGGTCTTCCAGATTGCAGCCTCAACTACGCTTGTGATCACCGGACCAAAGTCAAGAGCCGCATCAAATGCCGCGGTCAGGCCAGACACATGTTGCGCCAGAGAAACGGAGGAGGCGAGCTCAAAAGGATTGATACGAAGCGGGGAAACATCATCTCGTCCAGGCGTAAATACTCGAAGCCGGTCTCTCAGTTCAGATAGCCCTATAAGAGATCGATATTCTCGTTTCGCAGGTTCGAGCACCAAAAATGGGACATTCTGACAAGCAAGTTGGGCAAGTATATTTGCCATGGTGACGGTCTTTCCAGAACCCGTAACCCCAGCTATAAACGCATGTTTTGTAAGGTCAGAAACGGGCAAAGAAAACGAACGATCAAGGTCAAGGTTCTTTCCTAGGAACAAGTGCTCAGTGGAACTGGTCGGCCCCACTATTTGTTCGTCACGAGTGATTTGTGTTTCAAGTGGAAATGTTCGGAGTGTTCCACTTTGCGGCACGGGAAGCGTCAGCGATGCCCTGATAGACTCCGTGCCCAACATAAACTTCAACCGACAAAGGTACTCAATCTCCCGCATACGTTGTGCCGGTACCGCACGAGCCTGACCGGTAAGGTGAGATTTCAGGTCAGTGTCATACCACTCACCGGTTCGATCGCTGGGACGATCAACATTTATGAAACCATCAACATGGGATCTATACGGGTCACTGCCAGGTGCGCAGTGGTTGATACTTGTAGCCCCAACGCCAAGAGCCATTGACGAGAACACCTTCGCTGCAGTTCGTGCAGTGTCAAAATCTGAACTAGCGGAACAAATTTCGATTTCACCTCCAAGCCGATTATCAAACTCTTCAATGACTGACTCGACATTGGATAAGTTATCCTCTAGAAAACCAGAACTTTCGGTCTGATTAAGGCCATTCAGGCGAGATGCCAGCGCCCTGAGTGCCATCAGACTTGGACGGCTCTCCTGATTGAAATACCTAACATCTAGAATTGCTCGGCTTTTGAATGCAGAAAAAGCCCGGTCAAGTTCGTAAGCATCGAAGCCAGCGGGACCTGAAATAGGTCTCGGCACAACAAAATGGTCTCCTTCATATTGGAAATAGTCAATTTTTCTCGATACAAAGAACACGTTCTCGAGTTCTGAAGGATTGGGAGTAAGTTGTTCAGCGTTTGCATCTCTAATTTCAAACCCTTCAGCATACATGCTAAGAGATTTCTCAAAACTTCCTTCTCCGTCATCTCCAAAAATGAGAAAAATTCGCAATTTCGAGTTTTCGTTGTCAGTCGCGGGATCGTAGACGTAACGAAGCGTAAACGTGCTATTTGGTTGAGTTAGAAATTCAACCTCCAACCATTTGAAAATGGAGGCGGCGTAATCTGCTGAATCGTCCGAACCAAGATACTCAGAATACTTCGGAAGTGACAGGTCCGGAAACGAGCAAATCTCTTTGAAAGACAGTTGCTTGCTCATCTCAGAATTCCCTCACGTCAGGCATTCTTTCCCCTGGAGATCTAGATGAGAGAAAGGCTCTTACATTATTGTAGACAAAGTTAAAGGTCTGTTCGTCAAACTTCCGGTCAAGGAATTGTGCCGCCAAACCAAACCAAGATTGGTCTTTCTTTCCTTCTAAAACGGTATCGAAAAACAAGCCAGAATAGAACGCTACCGAGAGGTCACCCTCGAAGAAATAGAGAGACACCGCCAAAGCATCCCCAACGCCGGCACCAGAGGAAATCACAAACCATTTCCTTTGATCAAATGTACTTTCCGAAACCAAAGCCGGTGGGATCACTACATCTAGCTCTTGGAGAGCGTCAATAATACCGAATAGTAATACCTCCTCGGAAATGTCTTCGTGATCAAATCGAAAGGTCAGGTTTTCGCCGAGCCGTTCACTTCTGTTGACTATGCAAGCCAATTTGTATCGTGAGTGAAGAATCAAATCCTGAATAACGTCATGTACGGCGTTCTCCTTGACCAATTCGTCCCGGTCGCGGTGAACAATTTCAATACCATTGCGTCTGCGGGCAAGGGAAATTTCCGCATCTTCCAAACCGTGGTCAACAAGAGCTGACTGCGCCATTTCGATTAGTTCATTGACGGTTTCGTCATCGCCAGCCGCTTTGTGCAGTTTTACCAACCTCTGAAATTGCTCTCTGAGTTGGGCGGAAAAAGCCGAACCAGTTCCCGCCACCATGTCTGCTATGTTTGAAAATCTCGTGAGTTTCGGTACCATTGCTTGTAGATTGGTCAGACAAGACATCTCCTCAAATGGTGCTCTATGCTCGTGGTATATATGGGAAAGCAGCATAACAGCGCCAATCGCTTCTACTCGATCTAGCCCAACAAGTCCTTTCAAGATGACAACAGATTTGGGTTCGTTTCCGTCTCTGAATTCCGAGTATGCACGCCGGAACGTCTTGAGCGAACCAAGCGCTGGCTGCTGGAAAAACTGTGGGAAAATGCTCTCCAAATAGTCGACGGTGTCATCGCCAGTATCCCTAACAATCACGTTGTAAACTAGCTTTTCGACTAGATCTTTGACTTCGTCCGAGAACAGTATTTTGTCGAGTTCGCCGATATTAGCCAATACACTCTTCAAGGTGAGTAGAGAAGCGCTTCTATACGAAATATAGGCAATTGCTACCAAGCAACTTAGGTAAGCTCTCCAAATCTCCTCTTGGACTTCTGGGGGAAGTTTTTCAAAATCTCCTGCTCGAGCGAGAGTGGAGCGATATAGGAACGTACGAGCATGGATTTCGCTTTCCTTTCGCAGCAAGCCTTGCATCGATAAATTCAATTGATTTGGTTCAATTGCCTTGATGATTTCAGATGGTAAGTCGGGTAGTTTCAGCGGTTCAACAAGCGAACTCATTTGAAAATTTGATCGAACGCTTCTTCTTTCAGTCATTGGTTTTCCCAATCTCAACAAGATGATGGATTAATCCAGCCGAGAGGTCGCCTATGGAAACTTCGTATCTCGCCGTTTTTTCCGAGCCATGAACGGAGATAAGGATTCTATCTGACCCTGGGCCTGTTGACTTGTGTGCAACTACATCAACGCGCTGACCAGTACCTAAGTCAGCGATGTCCATGAGTTGAAACCCGACTAGGTTCTCATGAATTATTTTTTTTAAGGAGAATTCACTCAATCTTGATGATAGCGCATTGAAACGGTCTAGTATGTCATCCCAACTTCGGTTGGAGCTCGTTCGACCTTTAGTTGACCAATCCCCAAGGGTCCCGGTGAAGAGACACGCTGAAGAAGGTAATTTGGGACTTGCAGCGCCTTTTGGAACAGCTTTCGGTGCTTCTTTTTTGACAGATTTTTTTTCGCTCTGGTCTTTCAGTGGAGCTTTGTGCCTTACATCAAACGAATTTCGAGATTCATCCGGACCAGGTTGTGTGGTTATTCTTGGCGTGGGACTATCCTTTTGAATCGAAGTCGGACTAACCCTCGAGCTTGATCGTTTAATCCAATTTGTTGTGATCGGGTGTTGATCTGGAAAAAGCTCAGTCAAGCACTGCAGAACTTCATGCATCTTGGTCCGAGACCCGTTATCTGGAATATCGCTAGACAAGCCCGCCTACCTCTCCGTCTATAAGTTTCGCTAAACTTCTAGCGCTGAGTTTGCTCATGGGTATAGGGTGAGCAGCGTTGCCGTTGAGTATGAAACTAGCGTTTTCATTGACAAGATACCAAAGCTGAGGTTCTTCTAGCTGAAGTCGCCGCACAATAGCCAGCCATTGCTCTTTCTTAATTGCGTTGCCTTTGAAAATCGCCTTTCTTCCTTCCTTTACATGCTCGAGCAACAATAATCCAACGCCGTGCAAATCCTCCGATAAAAACCTCTGAAGTCCTTTGTGGGGTTGAGGTGTCGCATCGGTATAGCGGCAATGAATGATCGAGATGAGAATAGGCTTCGGGCGAAATCGCTTGTTGTAATTCTTGTCCCAATGATTAGCGCGCTGCACCCCGAGAGCGCGTGTCTCAAAGCAAGTTACCATCCGGAGACTAAGCGTACCTTCCGCTGCTTCCTTGGGGAATTTTTCTTCTGACCAACATTTTCGAGCGAGATCAAGTGTTTTGTTGTAAACGGAATTTGATCTCGCTTGGGCCTCCACGAGATGCGAGATGAGAAATTGACAAATTTCTGGCCCCCAAGCGTGATAGGATGCAGCTATCAAACTAGGCAGAACTAGCAGTTGAGGTTTTTCCTTACCGTTTATTGAAATTTTGACGTTCGATTTAAAGTATCCAGGGTTTAGTTTCCCGCTGAGATCTTCGAGTTGCCTCTTTAGTGCGGGGTTTCCGACGAATGGTTCTGCTTCAGACAGTTCTGAAAGTATATACTCAATGTAAGGTACAGACTGTTTCTTGGAGGTGTAATCTATACCATTGATATCGCAGTACAAAATGGACGTCAGTAACGCCTCCACTATGGCTCTTTTCCAGTGCGCCACGATTTTGCCGCTCAGTGGTTTTCCGGCATGGGAGTGTCCATGGAAAAACTGCGTCAAGTGGACGCTTTTCAGAAGATTATGGAGATGTAGACTATGAGCTCCACCGCTGGTGTCGATAGCACTCACCTCATCACGAATGACGTCGACACATTCTGCCCAGTTCGCGAGACACTCGTTAAACACTATGTCGGTGCAAGAGTCCTCTTTGCGCCCGCCTTCAGGCAGATGTTCATCAAAGTGATACAGGGCGCTGTCACTTACTGCACGCCCAGCGCCAAAGCCGAACACGGCTGAGTATGGCCACTCCGCCTCAGCGGTACGATCGACATCCCAATGAAGGCCGCGCTCGACGAATGGGATCGAACGATCTTCTGACGATTGCGTACAACGGAAGAAAAATGCCGCGAAATACTCGTCAAGATGCGGTTCCTTGTGGACAATTATCTTCGCCGGCCTATCCGCATTATCCGTTGAAGGGCGGCTTTCGATCAGTTGGGCTGCAAATGCGGCGGATTCCTCCGCCAGAGCCGCAAGAAAACCGCCCGACGCCTTCACTTGATCTGAGGATATTTTTAACATATTTAGCCCTTGCGCCGACGCGTGATTGAATTCCTTCGGACCTTTGGCAATCTTTTGTTTCGTTTAACATTTTTTGCCATTGCTCCTTTGTGAGACTTCGACACGCGCGTTTTAGGATTCGGAGTTTTCTTCGCGTAGCTTCCTAACAAAGCGGCCTTTCCCGCTGCGCCGCTGCCAGCGTGTTCCTTTTCGACAAGAACTGGCGACTCGATCGCAGGCTCATTATCCTTCTTTTTCAACTCGGAGGTATCAGGGGTTGTCGGCTTCTCGTTATTGACTTCGGCACCTTTTTCGCTGCGCTCAGATACGCCTGAATCAGTTGGCGCAAGCTCGGCGCCATGCAAATGGACAAACTCGCGTCGTCTCAGTTCGACATAACTAGCATCTGACATTTCTTGTGTTGCTGATGACTTCATGAACGCTGGTGCCGAGTTGCCACTTCCAAAACCTTGCCCAATCTCATTCCCCGGAGCCCTCGAAAGCTCCGCAGCCATTTCCGCGACCCTATAATGATGCACAGGAGGCTCATGAAGCTTGGCGGTTTTTGTTTGTGTCTGGATGTTGAAGTTTTCTACCACCACAAGTGTGCGATCGTCGTATGTATCCTGCGTCTGAATCCAGCTGATGTAGCTTTCGGTCTTCAGAACCCTGCGGCGAAACCTCTTAATGATTTCCGGGCTGTACCCTGCCTCGAAGTCCGAAGAGGCTACTTGATCGGTCGATCCATCGAGAAAGTGTAGAAGAGAAGTCGGGTGTTCACCGGCAATATCAGCAACCCCGTCACTGGCAATCATAATACTTCGAATATTTTCTAGCAGTCCGGATTTGTGTACTTTGAAATGGCTTTCTTTTGTGGTCGCTTCGGAAGAGCCTTCTACTAACGCGCTTGATAGATATCGGCCACTCTCGTCCTCCAGATCCGTCATATTGCCATCTAGAAAGAACAATCCGTCACCGCACCCAAAAATGCAAAATTCTTCTCCGTCGGTCGCAACTACCAACACAGTGCTCATCATATAGCACTTAATAAATAGGTCTCGATCACCTAGGGGGCATATCGCGTCGACAGCATTGGAGAGCAATCTTATTATCTCCTTCCGGTGTTTAGGAAAGCTAGTAAGAAAACTCTCAACAGATGTTTTAGATACGGTGTCCCCAACAAACTGACTAACTATCTTCGATAGAATTTTGGCTCCGACTTCATTGTGAGATTGATAACCAGCTGGCGCTGTAGAACAACCATCACAAACCACTCCGACAAAACAGTCCGGCCCAGTAACAATTGCGTAGGCGTCTTGGTTATTGTCATGTGCCCATGACCGACCACGCTGTGTAGCTCCAGCAAATTGAAGAAACCCCAAAGCACCGTTATTCTCAGCCCAAGCGAGCGATTGTTCAAATGTGTTTTGCATAAATTCTCATTCGGCGACCATCCGCTCAATGCTCAAACCGCGCGACGCAAGGTAGCGCTCCAAAACATGGGGATCCGTGTCGTAGGCTAGGCTTCCAAAATCGACTAAGTTGATTTTGGGAACACGTCGTTGACTAGAACTGCCACGCCTTTTGTTAAGGCGTGAAAATATTTCATCCATTTTCCAACCTGACAATATCTCCTGTTCACGGAGATTTGCCAGATCGAATTTCGTGGCACACTCAGGCCGCCTTGGGTCTGTCGCCGGGAGAAAGTCGAGCAAACTGTCTCGAGTGTCGTCGACAAAGACGGCATCAAAGAACGATAGGACAGCTTTACCATCTTCGCCCGAGAAGCCGTTTACCGCTTCGATAGCGTTCACTCGCGAGTCTATCAGAGTGAATACACTATCGTCAGATAGCTCTAATCCAAGTCTCTCAAGCGGCTTTAGTCCCTCTCTATAGAGGCGGTAACTGGTAAGGCGATGAACTGCCGCAAAGTCAGCGTCATTTGGCCGAGGCCTGATCCGTAGTGCGTATGGATCAAACCCAAAAAGGATTCTGAAACAAATGACTGCGAGGGAAAAGAGATCGCTTAACGCGTCAAAAGGCAATCCTTCAATTTCATTCCGATCGGCTTCAAGAAGCCGGGGGTCCACGTACCCTAGAGTACCAAGATTTCCAGATATGTGGTCATCAAAACAAGAGTCATCTAGGTCGATGAAGCAGGGTTTAAATGTCGCGCGTTCCACTAGAATATTCTGTGGGGCTACGTCTCCGATAACTATCCCAACCGATGACAGCGCATCCAGGCCCTGAAAGAGTGACATGCACAGTTCAACAGCGGATTCGTCAGAGAGCTGCGCTCCCTCGGATTCTTTGAACAGGCTAGTATTTGGATCGAAGTTTAGATCAAACAACGGTGCAGCATCGACAACCTGGTGCATTGAATAACCAACAACGCTGTTGGAACTCTCTTCAGTTGCCAGGTCCAGTGGCAGCGCCACCAAGCGGGACGTTTGCTCCGGTAGAGACGCGAATGATTGGCCCAGAGTTGTCAGCTGTGTCAGCTTGGTACTGTGACCTACATCAGGGCTTTCATAAAGCACTTTTGCGGCATCCGTTCCCAGAGAATAGACCTCGCCGTATGTCCCCCCTCCAAGCAAAGGAAGCTTGTCTTCATCAAATACAGTATCGGAAATCTTGAAACGCATTCGGTATTACTCTGGATGTGCTTGTGATGCCAACTGAAAAGCCCTTCGGATCGCTCTTGCGTCTTGGCCAAGCGGAATAGACTTGGAGAAATTCATTTCCTGTCGAATCTTTTCAAGCTTGGTGTCATCAAATTTGGAATTCTGCAGCCCGATCACGATAGATTGATAAAGCCATTCTTTTTGGCGCAGCTCGTCCACAAGCTCCCAAACTCTCTTCTGACTGCCGGATTTGCTTACGTTGTCTTCGCCATCCGTGATTACTGCTAATCTCGCGGATGGTAAAAGGTCGTGGTCATCATATGCTGAATTCATTACCACTAGCAGCCTTTCCAAAATGTCAGCAAGTGACTCATAGAGCGCCGTCATTCCGTCTGGAGCATATGTCTTATTGGAAAGAACTACGACCTTATCGCTACCATCCTTGCTTAGCTCAGTCGGCGTGTTGAGTTCCTTCAATTTGTCCGAGAACAAAGCCTGCTGAACAAACAGCGCACCATTGGCACAGACCTCGCTTTTTCGAAGCGTGTCCAGCATTCTGGCATGACCGCTGATCACATCATTAGCAAACGGGCTCATGCTTGTAGACGCGTCAAACAAAAACGACGCAAAAACCGGTTTGTCCGCAAATGCGCTCATCCCAGGAAAACTCATAGTGGTGCCCTCGTCTCTATGCCTTTTAGGTACCTTAGTCGAACAAGGTGCAACGAGACAACACGGCAGGTACATCTATCTGGTGCAAGATTTGGAGTTCCCCCGGGTTGATGCAAATGTTGTCGGCTCCTGAACCAAGAAGGTGTCTAGGAAACTAGGGGCTTATTCAGAGTGCCTTCGCGCGACAGCTCCATGAACGGCCGAGAAGTTTGGGCAGCGTGTTGCAGCCACCCGTTGAATCCGCACCCGCACAGGCGAGTTTCGTCACAGGGTTGGTGAACGGCGGCTGTCTCGCCAGCGGGGACAACCATCATTTCCTCTCATCATCTACGATCTCCAAAACACGCGTATAGCCTTCGCTTATCTTCCTCGCCTGCTCAAACACCTCACGTCTCTCCTGGTCCAGGCACCGGAAGTATTACTCAACATCGACAAGGTAGGAATCTACATCGCGCCTCAACAGGTCTGCATATGGCCGAACGTCATCGGGATTGGTCGGCATAGAGGCACTGTCGGCGGCAAAAAAACTGCCCGTGACTGACGTAGATCCCCAACCCAAAACAGCCAGAGCCGCCCATGTTTGTTTCAAAACCGCCATATTATCTTGGCTCAGCCACTCTGTTGCAGTAAATTCGTTTCAACGCATGAAAGGCGCATTAATGCAAAATGGACCTGTCACGATTTTGTGCCGCTCCAAGTGCTCGTTTAGGCGACCTTTCGCTCGAAGGCCAAGGGGCTTTTCCAACCCAAAGCTGAGTGCCGTCGGCGTGGATTGTAGAAGCCGTTGATGTATTCGAAGATGGCCAGCTCGGCGTCTCTGCGCGTGTGCCAGGGCCTTCGCCACAACAGCTCAGCTTTGAT
>Ga0209273_10002014_pt1 | contig 16459 bp, 16 predicted proteins | sample tdAd471_FD_187126 | JGI IMG/M metagenome (GOLD analysis project Ga0209273, IMG submission 187126) | Marine sediment microbial communities from the Atlantic coast under amendment with organic carbon and nitrate - tdAd47.1 (SPAdes)... | ecosystem: Environmental > Aquatic > Marine > Coastal >...
CGTTGAACAATTCTTCTTTCTTCATAATGTGCAAATATTTAAAATTAGACAAAAAATTAGCGGGGGCATGCCCCCGCTAATTTTCTATTTACACACTTTATGAGATAGTCCTTTAAAAAATAAGGGAACTGCGTCCTTTTTTATCTCCTAAAATGGATGGACTTGAACTTGTCCCCCTATGGCTTTCAAAACCTTCATTATTGTTGCAAACTGTGGTTTTGAACCATCTGAAAGTGCTTTATATAAACTTGGCCGACTCAATCCGGTTTCTTCGGAAATTTTCGTCATCCCAATGGCCTTTGCAATATGCCCAATCGCAGTTATCACGTCACCGCTATCACCTTCTTCCAAAACAGTATTAAGGTATTCAGCAATCACTTCTTTGCTATCCAAATAATCCGCTATGTCAAATTTTGAGGTTTCCATTTTCTATTCCTTTAACTTATTCCAAATTTCCTTTGCTTTCTTTATGTCCCTTTTTTGAGAGCTTTTGTCACCACCTGCCAGCAAAACAATTACTCTACCTTCTTTTCTTTAAAATAAACCCTATATCCTTTGGCAAAATATATTCGAATTTCACTGATTCCATGTCCGACGCTTTTACAATCACCAAAATGTCCATCATTTTCAATCCTCTGAATTCTAAAAAGGACTTTAGCCCTCGCTCTTACATCTTTCAATCTTCTTAGCCACCTATCGAATTCTACAGTTTTTTCAATAAAGAACATGTAAAAATTGTATCCATTTGGATACAAATATAAGTTTAATTCTTGAATCTCAAATGAATGCCCATATTAATATTACCTGTCTAAAAAAATTGATTGCCCACTTCAAAAATTAAATTTCAACCCCCGGTCTAGTCCCGATTTCCAACGCATAAAAATCTGTCCAGCCTTTGATTTTAGTGAATTTGGCCATCAAACCATAAATCAAAGAAATTATGAAACAAGTTTTAACTGCATGGCTTATGCTATACATTGTTGGTGTTTCGGCACAAGAATTCAACAAGGAAATTACTACCGAAAACGGACTTCAATTCTTAGTGGGCCAAATTAATCTGGAAGGCTTACAATCACAACCCTACAGGAATTGGTTCCAAAATAGGTACAACAACTACCATCCGGACGACACCATGGTTTTGCTATTCAAAGAAAAACTGTCAGACTACAACATCAAACTGTTTTTGGGCACCTGGTGCGGAGACAGCAAACGCGAAAGTCCCAGATTCTTTAAAATTCTAGAAGCTGCAGATTTTCCGATGGAGCAGTTGGAAATCATCGCCCTGGATTATCGCAAAGGACATTATAAAACCAGTCCCACTGGAGAAGAAAAGGGCTTGAACATCATAAAAGTGCCGACCATTATCTTTTTAAAAGATGGAAAAGAAGTCAACCGAATCGTGGAAAGTCCCTTGGAAACTTTAGAGCAAGACATCGCCCAAATTGTATTTAAAAAGGACTATGTACCCAATTATGCATATTAAGTTTGGCCAACGCTAAGGATTTAAAGCGCAAAAGTGTAATTTTGCGCTTTAAATTTTTACAGATTATGCAACTATCGGAACAAGAGATCGTTCGAAGGGAAAAATTAAACAAACTCAGGGAAATGGGCATCAACCCATATCCCGCAGCATTGTATCCTGTTGATGCCACTTCCAAGAGCATCAAGAATGATTTTGAAGAAGGAAAAAAGGTTGTGATTTCCGGTAGATTGATGTCACGTAGAATTCAAGGAAAAGCTTCTTTTGCGGAACTTCAAGACAGCGAAGGACGTATCCAAGTCTACTTTAACCGTGATGAAATTTGTCCAGATGATGACAAAACCTTGTACAACGATGTATACAAAAAGTTGTTGGACATTGGGGATATCATAGGTATTGAAGGGGAACTTTTCACCACTCAAGTTGGTGAAAAAACTGTGATGGTGAAAAACTTTTCACTTTTGAGCAAAAGTTTAAAACCGTTGCCACTACCAAAGGTAGATGACGAGGGAAAAGTATACGATGCCTTCAACGACCCGGAGCTTCGGTACCGTCAGCGGTACGTGGATTTGGTAGTGAACCCGCACGTAAAGGACACCTTCATCAAAAGAACAAAAATCACCAACAGTATCCGTGAGTTTTATAATCAAAAAGGATATTTGGAGGTTGAGACCCCTATTTTGCAACCTATTCCAGGAGGAGCAGCGGCACGTCCGTTCTTAACGCACCACAATGCATTGAACATTCCGTTGTACCTGCGAATTGCCAATGAACTCTATCTTAAAAGATTGATTGTTGGCGGATTTGACGGTGTCTATGAATTTTCCAAAGACTTTAGGAATGAAGGAATGGACCGCACCCACAATCCAGAGTTTACCGTTATGGAACTTTATGTAGCCTACAAGGATTACAACTGGATGATGGACACCACCGAAAAACTATTGGAAAAAGTGGCCATTGATGCCACAGGAAGTTCAAAAGTAAAGGTTGGCGATCACGAAATTGAGTTTAAAGCGCCGTACCCAAGGGTTCCCATTTTGGAAGCCATTAAAATTCATACAGGTTACGATGTGGCGGAAATGGATGAAGACGAACTTCGCGATGTGGCCAAGAAATTGGATATTGAAGTGGATGAGACCATGGGTGTGGGCAAATTGATCGATGAGATTTTTGGGGAAAAATGTGAGCACCACTATATCCAGCCGACTTTTATCATCGATTATCCGAAGGAAATGAGTCCGTTGACCAAAGAGCACCGCACCAACCCAAGACTTACCGAGCGTTTTGAGTTAATGGTGAACGGCAAGGAATTGGCCAATGCCTACTCCGAGCTCAACGACCCTATTGATCAGCGTGAGCGTTTTGAAGATCAGCTCAAGCTTTCTGAAAAAGGGGATGATGAAGCGATGTTTATTGATCAAGATTTTTTGCGTGCCTTGGAATATGGTATGCCTCCAACATCTGGTATCGGTATCGGAATTGACCGTTTGGTGATGCTGATGACCAACAATTCCTCCATCCAAGAAGTATTGTTCTTTCCGCAAATGCGACCAGAGAAAAAGCAGGTGGAGCTTACCGAAGAGGAAAAAGTTGTTTTGGATATTCTTAAACCACAAGGTGAAATGCCATTGACCAATCTAAAAGAAAAAGTAGGTTTGAGCAACAAAAAATGGGACAAGAGTACCAAAAGTTTGACCAAGCACGGACTTATTAAAGTAGAAAAAACAGAAGATGCTTTGCTTGTAAAGTATACAGGTTGATTTTTATTATCTTGTTGAAAACCAATAATTTTCAACAAGATGAATACGATTGCTTTTTTCGAGATCCAGTCCACCAACCCCAAACGTGAGGTCGATTTTTACCAAGCCGTTTTTGGATGGAAAGCTACCTTGGACGAATCAGCGCCTATAGAGCTATACCGATTGGAAACGGATGGCATTCAGGGGGCCATACTAAAAAGACCCGTGGACAATCCACCGACCCATCAAGGCACCAACGCCTTTACATGCTCCATCCAAGTTCCTGACTTTGATGCAACTGAAAAGGCCATCATTAAAAACGGTGGACACGTGGCGATGCCAAAATTTGCGGTTCCCGGTAAATGTTGGCAAGGGTACTTTTTGGATGCCGACCATAATGTTTTTGGCATTTTTGAGGTCGATGAAAATGCGAAATAGTATTTTTTTTAAGTTTCAATTAAAAATCCTAGCTTAGAACCCCAATGGAGCTAAGCAAAAAAATTGGGCTGGTCCTCGGGCCGGTTGCGTTTCTTGTATTAAACCTGTTGCCTTTTGAAATGGTATCCGAAAAAGGAGACCCTGTGATTTCAATAGCTGCCTGGATGCTCATTTGGTGGATTACCGAAGCGGTCTCTATTTCCGTTACCGCACTCCTCCCCTTGCTTTTGTTGCCCCTTTTAAAAGTATTGCCCATTGCAGAAGTTGGAGCCAATTATGGCAGCCCCATTGTATTTCTCTTCTTCGGTGGATTTGTAATGGCACTGGCACTTGAAAAGGTCAATCTCCACCGTAGAATTGCACTGAATATCATCAGGCTTACGGGAACCACACCGAACAAAGTGATCTTAGGTTTTATGATTGCCACGGCCACCTTGAGCATGTGGATCAGCAATACAGCCAGTACAGTGGTTATGCTGCCCATTGCGATTTCCGTTATCAATCTGTTGATCAATGATGAAGATGGGTTTACCAAAAATGACCAAAATTTTGCTTTGAGTGTTATGCTCGGAATTGCTTTTTCGGCCAATGCCGGAGGAATAGCTACGGTTATAGGTACCCCGCCAAACTCCGTATTGATCGGATTGCTGGAAAACGAATACAACACCGAAATTTCCTTTTTAAAATGGATGACCATTGGATTGCCTTTCTCCATCATTATGGTGGGCATTTGTTATTTGGTCCTGGTCAAATGGATGTTCCCCAACCGCGACCTAAAGTTCACCGCATCAAAAAGTGTAATTCAGCAGGAACTGAAAAAATTGGGGCCTACCTCTGGTAAGGAAAAGATGGTATTGATCATTTTTGGAATAACCGTTTTTCTATGGATTTTCAGGACCTTGATCAACAATGTCTTTCCGAATTTAGGGTTGACGGACACCATGATCAGTATTTTCGCCGCTGTGGCTCTGTTTGCCATTCCGTACAACATTAAAAAAGGGGATTTTATCATCACTTGGAAAGACACCTCAAAATTGGCTTGGGGAATCTTAATCTTGTTCGGGGGAGGCCTTGCCCTCGCCCAAGGGATGTCCACAAGCGGTATTGTTGATTTGGTTGCCAATGGTATTGCTCAAAGCGAGATCAGTATTTTGTTTACCGCTGCCCTTTTGATTTTCCTGATGTTGTTTATGACCGAATTGATGAGCAACGTCGCCTTGGTGGCTGTTTTGGCGCCGGTAGTGGCAGGTATTGCCATTGGTCTTGGCATACCCATGCTTCACTTATTGATTCCGGTTACCATTGCCAGTAGTTGCGCTTTTATGCTGCCCATGGCCACGCCGCCCAACGCCATTGTATTTGCGAGCGGCTATGTAAAAATTCCACAAATGGCACGTGTTGGGATCATCTTGAACCTTATTGCGGTTTGTTTGCTCATATTGGTGTTTCAGTTTGTGATCCCGCTATTGTTTTAAATCAAAAATGCCCCTCCGGGCGGAGGGGCATTTTTACAAACTAACTAACTCAAAAAAATGTAAGAAACTAACTTAACCAACGCTACTTGCTTTTTAGCAAGCGAAGCGTAACTCTTTGTTAGGTACAAAGTTATAACCCTTTTATGTGAAATATATTGTAATTAGTTTTTTGTTAACGCTACGATTGGCACTGAGTGATAATTCGTTTTGTGATACAACTATCAAAAATGTGATAAAATCACATAAAAACCTTCAAATCGATGCATAATCTACACTTCAAAAAGCGTTTTCATGAAAATTCCATCGAGAAAAAACCTCATGTTATTTTTTTGTTAACCAGCAACTTATAGGTTTTTCTTAACAAACAAAAAGCCCTCTCGCGAGGGCTTTTACTAACTAACTAAATAATTTGTAAAATGAAAACTTAAACATTTTACTGATTGACCCTTTCATAAGGATCAAAATCTTCTGGGAGATACTTGGAAGTATCAAAGCCCAGGTCAATTTCTTCAACTTCCATATAGTTTACAGAAGTGATGGCGATTACATCGGTGTAAGCATCAAAACCTTTTGGCAATAAATACCTACTGTTAATACCCAATTCAAGTTCAACCTCATTTTCTACATAAGGAATAGCTTTTAAATCAACATAAACCTCGTAGGGAGAAAAATCTTCTGGCAAATAGTCCTTGGTGTCAAATCCAAGATCCATATCCTCCTCTTCCATGTAATTGATGGAATGTACATCCACTACATCCGTGTAGGGATCAAAATTTTCCGGCAAATACTTTTGGGCATTAAAGCCTAATGAAAGTTCAACGTTGTTTTCGAGGTATATGATGGAATTCAAATCAAAATAGCGTTCGTATGGGTTGAAACCTTCTGGAAGGTAATCAGCCGTGTCAAAACCCAAATCAATTTCAGGTTCATCCTCTATATACACTACTTCGTTTAAATTCAAATCATAAGATGCATAATCTGCCGTCTCTGATGTTGAATCGTTTAACGCTGCACCGATGTTCAATGTGGTTAAACTGTTTTCTAAACTACCAGGTGTCTCGGTTTGCACTTCGACGACCTTGGTTTTTTGTTGGTCGTTTGCTATGGCGGTACTACTTAATAATACACTTCCATAAATTAATAATAACTTGTTCATTTTTTGATTGAATTTTATGATTGATGTTATGCCTATATGACTGATCAAAACCAAAAACGTTACAGTCTTTAGGATTTTTTTACGAAAATTGAATACCCGTTGAGCCCAGCTATACGGGGCGATTCACTCCAAACCATCAGTAAAACGCAGGACTCCCAACGGTTAGGACATTCCGTTAAAAAAATGGCCGTTAATATTTATTTAACAGTTTGTTCTGTCGAATTTTAGGTTCTTTGAATCTTCTTAGTTATTCAAACAAACCTATAATGATCAAAAAATTACTTTCTCGACTGCTTATAGTCGTTATTTTAACGGGTGGATTCCAAACTGCGGAGGCCCAACTTTTCAAAAAGAAGAAAAAAGAAACCGAGCAAAAAAAGGACGACAAGTCCAAATCTGGGGATATTAAACCCTATGATAAAGTCATCACCGAGGATGCGGAAACGGATGAAGGCCTTTTTAGCGTGCATACCGTAGACGACAAACATTATTACGAAATTCCCGATTCCTTGTTCAACCGCGAAATGCTGATGGTGAGCCGAATCTCCAAAACCGCTACCGGCATTGGTTTTGGTGGTGGAAAAATCAATACCCAAGTGCTGCGTTGGGAGAAAAAGGACAAAAAAGTATTGGTCCGTGTAGCATCTTACGAAAATGTGGCAGCGGATTCTTTGCCGGTTCACGAAGCGGTGGTCAACTCCAACTTTGAACCCGTGCTTTTCGCTTTCGACATTAAGGCCATCAACAAAAAAGATTCCCTCAACCCAGCTACGGTCATAGAAATAGATCCGCTGTTCACCAAGGATGTAAAAGCCCTTGGTTTTCCCAACGGTTATAGAAAAAGGTTCAAGGTCACCCGTATGGATGGAGATCGCAGCTATATCGAATCCATTAAAAGTTACCCTTTAAATATTGAGGCGCGCCATGTAAAAACCTATTTATCCAGCGAGCCCCCAAGTAATTCCAGTCTTGGTTCCATTTCTTTGGAAATCAACAACTCTATGATCCTATTGCCCAAAGAACCGATGAAACGTCGCTATTTTGATCAACGCGTTGGTTGGTTTGCCCGTGGACAAGTGGATTATGGTCTTGATGCCCAAGAAAGTAAAACCGTGACTTACTTGGACCGATGGAGACTCGAAGTAAAAGACGAGGATATTGAAAAATACAAAGCCGGCGAATTGGTAGAGCCCAAAAAATCGATTGTGTATTATGTGGACCGCGCCACACCCGAAGAATGGGTTCCGTACATTAAACAAGGTATTGAAGATTGGCAAGTAGCTTTTGAAGCTGCTGGTTTCAAAAACGCCATCATCGCCAAGGACCCTCCTTCACCCGAAGAAGATCCGGACTGGTCCCCAGAAGATGTTAGGTATTCCGTGGTACGTTACTTGGCCTCACCAATCCCTAATGCCAACGGCCCACACGTAAGCGACCCCAGGAGTGGTGAAATTCTGGAATCCGACATTAACTGGTACCACAATGTAATGAGTTTATTGCGCAACTGGTATTTTGTACAAACGGCAGCTATTAACCCAGAAGCCCAAAAGACACAGTTCAAAGAAGAAATCATGGGCAGGTTAATACGCTTTGTATCATCCCACGAAGTGGGCCACACCCTTGGATTACCACACAATATGGGAAGTAGCGTTGCTTATCCGGTGGATTCTTTGCGTTCCGCCAGTTTCACCAAAAAATACGGTACCGCACCATCCATTATGGACTATGCACGTTTCAACTATGTGGCACAACCAGGGGATGAAGGCGTTGCCTTGATGCCCAATATCGGTATTTACGACAAATATGCCATCAAATGGGGATACAAGCCTATTTTGGACAAAACAGCGAAAGAAGAAAAACCCATATTGAATGATTGGATTTTGGAGCATGCCGGAGACCCTATGTACCGTTTTGGTCACCAACAAGTGGGCGATATCCACGACCCGAGCTCACAAACCGAGGATTTAGGGGATGATGCCATCAAAGCCAGTTTGTACGGTATTGAAAATTTAAAACGTATTGTTCCCAAGTTGATGGAGTGGACCACAGAAGAAGGCGAAAATTATGATGATCTTGAAACCATGTACGGACAGGTAGTCGCTCAGTTTAGAAGGTATATGGGTCATGTGTCCAACAACATTGGTGGGGTTTACGAATATCACAAAACCGCAGATCAAGAAGGCGCCGTTTACACACATGTGAGCAAAGAGCATCAAAAAAATGCAATGAACTTTATGCAAGAACAGCTTTTTGAGACCCCAGAGTGGTTGATCGATAAAGATATTTTCAACAAAATTGAATATTCTGGTTCCGTGGAGCGTATCCGCGCCACCCAAGAACGCTATTTGAACACCATGTTGCAACTGGGCAAATTGGCGCGAATCATTGAAAATGAAACCCTTAACGGGGATGAAGCCTATGGTTTGGTAGAAATGATGCGCGACCTTCGCAGCGGTATCTGGTCCGAAACGCGAAGCGGCAATACCATCGATACCTACCGAAGAAACCTTCAAAAGGCACACATTGACCGCTTGGAATATTTGATGACCGCCGATAGTCAAGGTAAACAGCCCGACTTTGGCGGATATAGAAAATCAACCCCCATCAATACCAGTCAATCGGATATTCGCTCAGTGGCTCGAGCAGAACTCAACAATCTTAAAAGAGATATCAGAAGCGGTTTGGGTAGAATTTCCGATACTATGAGCCGTTATCATTTGCAAGATGCTTTGGAGCGCATAGACCTTATTTTGGAGCCTGTCAAGTAAGCATCTTTTATGGATTTATTAAAAATCATCAAGGTGTGGTCGATACGTTCATCGATCACACCTTGTTTTTTTCCTCATACACATCTTTAAAAAGTCATTTCACAACATATCGCTGAGAATCCAAATGGGAATCATTACTTTAGTAATCCCAAATCTCACATCATGAACTACAAAACAAAAAGCTTAGTCTACTTTATCTGTTTCGTGGCAGCCTCCACACTTTATTATGTTGTAGACCAACACGACGAATTCCAAGATCATCTAAATTCCAAAACGTACGTTGAGACCCAATTCGAAGATGCCGACGACTACATAGATGATTCCAAAGAAGATTTGGACCAAGAACTCAAGTAATTCCCTAAAACATTTTTTATTGTTAAAAGCTTCATAAACTATGTTGCAATGGTTAAACCTTTGGATGTAGTTGCTGTCCAAGGAACAAATCATTAAAGTTTAAACCTATGAAGCAAATAGCAGTAGTAATGGTTATGCTAATAAGTATTGGTATAACCGCCCAAAGACATGATGGCAAAAGTATGCGCAAAGGTCCTAACATGGACATGTCCGCCGAAGAAATGGCCACCTTGCAAACAAAACGTATGACCTTGGCGTTGGATTTGACCGAGGCCCAACAGGATAGAATTTATGATATCCATTTGGAAAACGCAACGTTCAGAAAAGAGAGATGGGACGAGATCAAAGCATTGAAAGAAAGTGGGAAATGGGAAAAACCTACATCCGAAGAACGATTTGAAATGGAAAATGCGCGTTTGGACCGTCAAATCGCAATGCAGGAAAAAATGAAGAATATACTGAACGAAGATCAGTACGAGACTTGGAAAAAGTTCTCCAATCGCAAAAAATCTATGCATCATGGCAAGAAAAAAATGCAGGAGAGAGGGAGAAGAGGATAGTGTTTTTTGTTGATTTAAGAAGCCGCGCCTGCCATGGTCGCGGTTTCTTTTTTTTTGGACATTGGCCAGTATCCCGTTTTACAGGCTTTTTTTGATGATAGTATTGGTTATCTGTCATATTACCGATATATTTGATTATCTGCCATTTTACAGATATTTAAAATTATCTGCTAATTAACGGATATTTAAGATTATCTATCTTTAAAAAGATATGCATCAAAATAAACCAATTATGATTGCCATACTTACCGGCGACATCAAAAATTCCTCCGAACACAAGGCCAGTAAATGGTTGCCCATCTTGAAGGAGGCGCTGACCCATTATGGCAAAGAGCCCAAAGATTGGGAAATTTACCGCGGCGACAGTTTTCAGTTGCAGACCACGCCAGAAAATGCATTGAAAGCAGCAATCCAAATAAAAGCCAGTATCAAACAAATCCGCCATTTGGATGTTCGGATAGCCATAGGGCTGGGGGAGAAAAACTACGACGCCCCAAAAATTACCGAATCCAATGGTCCAGCTTTTGTAAACTCCGGGGAATGTTTTGAGCAGCTCAAAAAACTGAATTTGGCCATCAAAACGGCTAACAAGAAATTTGACGTGCAAATCAACCTATTGCTGGAACTGGCTCTTTTGACCATGGACAATTGGACACCCGCAATTTCCAAAACGGTAAAATGTGCCTTGGAAAACCCAAAAATGAATCAAAAAGAACTCGCATCCTTGCTCAACAAATCACAAGGGAACATTAGTGAGGAATTGAACAAGGCAGGATTTGACGAAGTCCAAAAAATGATCCATTTTTACAAAACCCAACTCACCCAACTATGACGCTTTTAGCCCTAAAATTGATATTGGCCCATTTTATTGGGGACTTTGTGCTCCAACCAGGCCATTGGGTTGAGGATAAATTGGAAAAAAAGGCGAAATCCAAATACCTATATTTTCATATCGGCGTGCATTTACTGGTGCTCTTGATTATACTACAATTTCAATATGTGGGTACTATTGCTTTTATTGTCATTACGCACTTCCTCTTTGATTTGGGAAAACTGTACTTGACCAATCCCAAAAACTACCGTTGGCTTTTTGTGGCAGACCAAATACTGCATCTTCTGGTATTGGGCGGAGTCGTGTACTGGATTGCACCATTTCCATTGGACTTTACCGAACTATGTACAGAAAGCACCCTCCTTTTCATTACTTTTTTGGTATTTGTCACCTACGTATCCGGGATAATTATGCGCATGTTATTGGCTCCCTATATTGATGAGGTGGCCAAGAGTGACGAGCCTGGAGAGGGCGGTTCCCTTAAAAATGCAGGCACCTACATTGGTATGTTGGAAAGGCTCTTTGTATTTGGCTTTATTTTGATGCAACAATGGGCCGCCATTGGCTTATTGATCGCTGCAAAATCCGTGTTCCGTTTTGGGGACCTCAACAAGAGCAAAAACCGAAAGCTAACGGAGTACGTCTTGATCGGCACCCTCTTAAGTTTTGGACTGGCCATACTTTCGGGCATGTGCTACCAATATCTGGCAGACCTGCTTACCTCCTAAAAAAAGAGGGTGAATTCTAAAAAGTCAATGGTCGTCAACCTGAACTTGTTTCAGGTTCTCATAATTAGTTTACCAATACAATGAGATTCTAAAGTAAACCTGCCTTCCGGCAGGTAGGTTCAGAATGACGGATTTCAATATTTTTTAGACACCCTCCTCTCTCCGAATAAAAATCTATTGCACTTAAACACTTTGTACTTGTGCTCTGTTCAGCATCGTAACATAGGCTTACAAAAATAGTTAAAAATCATTATTTAGATTTATTTTAAATTGTTTAACTTTATAGAGCAATGTATTAGATGTGTATAGCTGTACACCATCTTTTGTCCGTTGTATTCAATTGAGTTAGTTTAAGTGAAAGCGGGATAAACGTCCCGCTTTTTTTGTACGCTATTAAGACACTAAAAAAATGGTTTGCGTTAAGTCCAATAATCAAAAAATTGTTACTTTATAAAGACCTATTTAATAAATGAAGGACGACATGGGAGTAATAGCAACAAACAACAGGGAAGTAAAACTATTCTATAATGCCGAAACCAACAAAGGCATGCAGACCTTGGCCTATCTAAAATCTTCCAAGAAAAAAGTGTTGGACATAGACCTGTCCAAGACCAAGGTAACGGGCACCCAATGGACCGAACTGGCCAAACTGCTGGGCAAGCCCATAAAAGACCTGATCAATACGGAGCATCCGGATTTTATGAACAAATACGGTAAGAATCCCGATTTATACGATGATGAGGATTGGCTCAAAGTGATGGAAAACAACCCAAAGGTCGTAACACAACCCATTTTGGTGAATGGCGATCAGGCCGTTCAAATTGATACACCCTCGGAAGTGATGCGATTTTTGGAGGAAGAAGATTGAATTCTAGCTCATCCGCGAAAATAGCCTACCAAAATCTTTAAAACCCATATGCCGAAAAACAACAAGTCCCGAATCTTAAAAATAGCAGGTGGATTACTCCTACTCTTTATCTTAGCAGGGGTGGCGGCACAACTATTCTTCACTAAAAAAGTAAAAAAAGCACTCAGCGAGCAAGTGCCCAAAGAAATCAACTTCACGTATTCGGATGTGAGCACTAATGTGTTTTTGGGGAAAATCAGCCTTACCGATGTGAGCGCGAGCTCCCCGGACGAACAATTTAATTTTAAGGCGCAATCCGTTACCATTTCGGGATTACGCTATCTGCCCTTGCTTCAAAATGGCGACATCGCCCTTGGTGACATTACTTTGGAATCTCCGAAGCTTGTCCAACATCAAAAAGAAAAAGATACCACAGCAAAAAAAGACAACAAAGCACCCTCAAAAAAGTACAGCGTGGACAAGGTGAGCATCCAAAATGGACGCTATTTTATGCTAAACCAAACATTGGACAGTGTGGCTACCTTGGTCAACGTTGATTTCAGTCTTTCCGATATCCATTTTGACAAAGAAACCGCAAAGGAAAACATTCCCTTCACCTATGGTGATTACCGGCTCAACACTGGAAAAGCCCGTTACGCGTTGAGTGCGTTGGAGTTTATTGCGTTTGAACAAATGCAGTTGACCCCGGAGGATGCTGGATGGCAGCACTTCCTGTTGCGCACCAAATACAGCAAAGCCGAGCTTTCCCGCAGAATCACCGTGGAGCACGACCACTACGACTTGAGCATTGACGAAATCAGCCTGAAACATTGGGATGTTGGCTTTGAAAACGAACTGCCCCATCTCCATTTGAAAGAATTGCAATTGCAAACCCCCATTTTCCATGTGTACCGCGATAAGCTGTTGCCCGACGATACCACACACAAAAAACTGTACAATCAGGCACTTCGCGACCTTAGATTGAACCTTCAGGTGGACAGCATACAGATTTCCGAAGGGCTAATTACCTACAAAGAGCGTTTGGAAGCGGACGTGGACCCCGAGCAGCTGAGCTTTGCGGACATCGAGGCGACCATCAAGAACCTGCACACCAAAGGTGAGGGCAAAGTAAACATCGACATCAATGCCAAACTGATGGACAACGGGCCATTTACCCTGGATTGGTCCTTTGACCCAAAAAACAAGGCCAACACGTTTTTGGTGCAGGGTGCACTCTCCAATTTTCAGTCGGAAAGTATCAATCCTTTTTTAAAGACCAACCTCAACGCCGAGGTGAAAGGCACCATACAGCAAATGTATTTTACGATCAGTGGCAACGAGCTGGAGTCGCAAGGCGATATGAAGATGAAATACGACGATTTTGAGTTCACGGTGCTCAAAAAAGATGGTTTGGGCGTTAACAAAATACTGACCGCCGTAGTGAACCTGTTTACCAAAAAGGGTGAAAAAACTGATAAAGATGGCTTCCGGCACGGCGACTTTAAGGTGGAGCGCAAGCAGGACAAGTCCTTTTTCAACTATTTATGGATCAACCTAAAAGAAGGTTTGGTGGATACCATGACCGGACGCGGCAAAAAACGGGATTGAGTTTGGAGTTTGGAGTTTGGAGTTTGGAGTTTGGAAAGCAAGCTTATTTTACGGAGAAAAGCCCATTTTCAATTTTTAATTTTCAACTTCCATCCCACCCTTGACCGCATTGTAAATTGGTCATTGTTAACTGCTCATTGTTTATTGATAATTGTCAACTGTTCATTGCAAATTGTAGATTTCCCCTAGTTTTTTTAAGGTATTTCCACAACGCTATTAATTTGAAAATTAGTAGTTTCCGTATCTCCTCATTTTTCCCAAGAACTTTACCGAAACAATTTATGCCTTGCTTAGACACTATTAATGAAGAATTAGTGTGTATAAATGTGGTTTAAAAACATGTAAATAAGATTTGTGATTAATTGTAAAAACACAAAATGGAATTGATAGAAAAATCAAATAGATTACAGTTTCACTATTATTTTAAAGATAATAGCCACACTATTGATTCTATTTTAAGAAATGAATGTGAAAAGGAAATCCTTTATGTTTATAAAGAAATTGCAATAACATTGGGGCTTCAACTATCCTTAGAAACTCTTCCAACTGAAGAAGGAGGATTCAAGGAAACTTGGAAGTTTATTGGAAAAAATTCAGCACAAATTACCCTGCTTGTTAGTGTAGCGGCTATAATAATCTCACGTTTTCCTGCTGAAAACAAACAACTAACAAAACTACAGATTGAGAATCTTAAGCTTGATAATGAAATCAAACGAAAGGAATTAGAAAAACTTAATTTGGAATTTATTCACGATGACACTGAGCTTGACCAGCAAAAAGTTGTCGATTCAGTAGAGTTGATAAACAAAAATTATAAGGTTTCATGGAGAAAATCTAACTTATATAAAAAATTAAATAATTATCAAAAAATTGATTCGGTTGAGGTCCACAGGTTTGAGGAGGACGAACCGATTGGCAAACCAAGGAAAGTACCAAGAAAGCAGTTTTCAAAATTTATTCTCAGTTCAGATGAATTACCAAAGCTTGAACTCGAAAATGCAGTTATCGATGTGATTTCACCAGCAATTAAAAGGGGTAAATTTCGATGGAAAGGGTTTTACAATAATGAAATAATTAATTTCCTTATGGATGATGTTCAATTTAAAACTCAAGTTATGAACGGAGATATTCACTTTTCAAATAAGTTCTCTATCGAAGTAGAAATGACTCAAAACAGAAAAATAAATCAAGACGGAGAAATTAAAACAACCCATTCCGTTGTAAACAGAGTTATCGCATCAATTGAAGATGGAAAAAGAATCGAGTACTAATAAGATTTAAAAACAAGAATGGCTACCAATAATGGCGACGTTCGCCCCTACTTCTAAAATCCTCGCGGATTTTCTTTTCTGTATGTTTTAACCAAATTAAGTTCTTAAAAAATACAACTAATCATAAACACATCCGTTAAACAGAAAACGAACTAACTAATGGCGGAATTTCTTACAACAAACGGAACCTCATATCACATTGAAAATATTATTATTGGAGCTGAAAAAAAACTAGTTCTAGTTTCACCTTATTTACAAATATCAAAAACTTTTTACGAGAGACTAAAAGACGCTTCTAAAAAGAATGTAGAAATAAAAATCATTTTTGGAAAAGATGAATTAAAACCAAACGAGAAAAACTCATTAGCGGAATTAAAAAGTCTTGAATTGCTGTTCTTTGAGAATTTACATGCAAAATGCTATTTCAATGAAAAAGAAATGGTTATTACTTCAATGAATATGTATGAATTCTCCGAGAAAAATAATCGTGAAATGGGAGTCTTTATCACAAAAAACAATGATAAAAACATTTTTGATAAAGCCATAAATGAAACTCTCTCAATAATTGAATCTTCAGAAGTCATTCAATTAGCTAAAACAAAACGAAAACTTTTCCAAAACAAGAAAAATTCATCTCAAAAGGATAAAAAGAAACCTGCCAGAGGTTATTGTATTCGATGTGAAGAACGAATACAATACGATATTGAAAAACCTTATTGTTGGAATTGTTATTCAACTTGGTCTCAATTTGAAAATCCAGATTACGAAGAGAATGTTTGTCATTGTTGTGGAGAATTTGAACCTACCTCAATGAACAAACCTGAATGTTACGATTGCTTTATCGAAAATAAAAAACAGGTTAGTAGTAACTACTGATTAAAATAATTAGTACTTCTTAAAACACCTTCCCCACCGCCTCAATCGTCCTGTCCAAATCAGCATAACTGAGGGCATCGTTTAAAAAATAGCTTTCAAAAGCCGAGGGCGGCAAGTACACCCGGTTCTCCAACATCCCGTGGAAATATTTCTTAAAGGTATCGTTGTTGCCTTTTGCCGAGCTGGCAAAATCCACCACGGGATCGTCTGTAAAGTGCACAGAGATCATACTGCCATACCGGTTAATCTGGTGGGTCACGCCCTTTTTGGTCAGTACCATGGCAATGCCCTTGTGGAGATACTCCGTTTTTTCGGCCAAACTGGTAA
>Ga0209273_10002015_pt1 | contig 16458 bp, 14 predicted proteins | sample tdAd471_FD_187126 | JGI IMG/M metagenome (GOLD analysis project Ga0209273, IMG submission 187126) | Marine sediment microbial communities from the Atlantic coast under amendment with organic carbon and nitrate - tdAd47.1 (SPAdes)... | ecosystem: Environmental > Aquatic > Marine > Coastal >...
AGCCGTCGAACTCTCAACCGCGCTGTCGACAGGTGACTGCGCGAGGGTCGATTGAACGATGCACATTGCTTCCGTAAGCATCTCTAACCTTTCCGTGGATCAGCAGCGATCCGATGAATTCTCGGCGACCATTAGGCGCTCGCCCTGTTCGGGCGTCATGCTGCCCTCGGCGATGTAGGCGGCGATCTCGCGCCGCGAGGCCTCGCGGGCCTTGGTCCGGAGCACGTCCTTGATCGCCGAAACGACCACGGCGACCACGACGATGACCAGGATCGCGAACCAGAAGAAATTTCTCGAAATCAGTTCGATCAGTTCGGTCAGGACTTCCACGGTACATGCTCCTCTCGGGCGCGGGCCGGCGTCGGCGAATCCCCCCCGGCGAGATGGTTGGGAGTTCTGCTGGTCGTCTTTCAGGTTAACCGTTCCCGTGACTCAAAATCGATGATTCTCTGCGCAAGAGCGGGTTTTGCACCCGATTCGCGGTCTCCGCTCGCGCCTGCTATCTTGCGTCGAACCAGAGGAGAACCATGCGACTCGAACCGCTGCTGAACCCCGACCTCGTCATCGTTCTGGACGACGCCTCCGACAAGGACGCGGTTCTCCATGCGTTGGCGACCGCCGCTCGCAAGGTTCTGCCGCACATTTCCGAAGCAGACCTGGTCACCGAGCTCGCGGATCGCGAGCGGCGTCACTCCACCAGCACGCCCGAGGGCGTCGCTTTTCCCCACGCCATGCTGAGCGAGATCGAAAGCACGGTGGTGGTGCCGGCGCTCATCCGTCCCGGCGTGAACTTCGGGAGCGACAGCCACCCGCCCTGCGACCTCATTTTCGGGATGTTCGGCTGCGCCGAGCGCCCCTTCAGTCATGTTCGGCTTCTCGCCCGCCTCGCCCGTATCAGCCGCGGGCCGGGGGCTCTGGACCGACTCCGCTCGGCGAAGGATCCGTCCGAACTCTATTCGACGCTCGTCGAAGAGGACCGCCGGCATGGCTGAGGACCCGAAGACGGCCACCTCACCCCAGGATACGGGATCGCAGGAAGAGGCCACGAGTTCGGAGCGAAGCCAGTCCCACGCCCCGTCCGCTGAGGCGAAGGGCGCGGATGACAGCATGCGTCTCGTGCTGCTGGTCATGATCGTCGCCAATCAGGGCATGCTCGACGACCTGGTCACGGCCATGCTCGATCTCGGGATCCAGGGCACGATCATCGAGTCCAAGGGGCTGATGTCGCTGCTTCGTGACGAGATGCCGATTTTCAGCGGACTTGCCGCGATGATCCCGCAACGCACCGGCAGCCGGGTCGTGCTTTCGGTCACCGCGGCCGGAGAGATCGATCAGGTCTTCTCGTTCCTCCAAAACGAACTCACTGACGACGAGCGCCCGATGGCGTTCACCGTACCGATCGACCGGTTCATGTCCGGCTCGAAGAAGTCCTGAGCGCCTGCTGACTCCTACGGACAAGCCCCGAATCTTCAGATTTCTCTGGAAGTCGGGTCGCGCACCCGCGACAATCCGCTCCCGAACGGCCCTCGCTCTCCTCTCCACCCACCACGCTGAGAACGACCACTCGACCGCGATCCGAAGCCGAGATGGACATTTTCCTCGCCATCCTGATCGTGATCGGCCTCGGGCTGCTTTCGTCCGGCCGGGTCACCTACCGCCTTCGCCGGAGCCGCCTCATGGTCGTGCTCCTGAGCGGCGGGTGGCTCGCCATCTTCGTCGGCATGCTCTTAGGGCCGAATTTCTTCCCGCTCATCGGTGTGACGGAGGCTGAAACGACTCTGATCAGCCCGCGTGCGCTGCTCGAGTCCACCCCTTTGCTGATGATGGGCCTCGGCTGGATTGGGGTAATGGTCGGGCTGCAGCTCCGCTGGGAGGTGGTGCGCAGCCTTTCGGCGGGTATATGGAAAGTCCTGCTCGCCGACGCGTCCCTTTCGATCCTGTTGTTCGGCGGCATCGCGCTGGTCGGCATCCACCTGTGGACTGATGCCGACGCTCTCGCACCGATCTGGCCGGGTGTGCTGCTGCTGACGGCCGGGTCGATCGGCTGGTCCATGGAAACGCGTTCGCTGCGGATGGCGAACGCGACGGAGACCGATGCGCGTCTGGACACCTTGATCCGTGCCACCGGCGCCCTGGGAGGCGTGCTGGCGGTCACGGTGCTCGGCCTCGGCTACAAGATCGTGACCCGTGACGCCGACGGCGCGTTCGTCTTCGACCTGACCGGAGCGATCGGCCGGGCCGCGCTCATCGGGGTGCTCGCGGTGCTGGTCGCGCTGCTCGGGCGGTTCGCGATCGGGCTCGCCGGCAAGGACCGGGGCCACCAACTGGTGGTTTTTCTAGGGATCGTCGTGTTTGTGGCAGGTATCGCGACACAGCTTGACCTGCCGCCGGTCTTCGCGGCGATGCTCACCGGGGTCATCCTCGTCAACCTGAAGGGCAACTCCATCGAGGGCTTCGAGAAGTTCATCGTCAAGGCGGAGTTTACGGTCGCCACGATGTTTGCGCTGCTCGCGGGCATCCTGCTCGACCCGCGCATCGGTTTGCCCGGCCTGGCCCTCGCGCTGGTGATCGCACTCGCGAGGATCCTCGTCAAGCCCGCCTTCACGCGCTGGGCGGCACGGCGCAGCGACGAGCAGGAACCGCGGCTTCCGGACGATTCGCCGCTGTACCTCGGGGCCGCACGCCAGCACCCGATCTTTCTCGCGCTCGCGGTCAGCGTGGTGCTGCTCGAGCCCTCGGCGTTCAACGCGCGCCTGCTGACGATCGTGATCCTCAGCGGTCTGCTGTGCGAGTTGCTCCCGATCTTCGCCCGGCGTGCCGGCAGCCGAGCGCTTGGCGACGAAAACTCAACCGATCCGCGCGGTGCCCCCACGCAGGGAGCCCCGGCATGAAGGTGCGCCCCACCCTGACCAAACTGGGTGCAATCGCGGCTCTCGTCGCTGTCGCGATCCTCGCGCGGATGCTCGCGGGGACGCCGACGCAGGTCGAACTCTCGGCCTCCGGTGACCCGCCATCGCAGGCGTCTTCCGAGTCGCCTGCCTCAGAGCCGGCGTCGCGCCTGCTGACCGATGCTCTGGGCTTGACCTTCGAGAGCCCGTCCGCCGGCCTTCTCGAAACCGGGACCGGGCTGGGCGTGCTTCTGCTCGGCGCTTGGCTACTGGGCAAGGTCCTCGCGAGCGTCGGCTTCAGCAAGATCACGGGCTATCTCATTTTCGGGATCCTGGCCGGGCCTGGGGTCGGTGCGTGGATTGTCGGCAAAGACGGCACGTGGCTGCTGACCAAACCGCAGCAGGAAAACCTGCAGCTGGTCAACGATCTTGCCATCGCGCTCATCGCCCTGACGGCCGGCGGCGAGATCAAGCTTTCGTTCGTGCGCAAAGCGTTCCGATCGATCTCGCTGATCCTCGCGTTCGAGTTCACGCTGGTCTTGCTCGTCGTGGGCGCTCTCATGACCGTCCTGCTCAACGGAACGGTTATTGCCGAGTACGGCGGGCTCGTCACGGTCATGCTCGTTGCCTCGGTCATCGCCGTCGTCGCGACCGCCAACTCCCCCGCGGTTGTGATGGCGTTGCTCAGCGAGACCCGAGCCGACGGGCCGATGGCGCGGACCGCGCTCTCGATCACGGTCTGCAAGGACCTGCTGCTGATCATCGTCTTTGCAGTCACGCTCACACTCGCCTCGACCGCCGCGACGAACGCCAAGCAGACTCTCGCAGAGGATCTCCCGACTGATCCGCCTCCGACGCTCGCCGAAGCGGAGGCCTCGGACGAGCTCACGGCGCAGGAAGTGCTACTCGCCCAGGAAGTGGCCGAGGAACTTGAGTCCGGTGAGCTGAAATCCTCATCCTCGAAGCAAAGTTCGATCGCGAGCAAACTCACGCGCCAACTCGGCGGCTCGATGCTCGCCGGCGTCCTGGTCGGCGGGTTGCTTGCGTTCTACGTGCGGAAGGTGAAGTCGTTCCTTCCGATCGTGCTGGTGCTCGGTTCGTTCGCCGTCGCACTCATCTCGAAGGAACTCGGCCTCAAGACCCTCATCGTCGGGCTCACCGCCGGGCTTGTTATGTCGAACCTGTTCCAGACCATCGCCGAGGATGTGTTCCACACCATCGAGGAGCTTTCCGTTCCCGTCTACGCTCTGTTCTTCGCCGTGGCCGGAACCAAGGTCGATCCGGGCGTTCTCGGGGGGGTGTGGATCTTTGTGGTGCTGCTCGTCACGCTGCGGCTGGGTGCCATCTGGGGAGGCACGGCCCTCGGCTGCAAGGTCAGTGGAATGGAGCCTCCGGCGTCGAGATGGATCTGGACCGCGTTTGTCCCGCAGGCCGGGGTATCGCTCGCGCTGGCCATCGTCGTGTATGAACAGTTTTACGAGTTCAAATTCGCCGACGACGTCTTCAACATCCTTCTCTCGGCGATCGCCATCAACGAGCTGATCGGACCGATCCTCTTTAAGCTCGGCCTGGTCCGAGCCGGGGAAGTCCGATCCAAGGGCGACTGATCCGCGGCGAGGCGGCAGTCTCTCCAAAGCCGGCCGAAGAAAAGGTCCGATGAAGTTATTCGGATCGGTTCGCGGATCGCCCGCGCGAGCGGCCTGTTTTTGTCCGATAGGCACCGGGTTCCGAGGCCTCAGGCCCCATGTTCCATTGATGCGCCCGTACCGGGCCGTCTTCAGACGAGACCCTCGCCATGCCAGACATGTCGCTGCTGCTCGCGGTGTTCGCGCCGGTCATCGCCGGCCTTGCCACCATGCTGCTGCCCAAGTCAGCGGTCACCGCTCGCGTTCTGACCATGCTCGCGGGCCCGCTGGCCAGCGCGGGCATCGTGCTGGCGTGGATCGCTCAGTACGGGCTTGAGGCCGGGCCGGTCGCCATCCCCTTCGCGCCCTCGCTCAACATGTCGCTGGCGATGAACGTCGACCAGCTCGGCGGCTTCTTCGCCCTGCTGGTCTCGGTCATCGGTGCTCTCATCGTGCTTTACGCTCGCGGATACTTCGGCCGTGATGAGGAGTCGCTCTGGCGCTTCTACCCCACGCTGGGCTTGTTCGCGACCGCCATGCTCGGTGTGGTGCTCGCGGATAGTTTCCTCGGCATGTTCCTGTTCTGGGAACTGACCAGCGTGTCGTCGTTTCTGCTCATCGGCTGGTACCGCGAAGACCCGAAGTCGCTCAAGCTCGCCCTGCAGGCCCTCTGCACCACCGGCATGGGCGGGCTCGTCCTGCTCGGCGGCCTCATGACTCTCGGCGCCGCCACCGGCGAGTGGAGCTTCTCCGCCCTCAGCGCACCGATCTCGCAGATGCCCGGTGTCGATGCCGGCCTGCTCACCGTCGCGTTCTTCCTGATGTTCATCGGAGGTGCGGCGAAGTCGGCCCAATGGCCCCTGCACTTCTGGCTGCCCGGTGCGATGGCGGCCCCTACCCCTGTCTCGGCGTACCTGCACTCGGCCACGATGGTGAAGGCCGGCGTCTACCTCTTCGCGCGGCTCTACCCGACCATGCGTGAACTCGAGTGGTGGACGCCGACTCTGGTGTTCTTCGGTGCGACCACGATGCTCCTCGGCGGGTACCTCGCCCTCCGCTCCGATGGCCTGAAGCGGATCTTCGCGTACACGACCGTCAGCCAGCTCGGCCTGCTCACCTGCGCTTACGGCATCGGCGGCACGAACTACGCTCACGACGACCACACGATTGCCAACATCATCTGGCCGATCACGCAGATCCTGAACCACGCGGTCTACAAGGCACCTCTGTTCATCATCGCCGGTGCGATCATCCACCTCACGCACCAGACCAACCTCTCACAGCTGAAGGGCCTCTGGCGGACGCACCGCCACCTCGCGCTGATCGGCATCCTCGCCGCGTATGCCATGGCTGGCCTGCCGCTCACGCTGAGCTTTACCGCCAAGGAAGCATTCCTCTACCAGATCGCCCACGCACTGAAGACCACGCCGCTGTTCTGGGGCGTCATGGTGATGGCGGTGCTGACAGCGATCTGCAACGTCGCGATCTTTGTCCGCATCACTCGCACATTCTTCGCGGACGCCGGCGCCGCCGAGCACCATCGCGACACCGAGCGTGCCGACGCCCACCACGAGATCCACGAGCACGGTTTCTGGGCGTCCTGCATCTGGTGGCCGGCGGCGGCGATTTTGGCCGTGCAGTTCCTTGGCGGCATCGTGCCGAGCGCCTTCGAGGCGATCTTCGGTTCGCTCGAGACCCACACGCTCTACTGGGATCACCTGCCCGGTCTGATCCACGCGATCACCCACCCGGAACTTCCGCTATACATGTCCGGGCTGGCGATTGCGGGCGGGCTCGCGCTCGGCTTCTCCGATCTGTTGCGTCGTCCGATCGAGGACGTGCACAACGCGCTGTTCCCGGCGACATACGGCTCGACCGAATCGTTCGGGCACAGCGTCTTCGCTCGCCTGCAGAACGGCAACCTCCGCTTCTACACGGTCGCCACGCTGTCGGCGCTGCTCATCGGTGTTTTCGCCGCGATGTGGTTCGGCGACGGCTCGATGCTCAACTGGCCGGCGATCGCCCCGCTGTCGTACGCCCCGGTGCCGTACATCCTCGCGGGTGTGCTGCTGACCGTCCTGATCTGCGCGAGCGCGCTGATCCTGCCGCTGGTTCAGATCCGCGCGGTCCGGGTGCTCGTGCTCGGGTCCTGCGGGTTCGCGGTCATGGGCATGTACCTGGTCTACCAGGCCCCCGACCTCGCGCTGACGCAGATGATGTTCGAGATCATCAGCGTGGTGCTCTTCATGCTCGCACTGCGGTTGCTTCCGGAGGAGCCGAAGAAGCACCCGCGCATCCCCGCCATGCCTCGGGCGGTGTTCGCATCGCTCGTTGGATGCGTCATGGCGTGGGTCGTGCTGCACGCCGGTTCGGTCGCGGACCAATCGGCGATCGCGGCCTACGAACAGTCTCAGAAGGAGACCGAACTCGCCGGTATCGGCTACGGCACCGTGCTCGCCGCCGCACCGGAGTCCGGAGATGACCACGGCCACACGGAGGCCAAACTCGTCGCGTCTGACAGCACACGACTCGGCGGCTGGTTCCTCAACAACTCGTACAAGGGCACCACGCCCGACTCGGGCGGTCGCGGCGGCGGCGGCGACAACGTCGTCAACGTGATCCTCGTCGACTTCCGCGGCTACGACACCGTGGGGGAGATTACCGTGCTCGCGATCACGCTCATGGGTGTGCTCGCCCTGCTGGGAGCGGTTCCCGCGCCACGCGATCTTGCCGAGGGCAACCCGACGCTCATCAACGGCCCGCAGCCTCACCTGCGTTCCGTGCTGCTCCGCACGGCGATGAAGTTGATCCTGCCGGTCAGTCTGCTGTTCGCCGGCTACATCTTCTTCAAGGGTCACAACGAACCGGGCGGCGGCTTCATCGCCGGCCTGATCGCTTCGGTCGGACTCGCGGCGTACCGCATGTCCGAGGGAGGCCAGGCCCTCCAGCGGCTCATCCCGCTCACGCCCGGCGCGATGGGCGCCATCGGTCTTCTGATCGCGCTCGCCACCGGTCTCATCCCCATGCTCATGGGTATGCCGTTCTTCACCAGCGGGCAGGGATACATCCCGCTGCCCGGCGCCGATGCCCCGTTCCACTGGACGAGCGTCATGTTCTTTGATCTCGGCGTGTTCATCGTGGTGATCGCCGTCAGCGTCGGCATGATCAACCGCTTCGAAGAGGAGCTCGAATAGTCATGACACTGCTTCTCGGAATCTGCGTGGCGGTGATCTTCGCCGTCAGCGTGTACCTGATGCTGTCGCGCGAACTCAAGTCCGTCGCGATGGGCGTGTTCCTGTTCAGCCACGCGGCGCACCTCGGCATCCTCGCGATGTCGGGCCAGCCGGTGCTCCCCGGTGGCGTGGTCAAGGGCGCACCTGTGCTCGGGACCAGTCCGAACGGGATCCACGTCGACCCGCTGCCCCAGGCCCTGATCCTGACATCCATCGTCATCAGCTTCGCCATCATGGCCTTCCTGCTGACGCTCCTCGTCACCACGTTCCGCACGACGCGGACACTAAACGTGGACAGGTTGTCCGAGGAAGACCGCCCCGAATCGATGTCCCACTCCGTTTCGCGGGAGGTGACCGCGTGAATCCGAACCTGATCGCTCTCATCGTGGTCATCCCGCTCGCGACCGGCGTGCTCTGCGCGCTGGCGCGACGCTCGACGCCGCTGTGTCGATTCATCGGCCTGACCGCCCTGCTGGCAAACCTCGGCCTGGTGCTCGCCATGCTCGGTTCCCTCGGTGCCGGCCAGCCCATGTTCGTCTCGATGATGGGCAAGTGGGCGCCGCCGTTCGGTATCGCCATTGTCTTTGACGGACTGTCGGGTACGCTGCTCGCCATCGCGTTGACGGTCGCCGTCGCGGCGTACATCCACTCGTGGAACCTTCTCCCCCGTCACATCGAACACGGGTGGTTCCACCCTCTGTTCCACATGCTCATCCTCGGGGTGAACTTCAGTTTCCTCACCGGCGACCTGTTCAACCTGTTCGTCGCCTTCGAGATCATGCTGATGGCCTCGTACGCGCTCATGTGCCTCGGCGGCACACGTCAGCAGATGTCCCAGGCCTTCAAGTACGTCCTGCTCAACCTCGTCGGCTCCACGGTCTTCGTGCTGACCGCGGGGATGATCTACGGAGTGACCGGCACGCTGAACTACGCCGACCTCGCTCGGTTCGTGGCCGAGAACGAGGGCGCGCTCCCCACCGGCTTTCAGGCGCTCGCGGTCGCGCTGCTGTTCGTGTTCTGCCTGAAGGCGGCGGTATTCCCGCTGTGGTTCTGGCTGCCCGATACCTACCACACGCTACCGAGCAGCATCGGTGCGGTGTTCGCCGCCCTCCTCTCGAAGGTCGGCGTGTACGCCGTTCTGCGGATGTACCCCATGGCGTTCGCCAACCCTGGCGTGGACGATCTCGAGCTGGTCCGGGCGATCCTGTCAATCCTTGCCGGCGTCACCATGGTGCTCGCGATTCTGGGCGCGGTCGGCGCGACCAACCTGCGACGCGTGGTCGCGATGATACTGATCGCCCACGTCGGCTACCTGATATTCGGCGTGACCATGATGAACGCGGAATCCTTCGCCGCGACGCTGCACTACATGGCTCAGGAGATGATCATCATCGCCGGGCTGATGCTCTGCATCGGCTTGATCGAACAGCGGGCGGGCTCGGTCGACCTTCGCGAACTCGGCGGTCTCGCCCGGCGGTATCCGCTGCTCTCGACGATGTTCTTCCTGCTCGCGATGGGTCTGGTCGGTATCCCGCCGCTTTCGGGCTTCTACGGCAAGGCCGTGCTGCTGCGCGAAGGTGCATCGAGCGGCGCCTGGTGGCTCGTCGGCGCGACGACCTTCACCGCGGTGCTGACGCTCGTCGCGATCGCGCGGGTGTGGATCACCGCGTTCTGGTCCGAAGTCAAAGGGCCCCTGCTCGATCTGCCCGAGGGCGCCAAGGCCGGTCCCGATATGCCCCTGCCGCTGGCCTATGCCGGCATCGGCCTGCTGGTCGGCGTCTCGCTGATACTTGGCTTCGGCGCTGAGCGATCCTATAGCTGGACCCAGCAGGCCACCGCGTCGCTCGCCGCACCATCGATCTACATCGACGGCGTGCTCGATCTGAACCCGATCCGCGATCTCCCGGATAACTCGACGCTCGCGTTGATCGAACCCGACCTGCAACACACGGTGACGCCATGAAACAACTCACCTTCAATCTGTTCCTCGCCGTCGTCTGGTGTCTGCTGACCGCGAGTTTCAGCGCTTGGAACTTCGTCGCGGGCGCTCTCGTCGGAGCGGCCGTCGTTGCGGTGTACTCCAGCGTGGCGGGTCAGGGCAGCTACTTCAAGCGGGCCTGGGGCCTTGTGGCCTTCGCCGGCCACTTCGTCAAGATTCTGACGAAAGCCAACATCCAGATCGCGTGGGAAATCCTCACGCCGGCCCACAACCAGTCGCCTCGGATCCTGCGCTATCCGGTGGACGGCCTGAGCGATGTGGAAAAGACCACCCTCGCCAACGCCATCACTCTCACACCCGGCACGCTCGTGGTTGATATCAGCCCTGACGGCAAGTGGCTTTACCTGCACTGCATGTACGCCCAGGACCCGGCCTCGACGCTCGCCGAGATCGATGACCTTGCGCTTCGCCTCCGAAAGGCGGTGTTCTCGTGAACCTGTTCGCTCCCACCCTCGGCGCTGACAGCGTCATCGAGGATGCCCTGTTTCTGCTGATCGACGCCGGGATCATCCTGATCTCGCTGGCGACGGTCATGTGCCTGTACCGGATCATCAAGGGCCCCACCCTCGTTGATCGCGGGTTGGCCTCCGACACGGTCGCCGTGCAGATCGCCGGGCTGATCCTGCTGCTCTCCATCCGCTTCGAGACGCTCGTGACGTTCGACGCGGTGCTGATCGTGTCGATCCTCGGATTCGTTTCGACCCTCGCCTTTGCCCAGTTCATCGGGCGCAGAGGAGCTGCGCAATGACCCTCAACACCGTGCTGTCTCTGGGTGCAGAAGCCGCCGCCACCGGCTCGTCCGACGCGCTCTCCATCAGCGGTATCCGCGATGCGCTGGCGGTCGTCGCGCTCGCCATCGGCTTGTTCTTCATGTTCGTCGGGGTTCTCGGTGTGCTGCGCCTCCCCGATGCGTACTCGCGCATGCACGCCGCCTCGAAGTGCACCACCCTCGGCCTGACAGGCATGCTGATCGCCGCGGGCCTGCACCTGTGGACGCTGGACGTCGTCGCCAAGTCGGCGACGGTGATCATCTTCACATTTGTCGCGACGCCGATCGGCACGCACCTGCTCGCCAAGGCGGCCCATCACGGCAAACTGCCGCAGTGGGACAAGACCCTGTCCGACGAACTCGCCGACGACAAAGCCGACCCGGACATGGCTGCGACCGACGACGAGATCGGCATCCCGTGCGTGGATACCGAGGAGCGATCGTCACGCGCCCGCAGACTGCGGATGAGCGCCTGACGCTTTCGCCGCGCTCCGGCGATCCTCGGCCCGCCTCCCGCGGTCGTAGACGAGCATGAACACGAGGTTCAGCGCGAGCAGCGCTGCGATCGTTCCGAGTAGCACGGGTGTTGTGATTCGCTCCCACTCGTCGCGCAGCGTCCACAGGAACTGCACCAGACACAATCCGGAGACGATCAGGAGCGTCACCGTGCGCGGCACGAGGCGCACCATGACCACGCCGAGCGGCGCACCGAGCGCGACGATCGGTGCCGCAGCGAGCCAGTTGCCGAGCAACCCCTGCGACAGCGCATAGGTCGCCGGTTGGGCGACCGAGGCAACCCAGAGCGAGCCGAACCCGATCACCGAGGTGTACGCCATTAGCACGACCGAGGTCGGGATCGCTACTTTCAGATCGGCCCGGCTGAGCAAAACGATCACCACATAGAGCGCGAGGTCGATGCCGACGCCTGTGGTCGCCGCGATAGTCATCCCCGCGAGAGATCCGACCCAGAAACCGATCCACTTGTCCTGACGCGCGCTGAGCTTGTGCGACCCTGTCATCGCACCGATCTCGCGGATCTTGGCGAAGTGCAGCATGCCGAACGAGGCCCAGAGCGTCGCGAAGATGAGTTTGATCCACAGGTCGGGTATGTGCGGAGCGATAAAGAACACCCCGAGCGGAGTACCGATCGAGGTGCCGATGATCGACCACTTGAGCAGGCGCCGCTCGAGTTCCTGACGCATGCAGAAGATCAAAATGCTGGCAGAGGTCATGCCGATCGACTGGATCGCGAAACTGAAGTCGCGACCCATCCGCGCGGGCTGGTCGAAGAGCAGAACAAGGACCGGGAAGCCGACCGTCCCACCACCCATCGGGGTCGAGCCGGCAAAGTACGAGCCGACGGCCATGGCGACGGCGATGCCCCAGTGCTCAATCAACGCCGACCAGTGCGACCCGGTACTGATGATGGCGAGCCAGACGCCGTAGAAGGCGACGAGCCAGCCGACAAACCAGCGGCATCGGCCTGGTCCCGGTGCCTGCGTTGGTGCGGTTTCACCCACGTACTGCTCTCTCCTCGATCCCGATGCACGGGCGACGACGCGAAAATCCTACATCCGCTCCGCACTCCGGGAAGCCATAACCGGAGCCGGACGTCACCCGAACCGCCCAACGGTCCGGGGTGTTCGATCTCGGCAATCTGGGCTGCCGGAGCGGATGACGGCGATCCGGGTCATTGGTATAGTGGTCGTCCCGCTGCGAACGGCCCCCGCCGTCGCATACCCCGACGGAGGGGTGGCAGAGCGGTTGAACGCGCTGGATTCGAAATCCAGTATGGCCTTCGGGTCATCGGGGGTTCGAATCCCCCCCCCTCCGCTTTAAGAACCCCGCATCCCCGGCCATTGCCGGCGGATACGGGGTTTTCTTGTGCGCCTCTCCGACGGGTTACCCCCGCCGGTGGAGACTTATCTGCAGGTGAGACCGAAGTTCCCGAGCACGATGTTCAGGTCGGCCAGATCGACGGAGCCGTCGTTGTCGACGTCGCCGAGACCCGAGCCGCCGAAGTTCCCGAGCACCGCGTTCAGGTCCGCGAGATCTACGGAGCCGTCGCCGTTCGCGTCACCGGGGCAATCGGCGTCGGCGCAGGACACGCCGAACACGCGTACATCATCGATTCCCGCCTCTACCACCGAACCGTCGCCGAGATCGCTCGCGACGAACTTGACGCGGATCATGGAGGTCAGATCGACAAAGTCGCCCACGATGAACCCCGTCTCGATCCAGCCGCCCGACGTCCCGTCGCCGCCAGGCCCGACCGTTTCAACGAGTTGGTAGGTCTGGCCATCGTCGTCCGAAACAAACACTTGGAACACATCCGCGTTCGGTGCGGCGCCGGTGTCGTTGGAGTACCACCGCGCGTACGAAATCGTCGCGGACTCGGTGTTGCTCAGGTCGATCTGGTTGCTTACCAGCGAGGTGGTGCCGCCATCGACGTCATTTTCGCCCAGCGTGCCACCGGGACTGCCTTGGCCGGTCACCCACGCGAAGGTACCGTCGACGGTGTTGTCGTCTTCCGGCTGCGCTTCCGTTCCGATCGGGTTCACGCGGACCCAAATGCCCGTAGTCGCGTCGTCGCCGGGCGCTCCCGCCGAGAAACCGACGGGAGTTTCGAAGTCGTAGAGGTCGTTGAAGTCCACCTCGTCCGCGACCAGCGCGCGAAACACGCTCGACGGGTCAGCCAACGCACCCGAAGGTGCAGTGACCGTGGCTCCCGACTGAAGGTCGAACGAGAAGAAGTACTCCACGCTCGACAGGCAATCGGCAGCGGGGAACGCCGCAGTAAAGTTGCTCTGGAAATCGAGAGTCAAAGGGAACTGCTGGAAGCCCGCACCCGTGTCGACATGGAATGTGCCACTGCCCGGGACGATCGGATCCGCCTCGGAGGGCACGACTCTCAGTCGCACCGTGTCCCCGCCATCGGGCGACACGACATCAGGCAGGCCGAACGGGAAGAAGATGTCGAGTCCGGTGACGAACGCGCCGCCGGCAGATTCGATGTCATCGCGGAAGATCGCGGTGCCCGTCCACCAGGAGATATCGCCGTAGACGCTGGTGTTCGTTGTGCCGCCAGAGAGCACGCCCGCGATCACCCACTCGTTCCCGAACTGAACCAGTACGGGGCCACCGCTGTCTCCGGGCGCGGTCGTCGCTTCGAACTCGACGGGAATGGGGCTGCTGCTCGGAATCGTGTTCGCGGCGCTGGTGCCGTTATCAAAGTCAGTTGAGATGATGTTGGAACCACTCGCGTTCGCGGGGCTGCCATAGACATCGATGATGTTTTCACCGCCCCAGCGGAATCCGTCGCCGGAGAAACCGTGCCCGACGCTACCGAGCCCGTTGTACCCGTAGCCTATAGTCGCGCAGAGCATGCCCTCGAGATCATCCGTTTCGTCGATCAGCCGCATGGGCTCGGCGATGTTGGCAGGAACCGATGTCGTCAGGATATGAATCGATACGTCGCCGCCATCGAGGAGCGAACCGCCCCCGTCCGGGAGAATCGACGACTGAACCGTGGTGGTGAAGATAGGGCCGTTCGAGTTGTCGCCGAACCTGACGAGAGTGCCGGCACCGATGCCGCAGTGACGCGCGCTGAGGACGACGTTCGGAGCGATGAGTGTGCCGGAGCAGCCGCCGATCCTGACGACGGCGTCGAACGGGTCGGCGTAGTCTCTCGACCCTTGCGCGCCGATCGTGTCGTTGATCACAATACGAGGGAAGACCCCGTCGGCGGCCTCGGGTGAGCCGGGAGCGTAGGTCTTGATGTCGATCTGTCGCTCGGAGAGCACCCGGCCGGTCGCCGCATCGATAACCATCTCGAAGTGCGTCGGGCTGGCCGGCAATCCGCGATCGGCCAGAGCCGTCGTGACCTCCCATGCCATGAAAGCCTCGTTGCCGATTCGGAACCACACCTGTTCTGCCGTTGAGTCGATCGCCGCGGGCAGGAACCCTTCGGCGAGATCAACGGCCACGTCCTGCGGAATGTTTACCGGGCCGCGGCGCGGCGTCAGATCCGCGGTCGATTCGTCGAAGACTCGCGCGACGGTTCCATCGGGGTTCTCGACTACAACGACACGTCCGCCGTGGAGCGGGAGTTCACCGATGAACTTCTGGAACACCATCGCGTCCGCGGGAGCGAGTTCATCCGGTGCGATCAACTCGATGCGAAAGTCCCCCTGCTGGAGGTAAGCGGTGGACGCGAGGCCTTCGAGGTACGCTCGAGCGCTCGTTTCGTCCGCGAGGCACAGTCCGCTCATCCACAGGCCGCCCGCCAACGCCAACCCGGTCACTCTCAGCATCATCACTATTCTCCCCGATGGTTTCGCGCCGTCTGTGCGATCGGCGACGGTACTCTTGTTCGCGACCTACGAGCGGTCCGGTCCCTGCCCGTCTCCGGGCGCGCTGCGCGGCGGGACGAGCATATCGCTTATACAGATACATTCTGGCACCAAAATTCCGGCTTCGGGGGACCTAAATAGGCCAGCGCTGTCGCGCGATAATCCCAGCGTTCAGGCAACGTTCATGGACGTTCGGGAGGCGAATCGAAGCCCACGCGCGACGAAGTAAGTCGCCGCAAACACCACCGGGATTAACGCGGGTGCTGGTACTTCTCAGTCCACCTCGGGTTTCCTGCAGGATGCCCGTAGCAGTGCCGGTGTCGAGAATGGAACTCGCCTATCCGTGGACTTCGGCGGGAACCGCGGGACCTTTCGCCCGGGCAACGCGATCAACCTTCGTCGAGAAACGTACCGGTCGCGCGCCAGATCGTTTCCAGGCGATCGATGCGTTCGCGGGCCGCGTCGCCGAGTTCAGAGGCCACCTGCGCCACCAGCAGTTCGGCCGCCGTGACCGCCGGGACCGAACTGTCGAACGGCCCCATCGCCGGTACGCGGAGTTCACACCAATGCCGAGCGATCGTCGCCAGCGGCGAAAGCGGGCCATCGGTGAAAGCGATCACGGGCACGCCGAGATCGGCGAGCGTGCGGGTCGCCGTCACCGCGCTGCGCCGATACCGCGCGAAGTCGAAAACGACGACCGCATCCGCCTCCGTTGCGCCGCTCAGATCGCGTCCGACGGAGTGGTCGTGGACCAGCAGGACATCCGGACGCACCATGGAAAGACCGGTCTGGAGGACGCGAGCACCAGCCATCGAAGTCTCGCCGGACACCACATAGACCCGTTTTGCGCGGACAATCGGCTCGGCCATCGACGCGAGCTTGACCGGATCGAGTGCTTCGAAGACCCGCTGCATGGCCTCGGCGACCGCCGACCGGGCCTGATCGGCTGCGCCGACCCGCTGGCGGATGCGGGCACTCGGGCTCGATAGCTGCTTGGAAACCGCCTCGCGGACCCAGGATTGCAGTTCCGTGTACCCAGAGAACCCCAGTTTCGTCGCAAACCTCACGATCGAAGGGCGGCTGGTTCGCGCCCGGTCGGCAAGGTCCGATACCGTCCCGAACGCGAGCAAAGTCGGCTCGCCCGAGACGATCTCGGCGATTCGACGTTCCGTTGGGGTCAGGCGATCCCCAACTCCGGCGATAAGGTCCTGAAGGGTCATGTGTTGGGTTCAGTGTCGACGATTTTGGTCATTTCGTTGCATTGACCAACAAAGAATGTACGCTGTGTTTCAGTCCCGAGCCAGCCTGATCCGTTTCTCCGGAGTGATGCATGATCCAGCCCCAGAATCACGAATATGCCCCCACCGAGCGCGAAAAGGCGTTTCTTGAGACCATCGAGGACCCTCGCTACGAACGCGGCATCATCAACGGGCTCGGGCCGTTCTTCGACGAGAAGGCTCCGGAGGACATGATGAACTTCTACGGCGGTGACGAGATCGTCGCGCTTCGCGTCCGCAAGGGCACGGAGCGCGATGTCGAGTCGCGGATGCCCGTGAAGATTACGCGCCACTACTACGAGATCGCGAAGAACA
>Ga0209273_10002017_pt1 | contig 16435 bp, 13 predicted proteins | sample tdAd471_FD_187126 | JGI IMG/M metagenome (GOLD analysis project Ga0209273, IMG submission 187126) | Marine sediment microbial communities from the Atlantic coast under amendment with organic carbon and nitrate - tdAd47.1 (SPAdes)... | ecosystem: Environmental > Aquatic > Marine > Coastal >...
CGGGCGCAGATGAGCATGACCGCAGCGACGGGGATGATCACTCCGAGGAAGCCCGTATATTCCGCTTCCAGAAATCCTACCGCGTGTTCAATGCCTGCCAGATTGAGGGCCTGCCCGACAGTTTCTACCCCGACCCGCAGCCAGCGCCTGAACATCCCCCGTCCGAGCCCATCCCGCACATGCAGGCGTTTTTCGACGCCATCGACATCACGACCGTCTTCACAGGAACGGAAGCCTACTATTTGCCGCCTGTGGACAAGGTCTTCATGCCGTCGATCGCGCGGTTCGAGAACCCGCGGAATTTTTACGGGGTCTGGGCCCATGAGCTGGCCCATGCCACGAAAGCCCCCCATCGACTGAACCGTGATTTCGGGCTCTCGAACTTCGGCAACACCTCTTACGCGCGCGAGGAGATCGTCGCGGAATTGACCTCGGTGTTCTTGGGTCAGACGCTCGGCTTCACGGCGCATACGCTCGAGATGAATGCCGCCTACCTCCACAACTGGTTGCGCGTTCTTCGGTCGGACAAGGGCGCGATCTTCCGGCACGCCGCGGACGCGCAGCGCGCCTGCGACTATCTGATCGCCAGATCGGAGGCGGGCAGGGCAGGGCGCAGCGCCGAGGCCGCCTGACCACAGGGAGAACGGAGACTCGCATGTCACGCAAGGAACCCAAGACGCTGCGAGTGGCTGGGCTCCGCCCGTTCTTGCCTCAAACTGTCCCCCGGACAGTTTGCCGCTTCGCGGACCGGCGCGAACTCAACGACGGCCGCCGCAAGATCATCACCTTCAAACGCGGTGCCTATTGGTGGAGCGCTGCCGAGGGCGCTTATCCGTTGTCGGCAGCGCTTGAGAGCATCACGGACCAGGGCGGCGGGATCGAAACCATCCCCAACCCGAATTACAGACCCAAGGGGCTGTTCGGGTAGGGCACCTTCTGCTTCGGTCCTTCCGCCAAGCGGAAAAGAAAAAGCTGGCTTTGGGAAGGGTGTTTCAACTTCTCAAAGGAGATCCCCATGTCCATGACCGTTCAACCCCAGCCAGACCGCCCGGATCCGAGTGTGATCGCGGCGCAGAACGATGCGTTTCGCAAGTTCGCATGCCTTGGGGTGCCGCCCGCGCAGCCCATCCAGGGCCGGATGCATGTCACCCGCTCGCTTATGGAGGCCAGCGACGGCTTCATGGCCGAAGCGGTGAAGGCAACCGGTGAGTTTGCCACATTCGAGCCTGAGAATGACCCGGAAGGCTGGCATGATTTCGGGGCGGTCGAGATCCAGGGCGAGACCGTGTTCTGGAAAATCGATCTGCATGAGGAAATTACATTTTCAAGTCCTTTTCTCTTTCTGTGCAACGCTGGTTTGGCTCCTCGATTATGCTCACTCCAGTGGCATCGACTTGCATACGGTGGGCGTGCTGCCCGAACCAAATTTCCGTTCACGTTCCCGGAATGGAGCCGCCTTGGTTGGGACCAAACTTCTACAGGGATTGTGAAGACCATCAATCTTCTCGGTCACTCAACCATCCGGCGTTGCGCGTTATTCTGAAGTTTCAGTATCCCGTATTACACCTCCGCCTTCAGAACCGCGCCAGACGGGACAAGTCCCGTTTCCACATATCGCCACAAGGCCACGATGAGCTTGCGGGCAAGAGCCACAATGGCGACTTTCTTTCTCACTCCCGGGCGTTCAGCCGTGTATTTTCTGAACCAGCGCGCGAGTGCGCTTTGAGGCTGATACCGCAGCCAGCACCACGCCAGTTCGATCCCGAGGGTGCGCGCCGGTCGGTTTCCAGCTTTGCTGATACCCTGGCTTCGTTCGACATCACCACTGGAATAAGGGCTGGGCGTCAGGCCAAGGTAAGACGACAGGTGTCGCCTGTTCTTGAACTCTCGCCCGAACACCTCTGCGGACAAGAGCATCGCACTGTGTCGTCCAACACCGCGAAGCCCTTCGAGCAGCACGGCCTTCTCGTGTTCAGGAAACCGCTCCGATTCAGTCGCAAGGGCTTCGTCGCGTTCCTCCGCCAGAGCCTTGATCATCTTGTTCGTCAGTTCCAAGCGTTCGAAAGAGCGCACGATCTCGCGCATGAGCTGATCGGGGAAAGGGCGGCCATCGGCAGTTTCGAGGCCATCCAGTTTCTTGCGCCATGTGACCATCGCTGGATTGATATGCCGGACGCCTTGCAGCGCGAGGAGGGCACGAATGCGATTGATGTGGCCAGTGCGCTCGCTCATCAGCCTCTTGCGCTCTCGGTGAAAGCGTTTGGCGTCTTCTTCAGCAACGGTCGGGACGCGCACAGTTCGGAATGCCTTTCGATCACCGGAACAGTAGTTCTTCAGCAGAACGACCATGCCTTCGGCGTCGACGCGATCCGTTTTGACCCGGCGGGCTCTGCGGTTCACGAGAAAGCTGGTCGGATCCAAAACCAAGGTTTCGATCCCTTCGCTGGACAGCAGCCTCTGCAGCCAGAAACCATCGTATCCAGTTTCGAAGCAGACGATAGGTCGCTGATGAGGCCCGCAAAGCTCACTCGCCTCCGCAACGGTCGCTCGAACCAGATCAATCAGTCCTGCCGTATCAAACCCGTCCAAACGCACGGATTTGATCTTGGCCAATTGCGGCGCATCAAGCGCCACAAGCCATTTCGATTTGCTCAGATCAATGGCGACAAAGCAGGTCGCCGCAATAGATGGTGTCATCATCTTGGAAATCTCCCGTTTTGTGAATCTGCGCCCAACCTATCCGGTTCGCGCAACCTCCTGCATGGAAACTTCTATGAGGCGGATTCGGATTTCCGCTATGGGGCCGAGGTCCCGGACAATCCTGCCACCACCATGCGCGTGTTGACCATCATGTTGGCGCGCGACTGGTAGGGCAGGGGACACCCCCCCCTGTCATCTGAGACGATGAAGGCCCGCTGCCCCTAAAAAAGGCAAAGCGGGCCTTTTGTCGTGGTGATCCCTGAAGCCGGGGATTGGTCACGCGCGTGAAGGCGCGGGCTACACCTCACCCACCTGGAAGGATATCCCATGACCACAAGCTTTGCCCCTCTCACCGTCGCCATCGGCGATCTGGTCCCGCATCCCGCCAATGTGCGCAGCAACTCGCCGGAAACCTATGATCCCGAGAACATCGCCCATCTGAAAGCCAGCATTGCCGTTCTGGGCTTGCTCCAGCCGCTCTTGGTCCAGAAGCTTGACGGCAAATATGCTGTCCTCGCCGGTGGCCGGCGCCATGCAGCCCTGAAGGAGCTGATCGCCGACAAGGCCACCAAAGGGTTCACCGCGAAAACCAAGGTGGACTGCCGCCTTGTGCCGGAGGAGTGCGACGTCACCACGGCGCTGTCGCTCGCCGAGAACATCACCCAGGCGCCGATGAACGCGATCGACGAGTTCGAGGCCTTCGCCCGGATGATGGAGGTCGATGGCCAGACGCCCGAGACCATCGCCAAGACCTTCGGCACCACGGTGGCCGCCGTGAAAGGCCGGTTGCGCTATGGCCTGATCCACCCCGACATCCGCGCCGCGGCTCGGGGCAAGGTGATCACGCTCGATACGATGAAGGCCTTCGCCGAGCACCCGAGCCAGGAGGCGCAGCGCCAGGTCTTCGAGGCGCTCACGAAGGACGGCGGTTATCTGCAGGCCTATACCGTCCGTCAGGCGCTAAAATCTCGCGGCGTGCAGGCCAGCGATGATATCGGGGCTTTCGTGCGCGTGGACTACGAGGCGCGTGGCGGTGCCGTCGCGGCTGACCTTCTGGAAGAGCATTCCGTGCTTGAGGATGCGGCGCTGGTCGAGACCATCTTGCTCGAGAAGCTTGGGGCCGCCGCTGAAGAGGCCCGTGTGAGGCTGGGCTTTGCCTGGGCCGATGCGATGGTGCGCTATGATTACGCGACCATGGCCGACTACGGCCGCGTCTATCCCAGCCCGATCGAGCCGGATGAGGCCGCCCAGAAGCGCATCGATGAGATCACCGCCGAGCTTGAGAAACTGCAGCTCGAGATGGAGGGCGAGGGGCTCGAGGACGGTGCCTACAATGCCCTTTACGAGCGCGTGGACGCCTTGGAAGAGGAAGCCCGCGATCTGCAGGAGGCCTACAGCGCCGAGGACCTCGCGCGGTCTGGGGTGATCGCGTCGTGGCAGGGTGGGCAGATCACGCTCCATGTTGGCCTTGTTCGCCCGGAGGACACCGTCAAAGAGGAGGGCGCGCGCGGCTCCTCGGCTAGCCCGACCGGGGAGGAGGCCCCGGACGCCGGCGAAATCAGCTATCCGGCCTCGCTGGCCGAGGACCTCAAGACCGAGCGCGCCATGGCGCTTGGGGCCGCGATGGCGCTGCATCCGGAGGCCACGCTCGATCTGACGCTCTTCAAGCTGGTGAGCGACGTTCTGGTCAGCGGCATGGCCGTGACGCAGGCGATCAAGATCGATGCCCGCAAGGAATACCGCAGCCATGCCAAGATGGACGAGATCGACGAGACCTCGCTCGAGCAGGTGGCGGCGGCCCATGATGCGCTCGACCTTTCTTGGCTCGATGACGCCCGGTCTCCCGCCGATCAGTTCGTGGCGTTTCGCGCGCTGGAGGTCGGCGAGAAGGCCAAGCTCGTCGCCTATGCCACGGCCAGCACCACGCAGTCCTGCTTCGCGCGGGATCCTCGGCGCGACAGCCTGATGCATGATTTCGAGATCGAGATCATGCCCGACATTCGCGCGCATTGGACGCCGAACGCGGCGCTCTTCAACCGCTTCAAGAAGGCCTGGCTTCTGAAGATCCTCGGCGAGGATCTGGGTCTCGCCCAGGAGGCTGTGACGCTGGCCTCGTCGAGCAAGAAGGAGATCGTCGCCTTCTGCGACAAGCTCTTTTCAGAGCCCTTCGCCACACTCACGGACGCGCAGCGCGCTGCCGTGGCTGCCTGGTGCCCGCCGATGATGCGGACCGCCGGTATCGCCTTTGATGAGGCGGAGCCCACTGCGGAAACCCCCGAGCCTGACAGCGAGGTCGCGCAAGCGGCCTGAGCCATCAAGTGACCCGCGCGTGGACCATGCCACCCGCGCGGGTCGACCCTCCCACACCCAACGGAAAGACATCCCCATGGCTATTCTCAAGTTCTCTGCCTCCGCTGTTGCGGCGCAAATCGCACATGCGCGCGCCTGCAAAACCTTCCTGCCCAATTGGAACGGACCCGTGGGCGGGCCCGCCCTTATCCTCATCGTCGGCAACGGGGTGCATCTGCGCTCGAACGGCATCGATGGCACGACCACCCGCATCGTCACCACCGAGCAGGCCGATCCCTCCTTCGCCTTCGCCGATGGCATGAACCCGTTCCGGGATACCGACTGGATGGCGCAGCGCCGCATGGCGTTTCGCGATCTGACCGGCCAGTTCTATACCGACATCCTCGACGACGTGCAGGTACTCATCGACCGGGGGAAGGGGGCGATCCGGCTCGCCACCGATGGCCACAGCATCCGCGTCTTCGTGCGCCGGGCCTCGGATTATCTCATCGGCGGGACCTACGAGGTGCCCTCGGGCCTTGGCGGCACTTTCCGGGTCATCCTCAAGGATGCCTGCGACACCTTCGCGATCGTGCAGAACTGCGGCAATTGCGAGGATTTCGACGCGATGCAGCCCTATCGCGTGCCGCTCGATGCGCTGATGGAGATCGATGACCGGAGGGCGGCATAATGGGATGGCTTTTCTACACCGACGGCCGCGTTAAAACCTACGTGGATGAGAGAGAGGAGATCACCCGGCTCTGCACTTTTGAGGGCGAAACGCGCAAAACCGAACTGGTCAAGGCCTGCAAGGTCGGCTCAACCTGGTATGCGGCGGCAAAGGTCACCAATCTCGACGGCACCCCTGTCGAAGACACGACCTATGTCACCGATGCGGATGGCTCCATCACTTTCGGGGCTGTCTTCCTCACCCGATACGATGACGGCTGCTGGGGCTACAAGGACATGGAGGAAAGCGCTGGCCCGAACGAGTCTCGTGCTCCCCTTGGGCTGATCGAGCTCCTCTCCGACCTGAAAGACCCGGACAGCTATGCTCATGCCTGGCGCCAGCGCTGCCGAGATTGGGCTTCGATCCCGGACTACCAGGAAGGCGACAAGATCAGGCTCGCCACGCCCGTGACGCTCACCGATGGCAGTACATGCCAGATCGTCACCGCGACGCACTACAAGCGGGGGCGGCAAAAACGCCGCTGCTACCGCATCGAGGAAACCGGTGGGCTCGTACGCCTGTCGAAGGCCTCGCTTGCGGGCTCGGAGCTGCTCAGCTCCGCAAAAGGCGAGGCCAGTCCTGTGCTCGCCGAGTTTTTGGCGGGGCAGGGGGAATGAAACGGATCTCGCCCACGGCGGGTCTGAGCGGACTTTCATCATCAATCGATCGAGAGGCAGCTGTGCGGGACAAAGTGAGATTTCGCCACAGCCACACCAATGACCGTTTCCAGCGCTTATGGAACGTCTCTGTGTCATCTTACGCGTCCCGTCTTGCGTCTTCACACGCTGGCTATCAGCATCTTCAAAGAAGGAATTGGCTCGCACAGCTGTTTGGGCATGACACCTGCACCAGGTCGGTCAAAAGAGATTGAACCAGAAAATCACTTGATTAAATCGTTCGACCGATTTATGTCTTTCCTGAATACAGCAAGAGGCGCGCCAATGCCTGGTCAAAACCTTACGAAGTCAGAGAAAACCAAAGCCCAAATTCTCCAGGCGGCGCACGACGTCCTGCTCGGGAATGGTTTCACCGGCCTGTCCACACGCCGGATTGCCGAAGTGCTTGGCGCACCGATGAGCCAGATCCAATATCACTTTGGCTCCAAGGAAGGTATGATCCTGGCCCTGTTCGAAGACATGAACCAGCGCCTTGTCGACCGTCAGAATGCCATGTTCGAAGATCAATCCCTTCTGATTTCTGAACAATGGGACATGGCCTGTACCTTTCTCGATGAGGATATCTCGTCAGGATACGTTCGGATATTGCAGGAACTCATTGCGGCGGGATGGTCAAACCCGGCAATCGGTGTTGCGGTGTCCGATGGCCTTGACGCCTGGCAGTCGCTGTTGATCCGCGCAGCTGAGCGGGCCGAAAGCGAGTTCGGTCGCCTCGATCCCTTCTCGGCGGTGGATATCGCGTCTCTCGTCTCGGTCGCATTCCTTGGTGCCGAAGCGCAAATCCTGCTTGGGCGCGAGCGTAGAGACGTGCCGATCAGGCAGGCGCTGCGCAGGGTCGGCGACGCGATCCGAGCGCTGGAATCCGCCAAAGGAAACCCGTGATGCGCGCCAAGCTTCCAGATACCACGCTGAAGGTCGACCGTGACGGCATAGCATTGCACTGCGAGATTTTCGGAGATGGCCCAGAGACCATCTTGTTCGTACCCACCTGGATGTTCGTCCATTCTCGCGGCTACAAAGCTCAGATTCCGTATTTCAGCGATCATTTCCGATGCATCACCTGGGACCCGCGCGGAAACGGAAAATCAGACCGGCCGACCGATCCATCCCTGTTTGGACAGGGGCAGTATGTGGCTGATGTTCTGGCGGTCATGGAGGCGACAAAGACCTCCAAAGCGGTCCTGTTCGGCTATTCCCAAAGCGGACCAACCTGCGCCATCATGGCCGCCTATCATCCCGAGCGCGTCCGTGCGGTCATCACCATCGGCACCCATACACCGCTTATCGCCCGTCATGCCCACAATACCGAGGATCGCTACAACAGCGACCTTGGCGGAAAGTCGCCGCAGGGATGGGAAAAATACAATCGCGGTCACTGGCAGCGCGATTTCGCGGACTTTGCGGATTTCTTCTCCGAGCAACTGTTTGTCGAGCCGCATTCCACCAAGCAACGCGAGGATGTGCGGTCCTGGTCTGAGGGCACAAACGGCGAAATTTTGGCCGCGTCGATGAGTGCACCCTATGCCGGCCAGTACGAACTGAACGAGGCGGCCTACAGGCGGATCACCTGTCCGATGCTGGTCATCCACGGGCGGCTTGATCCGATCGCGCCCGTCGCCGCGTCGGAAAAGATCGCAGAACTGACGGGCAGTGAACTTGCCGTCTTTGATGAGGCCGGCCACGCCCCGCATGCTCGTTTTCCGGCCCGGACAAATACGCTGGTACGCGATTTCCTTGCAACAAAGCTGGGAACATGGCAGCCGGAACCGACCCAGCCGCAACGTCGGATGCGGAAACCAAAACGCGCGCTCTATCTGTCGTCACCAATTGGCCTGGGCCACGCCCGGCGCGACATCGCGATCACCCGCGAATTGCGATCCCTGCATCCTGACCTGCAGGTGGATTGGCTGGCACAGGACCCGGTGACCCGACTTCTGGAGGCCACTGGCGAAACGATCCATCCCGACAGCGTGCGGCTGGCAAGCGAGACACAGCATATCGAGGCAGAGTCGGGCGAGCACGATCTCAACGCCTTCATGGCGATCCGCAACATGGACGAAATACTCATCAAGAACTTCATGGTCTTTCAGGAAGCGATGGAGCAAGGCGGCTATGACCTCGTGATCGCGGACGAAGCATGGGACATCGACCACTACTGGCACGAGCATCCTGACCTGAAACGTGCGGCCCTGGTCTGGTTGACCGATTTCGTCGGCTGGGTGCCGATGCCAGAAGGAGGATCGCGCGAGGCCTTTCTGACAGCCGACTACAACGCTGAAATGGTCGGCCATGTCGAGCGCGCACCAGGTCTGCGTGACCGCGCCATCTTTGTCGGCAATCCGGCTGATATCGTGCCGCTTGATTTTGGGCCGGGCCAACCGGCGATGCGCGACTGGGTACCAAAGCATTTCGATTTCTCGGGCTATGTCATCGGAGAGCATCCCTCGACCTTCGGGGAAAAGCAGGCCTTGCGAGAGGGGTTCGGCTATCACGAGGACGAGAAAGTTTGCATCGTCACCGTCGGCGGCTCGGGTGTTGGTGCGCCGCTGATCCGCAGGATACTGCAGGCCTATCCGATTGCAAAAGCCGTCCATCCCGACCTGCGGATGATCGTGGTCACGGGCCCGCGCATCCATCCGGCATCCCTGGCAGCGCCCAAGGGAGTCGAAATGCGCGCCTTTGTTCCCAACCTGGACCGTCATCTGGCGTGCTGTGATCTTGCGCTGGTGCAAGGCGGATTGACGACCTGTATGGAACTTGCGGCTGCCAGAACGCCATTCTTGTATTTCCCTCTGCGCAACCATTTTGAACAGAACGTGCATGTCGCCCATCGTCTTGATGCCTATGGCGCGGGACGCAGGATGAACTTTGGCGAAAGCGACCCGGAAAGGATTGCTGCTGCCATCAGCGCTGAACTGGAGTCTACGACGAAACCGCGCGCGGTCGAAACCGACGGCGCGGTGCGAGCCGCGCGAATGATTTCCGATATATTGTAACGAGTTGACGGCTGAACGATGGCCACAAGGCCACGCATCGAGCATCTGCGAAGACCGCGCCAAGCCTTCTGCTGGCGCCCAACACGGAGAATCGAAATGACATCATGGGAAATCAAAGGCCGCGAACTGGTCAACTGCAACTGCAACTTCGGCTGCCCTTGCCAGTTTGGCGTCCTGCCCAACCAGGGCAACTGCGAAGCGGCAATCGTCTACCAGATCGACTCTGGCCACTACGGCGACGTCAAACTCGACGGGCTGAGTGCCGCCGCTGTCTATCACTGGCCAAAGGCAATTCACCAAGGCAACGGCCAGATGCAGCTGATCGTCGACTCGGCAGCGACTGACGCACAGCGTGCTGCGATCGAAGCCATCATGACCGGACAAGACACCCAGGAAATGGCGACCATGTGGTTCGTTTACGCCGCCATGAGCCCGACAAAACACCAAACCCTTGTCGCGCCGATTGACGTGGAGATGGACATTGATGGCCGTGTTGGCCGTGCCACGGTGAATGGCGTTTTCGATATTGATCTGAAACCCGTTCCCAACATCGTCAGCGGCGAGCCGCATCGGGTTCTGATCAAGCTTCCCAACGGCTTCGAGTTCACCGAGGCGGAAATGGCAAGCGGTAGGACCACGATCAAGGGCGGAGCTGTCCAGTTCGACCCCCTTGAAGATACACACGCCCATTTTGCCCATCTTCACCTGACTGGCGAAGGGGTAGTCCGTTCGGCCGCGGCGGCATCGTAAGGGCAAATTGCTGTGCCGGAAGGATTGAGAACTCGTGACCGGGCGATCGCACTTTGTGTGATCGCCACGGTCGTACTTCTCGCGTCGCTCTACACCGTGCTTGGTGTAGGCATGCAGATGTCCGCAATTCGCATGACCGGCATGGCACGGGATCTGGGAAATCCGATGCCGATGTCGGCGCCGTCTGAGTGGTCCGGCCTGCAATTCCTTCAATATTTCCTGATGTGGTGGATCATGATGATCGCGATGATGACACCTAGCGCAGCGCCGACGCTGCTTCTTTTCGCGGCGCTGAAGCACGCGTCTGGCACGGTATCGAAGTTTGCAGTCAGTAGCTGGCTGTTCCTGCTGGGGTATCTGGTCGCATGGGCCGGATTCAGTGTGTTCGCCGTGCTGCTGCAATGGAGCTTGCGCCAATCCGACTTCTTTGCCACCGCGATGATGACCGTAAGAGGTGGTGCCGTTGTCGGAGGGCTGCTGATCGTTGCGGGGATCTATCAACTGACGCCCATGAAACGGGCATGTCTGAAACAGTGCCAGTCACCTGCGGAATTTCTGACAAGGAACTACCAACCGGGCCTGCGCGGCGCACTTCTGATGGGCGGACATCACGGGCTTTACTGTGTCGGCTGTTGTTGGGCGCTGATGCTGTTGCTTTTTGCCGGAGGCATCATGAATCTTTGGTGGATCGTCGGTCTCGCCGTGTTCGTAGCGCTCGAAAAACTGGTTGGCCCACGCCTTGCCCTTCCGGAAACATGCGGAGCAGCGCTGATCGCAGGGGGAACTCTTTTCGCTGTTTTGAGCCTGTAGCACAATGCGCTGTCAAGAATGGAGAGCCAACATTGGCGAATAGTATATGGAATTTTGGGTTCACAGCGCGCCTGGCTGGATATCTCCGCTTATCCAGCGTCTGATTCTGGCGCATACCAACGGTTGGCGCGTTGCGCAGCATATGGCGGTGTGGGCTCGGAGTCAGATTTCGCCGCGCTTCCAATGAACGGCGGCTTCGAGCTTCACGTATGATTATGCCCCTCCGGCATTCGATCCCCAAGTTGCGCGACTTGATGTGATCACAATGGCCTTGCCGTTTACGACGCCACGAGGAATGATGAAGTATTGGCTAACGATAAGCTCGGAGAAAGCGCGATGGATGAAAGGGGAAAGGGTGGTCAGCACCTTGGTCTCGAAGGGCAATGCGCGACTGACCTGACGCGGCACCGTTTCCCAATTGCGGTGCGCGTTGCAGACATGCCCGACGACCTTGGAAAGCTATTGGATATGGGTTTTGAGGAGCATTTCCGTGGCCGCTAAAGCGGATTCGTATGACGCGTGGTTTCGCATGAAGGTAAAGGCCGCGCTTGAGGATGCACGCTCGGGAACATCTCAGGTTCAGGTGATGCAGGCCGCGCAGGCTTTGATTGATGCGAAGCGCCAGGGCCAATCCAAGTCCTGACCAAGCCTTGAAGGTCAGCGCGGTCTGACCCTGTCACCCTGAAAAGTTAGAGCGGGCTTTTTGTCCTTTGGAGTTCAGACCCTGATCCAAAGGAAAATCCCCATGACCAAGCCCAATCCGGCAAACCCGGCATTCCCAATCTCCCACCCTGACCTCGCATCTGCCCTCGCGCAAATCGGCACGGAGGTCGATGACCAGCCCCTGCGCAGTTCAGCGCTCGCGCGTATCATGCGCGAGACGTTTCATGGCAGCGATGCCGGTGGCGCCTGGGACTGGCGCATGGCCTATGACATGATGCAGGCAGCGGCCATCCAGGTGCTTCTGCGTGGGGCCGGTGCCACAGCAGACATCGCCAACGCAAAACTCCTCGCCTCACGTCTCCTTACGGAAACCCGCCGGTCAGAGCAGCAGATCCGGCTACAGCAGTTTTCCACGCCGCTGCCATTTGCGGCGCTGGCCTTGCGGGCGGCAGCCGTTCGCAAGGGCGAGACCGTGCTGGAGCCCTCGGCTGGCACCGGTGCCCTGGCAGCTTTCGCCGCCCGGGCCGGTGCCACCCTTGTGCTCAACGAGATCGACCCCTTTCGCCAGAGCCTTTTGCGCGCGGTCTTTGGTGGCGATGTGACGGGCCATGACGGCGAGCATATCGACGATCTGCTGCAGACGCCGGTTCTACCCGACGTCGTGGTGATGAATCCGCCCTTCGCCTCCTCGGTCGACCGATCCCGGGACAAGCACATCGCCGCCAAACATCTTATCGCGGCTGCCAAGCGCCTGGCACCCGGCGGGCGGCTGGTGGCGATCATGCCTCCGGGGTTCAGCCCCGAACGCGATGCCGCGCATTGGTCACGGGCCTGCGGTTTGCTCACGCCGCGCTTGGCACTCACGATGCCGGGACAGGTCTATCGCAAGCTTGGCACCTCTGTCGAAACCCAGCTGATGGTCTTCGACAAGGTGCAGGAGGACGGCGAAATGATCCGCGTCCCTGTGCGGGATCTGGATGAAGCCTTGGCATATGTCGATGCCGTGGCCGCAACCCGGACCGAGATGCGCCCCGTACAACAGGCAGCGGCGATCCCTAACGGGCGGCCGACCGTTCCATCCTCTGCCCCGCGCAAGACCGCCGCTGCGCCTGTTGCCGCCTACAAACCCCGGGCCAATGCCGTCCGTCCGCTCAGCTTCACAAGCTTTGAGACCCCTCGTGACAACACGCCCATCTCGGACATCTATGCGCGCTACCGTCCTCAGCGGATCGAGATCGCAGGCGCGCAGGAACATCCCACGCCGCTCGTTGAAAGCATCGCCATGGCCTCGGTTGCACCGCCCATGCCCTCAAACACGGGCCGTGATGACCTGCGCCTGCCCGCACGGTTGGTCGAGGAGGGAGATCTCTCCGAGGCGCAGCTCGAGACCATCATCATGGCGCATGATGCCCATGGGCGTGATCTGCCCGGTCGGTTTACCATCGATGACGACCAGACCAAGCTGACGCGCGCCGATGATGACCCGGATGCACGTGCCTATCGCCTTGGCTATTTCCTCGGCGACGGCACCGGTTGCGGCAAGGGGCGCGAATGCGCGGGGCTCATTCTCGTGAACTGGCTGGCCGGTCGCAGAAAGGCGATCTGGGTCTCCAAATCCGCCACGCTCATCGAGGACGCCATCCGCGACTGGACCGATCTCGGCGGCTCGCCAGCCGACATCCAGCCGCTCTCAAAATGGAAACCGGACCAGCCCGTCCCTATGGGTGACGGTATTCTCTTCGTCACCTACGCCACGCTGCGGTCCGCGGGCAAATGCGGCACCACACGACTGAGCCAGGTTCTCGACTGGATGGGCGAAGACTTTGAAGGCGTACTGGCCTTTGATGAGGCCCATGCCATGCAGAACGCGGCCGGGTCCGAGCAGGGCAGGGGGGTCAAACCCTCCCAGCAGGGCCTTGCTGGCCTGCGGCTGCAACTGGCAGCACCCCGCGCTCGCGTCTTCTACATCTCGGCCACGGGTGCCACGAGCGTGCACAACCTGGCCTATGCCGCGCGGCTGGGGCTCTGGGGGCAGGGCCCCGAATACCCCTTCCCAAGCCGCGAGAGCTTCGTTTCTGCGATGGAAGCCGGCGGTGTCGCTGCCATGGAGGTGGTCGCGCGCGATCTCAAGACGCTCGGGCTCTACACGGCGCGTGCCCTCAGTTTTGATGGGGTGGAGTATGACGTGCTCGAACACGCGCTCACTCCGGCCCAGATCGAGGTCTATGACGCCTACGCTGGAGCGTTTCGCACCATCCACCACAATCTCGAAGCGGCACTGACGGCGACCGGCGTCAACGACGCCTCGGGCGAGACCAATGCGTCGGCCGCACGCGCTTCGGCCAAATCTCGCTTCGAGAGCACGAAACAGCGCTTCTTCAACCATCTCCTGATGGGCATGAAGGCTCCAAGCATCATCCGCGCCATCGAGGACGATCTGGCGGCGGGCAAGGCTTGCGTCATCCAGGTGGTCTCGACGGGCGAGAGTCTGCTGAAACGCCGGCTTGAGACGATGGATCCCGAGGATGAACTCGTCGAGGGTGCCTTGACGCCGCGCGACTATGTTCTCGGCTACCTCGAACAGGCTTTCCCGATCCATGCGCAAAAGCTGGTCGAGATCGACGGCAACATGGTGGCCGAGCCGCTCAGGGACGAGACCGGCGCGCTCGTTGTCTCGCGCGAGGCGCTCGCCCTGCGAGATGCGGCCATGATGGAGTTGATGACGCTGGCCCCGATCCCTTCGGCGCTCGATCAGATCCTCTGGGCCTTTGGCGACGAGGCTGTCGCAGAGGTCACGGGGCGCTCCATCCGGCCGCTCAAGGCCGAGGACGGCCATCTCTTCATCGAAAAGCGCAGCGCCAGCAGCAATTCGTCCGAGACCCAGGCCTTCATGGACGGTGAGAAGGATATCCTGATCTTTTCTGACGCGGGCGGCACGGGCCGCTCCTATCACGCGGCGCAGACAGCCAAGAACCAGAAACGGCGCCGGCATTATCTTCTGGAGCCCGGCTGGCGCGCGGATGCGGCCATCCAGGGGCTCGGGCGCACGCATCGCTCGGCGCAGGTCAGCGCGCCCTTCTTCCGGGTCTGCACCTCGGATGTGCATGGCGAGAAGCGTTTCACCTCGACTATAGCCATGCGCCTCGACCAGCTGGGGGCCTTGACCAAGGGTCAGCGCGAGACCGGCTCGCAGGGCATGTTCCGCGAGGAGGACAATCTCGAAAGCCCGATCGCGCGGGCGGCATTGCGTGGCTACTATGCCGATCTTGTCGCCGGGCGCGCCGAGGCGATGCGCTACGAGAGCTTCACCGACTGGACAGCCCTGCGACTGATCGACAAGGACGGTGTGCTGCTCGAGGAGCTTCCCCCGATCCAGCGGTTTCTGAATCGGGTGCTTGCCCTTCCCATCCACATGCAGAACGCGCTCTTTGCCGAGTTCATGAGGCGGATTGCCGATCAGTCTGAGCGGGCGCGCGCGGCGGGCACGCTCGATCTCGGCGTGGAAACCCTGCGTGGCGAAAAGATCGAGCAGGTCTCCACAGAGGATCTCTGGACCTGCCCGAAATCCGGCGCCGTGACGCGGATCATCGGGCTCGAGGTGACGGACCCGGTCCATGTGCTGTCGGCGGATGACGCCCTGTCGCGCAACCCCGACAAGCTACCGATGGTCAATCGCGCCTCCGGTCGCGCGGCGCTCATCTCGGCGCGGCCCATGCAGATGTATGACGAGGACATCGTTACGCTGATGCGCAAGGTGGTGCGGCCAAACGGGTCGAGCTACCTAGAGGAGGCGCGGTTCACGTCTTCGGCCTGGGAAAACATCGAAAGGCCCGAGTTTGCAAGGCTTTGGGATGCCGAGGCTGCGTCCCTGCCAAAAACCACCACAACCAAGCTCTACCTGCTGACCGGGCTCTTGTTGCCGATCTGGAAGGACATTCCGACCACCAATGAGCGCATCTACCGGGTCACGCCCGATGGGGCGACCGCCATGATCGGGCGCACGCTGAGCGAGGAAGGAGCGGCCGCGCTGCGCGCCCGCTTCCTCGTCTCCAACCCGCAAACACCGCAGGAGATGCTGACCGCCGCCCTCGGCACCACCGTACCTGTCGATCTGGGCCGGGGTCTCACCTTGACCCGTCGCCGTGTCGCAGGCGAGATGCGTCTCGAGCTGGGTGGTGCGGATCGGGGCATGATTGAAGGTCTCAAGGCCATGGGGTGTTTCACAGAGATCATCGCCTTCCAGTTGCGGGTGTTCCTGCCGCATGGGGATGGGATCGACACGAGGGGAATTCTGGCCCGGATCGTGAGGCAGGCACCAGATGCCGCTTCATTTGCAGCAGAATAGGCAAAGGGGGGAAAGATCGTGACACTCGATGAAATCAAGGCCGCCGTCGATGCCGGCCAGACCGTTCACTGGGCCAATCCCGGCTACGTTGTGCACAAAGATCGGCTCGGTCAGTACCTCATCACCTATTTGCCGAATGGTAGCTGCATCGGTCTGACCGACCGGAAAGGGCAACGTTTGAACGGAAAAGCGGCGGAGTTCTTCATCGCGCGATCGGAGGACGGCGCGGAAAATCCGGGCAGCCAATCAAGACCAGACGGGCAGAGGAGGGGCGTAGCACCCGGAGGCGCGGGGGCATTCCCACTCGGACGTCAGCTCTGACCCGTGGGCGGGGCTGAAAGGAAAGCGAGCTTTCTGATTTGTGATCCCTCAAGGGGTCGAGAAAGCAATCCCGGATGCGCTGGCAAGGACGTCAGACACCGGCCAATCCAAAAGGAACCATCCCATGTTCGCAGGAACCCTCACCCGCAATGTC
>Ga0209273_10002019_pt1 | contig 16425 bp, 16 predicted proteins | sample tdAd471_FD_187126 | JGI IMG/M metagenome (GOLD analysis project Ga0209273, IMG submission 187126) | Marine sediment microbial communities from the Atlantic coast under amendment with organic carbon and nitrate - tdAd47.1 (SPAdes)... | ecosystem: Environmental > Aquatic > Marine > Coastal >...
CAGGATAGCGGCCTCGACGACATTGCCCCGCCCGAGATAGGCGATGGACGAGAAGGAAAGGTCACGCGCCATGGCAATGCCGCGTCCGCGATAGCCTTCGGTTGGGACATCGGCATCCACATAGCCGGAATAATCGAAGCCCATTCCGTCATCCTGAACGGTGATGGCGATCATGCGCTCGCCGCGCTGGAAGTTCACCATCACGACCCGGTCGTCATAGTCGGAACTATTGAGGCGTCGCTCGACTTCCTCGCGCCACTTCCCGTCGACAATCAGGGCATGTTTTTCCTCGGCGGTGATTTCCAGATTGCCGTGCTCGACCGCATTGATCAGCAATTCCTGGAGACCGATGGCGACGAGGTCGGAGTTCGGGCAGGCCAGGGCCAGCATGGTCGCGAGATTGCGCGCCTCGTCCAGCGTCCGCAGGACAAACTGGCCGTGGTTGATCGTGCCGACTGCGGACTGGCGATTGGCCACGTCCGTTTTCAGCGAGACCACCTGGTTGCGGAAATCCAGCGCGGCGGTAATCACCGAGCGCATGACCTGCTCATCAACATCCGGAGGAAGAACGAAGTCGGCGCTCCCGGACTGCCCGCCCTCGGCAACGAGGATGGTCTGCAAGCCAACGGCCCCGTCCATACGGAGCGTATCGATCAGCTCGGCATGCCCGTCATCCGCAACGGCGATCGCCACACTGCACCCGTCGGGAAGCGCCGCGTCGGTCACGACGTCAATCGCCTCTCCCGTGGCCTGGCGTACCAGCTCGGATAAGGCTTCAGACCTTACACGCAGCCAGAGGACGCCTGTTCCCGTTTCGCTCATCATCACCGGGCCTCCAGCATGAGAATGGTCAGGTCGTCAGGCAGGCTTTCCGGTATGCGTCCGTAGACGCTCCGCATCAGGGCAGACGGAAATTTACCCTCGGGCGCGCCCCGGGCAGCCGACTGGACGTGCTCTGCGATCTGTTCAGGCGAGAGCGAGGCCTCCGGCAGGGCGAAGTCCTCGTAGAGCGCATCACTGTACAGGCAGAGCTTGTCACCCGGCTGGAAGGTGATTTCTCGGGTTTCGTAATCGGCGGAGGGAACGCATCCCATGATGAGACCGCTTCCATCGATCAGCTCGACTGCGCCTTCCGCCCGGATCATCACCGGCGTCGGCGTGCCGGCGGCCGCGAAGGTCATGACCTGCGTACGGGCGTCAAAGACGCCGTAAAAGCCGGTCGCGAAATGCTCAACCGGGAGCATCTCGTAGAGGTCGCTGCTCAGCTTGGCGAGCCATTTGGCCGGGTCCTTGCGCCCTTTCTCCTGTGCCTCGATCAGCATGTGCAGTCGGAACGCGTTGATGGCGGCGGTGACACCGTGGCCGGACAGGTCGACCATCAGGACACCGAAACGGTGCTCGTCTATCGCAAAAGCTGACCAGAGATCGCCACCAAGCTTGTGGGATGCCTGGTAGAAGGCTTCCATCCGGGCCTTCCGGGAGACAGTGATTTCATCCAGTTCGCTGACATCGCAGAGCAGCGATTGCTGCATCGCCTCTGCGGCCTGAAGCTCGGCTTCCATGCGCTGCTGGTAGCGTTGCAACCGCCGCACCAGGCGTCGACGCTCGAGATGCAGCTTGAGGCGTGACACCATCTCACCGGCATTGATCGGCTTGGACACCAGATCGCTCGCCCCGACCTCAAAGGCCCGGACACGTTGCTCGCCCTCCTGGACTCCGGACTGGATCAGGACCGGGATTTCGCTCTTCATCTCCTTGCGGAGATAGGAACACACCTCGAACCCGTCCATCCTCGGCATGACGATGTCGAGCAACATGATGTCCGGTTCGTTAGCCTTGAACGCCTCGATCGCGGCAACGCCGTCTTCGGCATAGTCGAGATTGGTAAAACCGGCAGCCTGCAGGACGGATCCAATGAGCATTCGAGACGAACGCAGGTCGTCCACGATCAGGATGCGTGCGTCCTCCAGACGCCGCCCATCATCCGTTGCGGGTGTCGGCTCCACGCTGGGCATGGCCGGACGACTACCCGACAACCGGAATGATCTGGTCCACCTTGGAGAGCTCGATGACCTTGGCCACGTGACCATTCACCGCGCGCAGGTTCAGCTTCTTGCCCGCTTTCGTGGCGCGATCATTCGCCAGGAGGAGCATGCCGATTCCGGCCGAGTCGATCATCTTGGTCCCGCCAAGGTCGATTTCGACCCGGTCTGTTCCGCAATCGACAATCCCCTTCACCACGCCCTTGAAACGTTCATGGTCATCGAAGGTCAGCACCCCGGAGATCGACACGGTGGTGACGTCCGAGTGGTTGGCAATCTTGAATTCCATAAGGCCCCCTTCAGAAAAGCTCGATCGAGTTGTCTTCCTGTGCCGATTCAGCCGCTGCCGGCGAGCCGTCACCCAGATGTACGCCAAACGCGCGCCGCACTTCCGACAGGGAGATCGAGTCCAGAATGGAGTTTCCGAGTGCGTCGCAATCCTCGGCCTCCACGGTGAGATCCGGGTGATCTTCCATGAATTCTGCAATCTGCGCAAACGCCGCAACAATCGCGTCGGAGCGCTGTTTCATACGATCCTGGAACTGCATGGCCACGACGACTTCGCGGATTTCCTCGCCGATCTTGCGGGAGACCTCCGTCGATGTGCCCAGAGTCGCCTGGATATCGTCATTGCGCCGGATCAGCGCATTCAACAGAATTTCCAGCTGTTCCTTGGCATCAATCTGGTTGCTCAGGTCCATCGCACCGATTTCGCTGAGCTCGTTATACTCCGTCTTGATGGAGTGAATGACTTCCTTGATGCTCACCGTCACCTTGGTCACGGACGCTCGCATCCGCTCGGACAGCGCGTCGATGCGTCGAGACAGGGCGTGCATTTCCGTCGAGACAATCGTGAAACCCGCCCCCGCAGCTCCGGCGCGCCCCGCCTCGATCTGTGCATTGAGCGACAGAAGGCGGGTCTGCTTGTTGATCGCTTCGATCTCGGTAATGCAGCTGCCGACTTCGTCGATTTCCTCGAGGATCTCGTCGAGCGAGTAAATCAGCGACACGCCCTGCTTGGACAGGACAAGAATGCGCTCGGTGACCTCCTGCAGCGAATTCTGCAGGATCGACGGAAAGGAGACGAGATCGTACTTTTCGCCATTATGTTCAACGGTCGCGATCTGATCGACCAGGCCCGCAAGCTGAGCGGTCTGGGTTGTCGAGTTTTCGGTCAGGTTCTGGAAGAGCTCGCTGAGACGCTGGGTCTGAACCTCAACATCCTGCGCTGTCTCATTAAGTATTACATTCGCGGACTCGATCGTACCCAGCAGCAAGCGCGCAAAGGGGGTGCGAACGGACTTTTCCGCACTCGGCACGCCCTGGATTTGATCGACTTCAGGCATAAATCTCTTTCCCGACAGGTGAAATTGCCTTTGCTGCAAGGCTAGATGCGCAGGGCATCGCCTCGCTTCGCTACAATCTGGAGTATGGCTGACAGAATCTTATCGTCCGGTAACTGCTGCTCGACCGCGCCCGCTTCAAACGCCATTTTCGGCATGCCGTAGACCAGGCTCGTCGCCTCGTCCTGACCGATGGTCGCGGCGCCGGCATCGCGCATTGTCTTGAGCCCAGCCGCGCCGTCCCGCCCCATGCCGGTCATGATGACACCGATCGAATTCGCGCCGGCCGCCTTGGCGATCGACTCGAACATGACATCGACGGAAGGTCTGTGACCGCTGACCGGCTCGTCCTCGGTCAGCCGACAGACATAGTCGGCGCCGGAGCGGACGATCTTGAGATGCTTGTCGCCCGGCGCAATCCAGACCTGGCCCGGACGGATCCGCTGACCGTCCCTGGCTTCGCCGACATGTGCCGCGCAATGATTGTTCAGCCGGTCTGCAAATTTTCCAGTGAAAGTGTGCGGCATGTGTTGGGTGATGACCGTGCCCGGCGCATTCGGCGGAAAGGCGCCGAGCAGACGCCCCAGCGTCTCGACCCCCCCGGTGGACGCGCCGATCCCGACCAGCATCTCGGTCGTATCGAACGTGACCGGCTGGGCGCGTTTGACCGGCGCAGGACTGCGCCGCATGCGGGAGCGGGCCTGGGCGGCCGCCTTGACCTTCTCGATCAGCTCCTCGGCCAAGAGCGGCATGTTGCGCTCGATATCCATGGTCGGCTTGCCGATGAAGTCGATGGCACCGAGTTCCAGCGCCTTGAGGGTGATGTCGGCACCCTTTTGGGTCAGGGATGACACCATGACAACCGGTGTCGGTCGCAGGCGCATGATCTTGTCCAGAAAGGACAATCCATCCATACGCGGCATCTCGACGTCGAGCGTGATAACGTCGGGATTGAGCTCCTTGATCATCTCCCGCGCTGCGAAGGGATTGGAGGCTGCACCGACGACCTCGATCATCGGCGAACGCTTCAGCATGGACGGAATCAGCATGCGCATCAGCGCACTGTCGTCGACCACCAATGTCCGGATTTTTGCCACGCGCGACGCCTCTAGAACAGTTCGATGGATTGATCGGGACGCCGCAATGGCGGCGCCTTGCTGAGCGAACGCTCGCGCTGGGCGACGGCATCAATGTCCGTCCGCGACAGGAAGCGACGCCAGACCTTGCCGCCCACCGGATCGAAAATGATCCGGCGACCGCGTGCCCCACCGAGGTCGAAAACCTCGACATTCAGGTTCTCGGCCTTGGCGTATTCCTGGGCAAAGGCTGCGTTCTTGTCGCCCACGCCGCGCATGCCGTTGACGACATTGCCGCCGCCGAAAAACTTGCAGACCAGGCGACGCTTGTCGGCCCCCTGCTTGAGCAATTCGTTGATAAGGGCATCCATGGCGTGGTTGCCATAGCGCAGCGCCAGGCTGGCGCCACTCCACAGCCCGTCATCATCGTGCGGCAGCATGAAGTGGTTCATACCCCCCAGCCCCAGCAAGGGATCACGGATGCACGCCGATACGCAGGAACCCAGTACGGTCGAAATCAATTCACTGGCATCGCCCGCCGGGGTCACGTGCTGACCACCGGGCAGGACTTTCACCACCCACCGGTTGGACGCCTTGTCGAGATGTCGGGCCGTGGTCGGCGCGCTTTCACGCCGGGCGGCGTTAGCGGGCGGCATCGTGAATACCTCCCGTGATGGCGTAGATCGTCCGCCCGACCGGTGTCAGGTCGACAACTCCGCCCAGAAGGGACTCCGAGTGCCCGAGGAAAAGCAGGGCGTCATCCTTCATCTGCTTGCGATAGCGTTGCATCAGAAGGTTTTTGGCTGGCGCGTCGAAATAGATCGTCACATTGCGACAGAAAATCGTGTCAAAGGGCTTCTTGACCGGCCAGGCCGCATGCAAATTCAGACGATTGAAAACCAGATGGGAGCGCAGCTTGCCTGACATGCGGATCCGCGACTGGTCGCCGCTGACTTTTTCGACATAGGGCGTGCGATAACGCGCCGGGATGCCTTCGGCGGCACTGGCCTCGTAGACGCCGGCCTTGCACCGGGCGAGCACATTGGTGTCGATATCGGTCGCGAGAATTTTCCAGTCCCAGCCGGGCTGCCCCTCCAGCGCCTGATGCAGGACCATGGCGAGCGTGTAGGGCTCCTCACCCGTCGAACAGCCCGCAGACCAGATCCGCAGTGTCTTGTTGCCGGTCTTTGCCGCACGCTGCTTCCAGTACGGAACGAGCGTCTCGCGGATATAGTCAAAGTGGTGGGATTCGCGGAAGAAATTGGTGTGGTTGGTGGTCAGCGCATTGATCAGGTGATTGCGTTCTGCATCGCCTTCAGGACCCTCGAGACGCGCCAGATACGCTTCGAAATTGGGCAGGCCCAGCTGGCGAAGGCGGCGGGCGAGGCGGGAATAGACCAGCTCCTTCTTGTGATCGCCGATCACAATGCCCGCATGGTCATAAATGGCACCGGCGATGACCCGGAAGTCTCCATCCCGCATCGAGAATTCGCGATCGCGCAATTCCTTCGAAGTCATCGCCTGTGCCATCTATCAAACCGGATCCAAGAGGGGCCTAGAACTCGCTCCAGTCGTCGTCATCATCGACGACGCTTTCCGCGAGCGCGGCCTGCAAGCCCCGGGCGCCACCGGTTCCCGTGGCCTTGACGGGTTGAGCAACCGGACGTGCAGCCGGCTGGGCATAGGAGACATCGCCACCACCCTCACCGGCATTGAAGAAGCTCATGCGCTGGCGCATGCGCATCGCCTGGTCTGTCATGGTCTTGGCCGCTGCGGCATTCTCCTCGACAAGGGCCGAGTTCTGCTGGGTCATTTCGTCCATCGAGGTCACAGCGGTATTGATCTCGTCGGCGCCGGTCGCCTGCTCGCGGGACGCCGCGCTGATCTCGGCGACGATGTCCGCGACCTTCTTGATGGAGTCGACGATCTCCGTGAGGGCCTCGCCGGTCTGGTTGACCAGTTCGACACCGCCCTGCACCTGTTCGGTCGAGTCGACGATCAGGTCCTTGATGTCCTTGGCGGCCTGGGCCGAACGCTGGGCCAGAGAGCGAACCTCGGAGGCAACAACCGCAAAGCCCCGACCGGCGTCACCGGCACGCGCGGCTTCGACCGCAGCGTTGAGGGCAAGGAGGTTGGTCTGGAAGGCGATCTCGTCGATCACACCGATGATATCGGAAATGCGGCGCGAGGAGTCCTCGATCTTGCCCATGGCGTCGACCGCATTGGACACGACCTCTCCACCCTTGCCGGCGCTGTCGCGCGCGGACACCGCCAGCTGGCTGGCCTGCATCGAGTTATCGGCGTTCTGCTTGATGGTGGACGCCATCTCTTCCATCGAAGCGGCGGTTTCCTCCAGATTGGCGGCCTGTTGTTCCGTTCGCTGGGACAGGTCGGAGGCTCCCGTGGAGATCTGCTCGGCGCCCGCAGCAACTTCCTCGGCCGCCTGGGAAATCGCGCGAACGGTTTCCTGCAGCGTGGAGGCCATGGAGTTGGCATTTTCCTTCAGCTCGCCGAACACGCCTTCATAGTCGTCCGTGATCCGCTCCGTCAGGTCACCCTTGGACAGGGCGCTGAGCATGGCGGCGAGGCTGTCGAGCACTTCGCTGACCGTGGAGGACAGGCTGTTTACGCCCTGGGCGAGGTTCAGCATGAAGCCGGACTTGCCGTCGAGCGTGAGCGAGGTGGAGAAGTCACCGCGGGACACCGCTGCGACCACATCCTGGATCTCCGCCTCCACAAGTTTTTCAGCCGTTTCGTCTTTCCACTCCACAACCGTGCCGGTGCGATTGCCGTTCTCGTCGACCACCGGGCTTGCAATCAGATGGAAGCTGCGACCGCCGACCTTGATATCGGTCTCATAGGCTGTCGTAAGCCGCTCCAGCATGGCGCGCTGGTGCGCCGGATTCTTGTGGAAGATGTCGATATTGGAGCCAATCAGCGTGCTGGCATCGAAATTCCGCAACTCGGTACGAAGCTGCTCCTCATTGGCTTCCATCATCTCGCGCTGGGATACATTCATGTAGACGATGTTCAAATCGGCATCGGCAACCATGACATTCGTGGTGGTGCTGTCGAGGGCTGCGCGGATACGGGCATTCTCCTTCATCCGCTCCGACGCGGAGAGGTCCGTCGCATACTTCACGACCTTGAACGGCTTGCCGTCGAGATCGAAAATCGGGTTGTACGAGGCCTGCAGCAGCAGATTCCGCCCGCCCTTGGCCACGCGCTCATATTCACCGGATTCAAACTCGCCGCGGCCGAGGCGCGCCCAGAAGTCCTTGTACTCCTGAGAAGAAGCGACTTCCGGCTTGACGAACATGGAGTGGTGACGCCCGCGGATTTCCTCGACGGAGTAACCGACGGCATTACAGAAATTCTCGTTGGCGGTGATGATCGTTCCGTCGAGTTCGAACTCGATCACGGCCTGGGCCCGGTCGATTGCGGCGAACTTGGCTTCGGTCTCGGCGAATTGCTCGGCCTGGGAGCGGAGCTCTTTCCCCTGGGCGGTGCGATCCTCCCACTCGACAATCGTGCCGATGCGCTGGTGCTTGTCATCAAACACCGGGCTGGCAATCAGCCCGAAATCGCGGTCCCCGACAGAGAGTTTCGTGGAGTGTGGCTTCGTCAGGCGTTCAAGAATGGAGCGCTGATAGCCAGGATTCTTGTGAAAGACATCAATATTCTGGCCAATCAAACCGCGCGCATTGAAGTGCGGCAGGTCTTCACGGAGATCGGCCTCCGCGTCCGCCATCATCTCCTTCATGGTGTCATTCATGTAGACAATGTTGAAGTCGGCGTCAGCGATCATGACATTCTGCTGGCAGGTCTGGAGGGCCTGCTTCAGGCGGTCGTCCTGTACCGAGGCCGGGGCGTTACCCTTGAAGTAGGTCCAGGCAGCGAAGACGCCGGCGAGCGGCAGTCCGGCCAGGATTGCAGGGAGAATGCCCCCCGAGGCGGCGATAAAACCGACAGCGCCGAAGGCCGCGACTCCGCCAGCGAGAATGGCCGAGCTGGTCATGAGACGGTTGCGGCGACCCGGGTCGACGCTGTTTTGGTCGATTGCGTTGGAATAAGTCATGGCAGTGAGTCCTCTGGTCGCGTTCACTGAAGAGCGGCTTCGTTTTCGGCAGCGGCAAAAATCTCGGTCGCGAGCAGGCGCGACAGATCGAGCATGGCTACCATCTGGGTGTCGTCGGTCAGGAAGCCGGAAAAGACCCTGGCTTCCTCACGGCTACTGGTTTCCGGTACCGGCTGGATCTTCTCGTCCGATACATCAAGAATGTCCGAAACCGCATCGACGAGCAGGCCGACCTGCCGGTCCTGCAGAGCCACGATCACAACGACATGGCGCTGCGTGGTTTCGGTTAGCCCCCCTCCAAGCCGGCATTGCAGATCAACGATCGGCAGGACGGCTCCGCGCAGGTTCAGGACACCGCGCACGTATTCGGGCTGGTTCGGCAAACGGGTAACATCCGTCCAGCCCTTGATCTCGCGCACCGACATGATGTCGACCGCGTATTGCTCTGCCCCGGCAGCGAAACTGACATATTGCCGATGATCCGCAGCAATCTCTCGCCCTTCGGCGATGGCTTCCGCGGTCGCCATAACAGCTTGTTCTGCATTCATCCTGCCAGCCCTCCCGAGGCCAATTTCGATGAGGTTTCAGCGTCATCCACGCCGAACGGGCGCGGGTCATTCGTGTCCGGCGCGATATCCATAGCAGCCAGGCCATCGATATCGAGGATCAGGCGGACGCGCCCATCGCCGAGAATGGCGGTGCCGGCGACGCCGTCGATGCTCCGGTAATTTGCTTCCAGGCTCTTGATCACCACCTGTTGCTGACCCAGCAGCTCGTCGACGATAAGGCCAATGCGGCGCCCCATCTCCGTTTCGACGACCACGGCCAGCTTGCGCAGCGGCTCCGGCTTGCCCTCGCGGCTCAGGCTCATGGCGCTGGCGAGATCGATCAGGCGGATCGGTTCGCCGCGCAGGCTCATCACCGTGCTGCCATCCGGCATCGGACGCAGCGATCCCGGTTCCGGAACAACGGTTTCAACGATGGTGGAGAGCGGAACGACATAGCGTTCTCGCGCCACATTCACCAGCATGCCGTCAAGCACGGCGAGGGTCAGCGGCAGGGCGAGGGTGAATGTTGAACCCTTGCCGAATTCGGATTCGACGGTCACGCGGCCACCCAGCTTCTGGATATTCCGTCGTACGACATCCATGCCGACGCCGCGACCGGAGACGTCGCTGATTTCGGCGGCTGTCGAGAAGCCCGGCATGAAGATCAACGCCTCGATCTCCTCCTTGGAGAGATCCGCACCCTCTTCCACGAGACCGTTCTGAATGGCTTTTTCGAGGACTTTTTCCGGGTTCAGCCCGCGCCCGTCATCACTGACGCGGATCAGGATCCGACCGTTTCGATGCTCCGCGGAGAGCTTCACCACACCCTGTTCCGGCTTGCCCGCGGCTTCGCGTTCTTCCGGCGTCTCCAGCCCGTGATCCATGCAGTTCCGGATCATGTGGGTCAGCGGATCGGACAATTCCTCGATAATCGTCTTGTCGACTTCCGTCGCCTCGCCTTCCAGCTCCAGACGGACGGATTTTTCCAGCTTGCGGGACAGGTCGCGCACGACGCGCGGGAATCGGGAGAAGAGCGCCTTGAGCGGCTGCATCCGCACCGCCATCACGCCTTCCTGCAGCTGGCGGGTGCGCATGGTCAGGTCTTCCAGCGCCTGCATCTGCTTGACGTGTCGGATATCGACCAGCTCGGAGAGACTGTCGAGCGCCATCGCCTGGGCGATCACCAGCTCGCCGACCATGTCGACCAGGCGATCAATACGTCCGAGTTCGACGCGAATGGAGGTGGTCTGGTGCCCCGGAGCGGCGCCATTGGTCGCCACGGCCCGGTCCGGCGCTACGGTCGCAGCTTCGTCCTCGACGGGCGCGATCTGCGCGTCACAGTCATCCACCGGGTTCACCGCGTCGATGACCAGATCGCAATCGCCATCGACGAATTCGAACACTTCCTCGATGGCGTCTCGGCTCTTGGCGCCGCGGATCTCGATATCCCACGACAGATAGCCTTCGCAGGGGTCCAGCTTGGCAAGGTCCGGGAGGGCCGACAGGTCCGCGGCAAGGGACATGTCACCAACCATTTTCAGAGCCTGAAGGAGGAGTTGCGGCTCGTTTGCCGTCTCATACATGGCCCGATGCGGCTTGAACCGGACGCTGTAATCATTCTCGACCGCCGGTGCAGCGGCGGTCTCGGTGACCGTACTGGAGACAGTCTCCCCGCCGCCATCCGCCATGTCGCGCAGCATGGCGAGCGTGTCATCTTCAAGACCCGCCGCCGCCTCGGCGCCATTGCGCGCAGCCGCGACAAGGTCAGCAAGAATATCGCCCGCCGCAACAACGAGTTCCGGATGTCCGTCGCCCAGCTCGAGCCGGCCGCTGCGGACAAGGTCCATCACATTTTCCAGCTCGTGGGAGAACGTCACCAGACGCTGGAATTTGAACGCGCCGGCGCCCGCCTTGATGGAGTGAACGGAGCGGAACAGGTCGTCCAGGCCCTCCGGGTCATTCGGCCCGGCCACCAGTGTCACGGCAACCTCCTCAAAGCGCTGGAGAAGCTCCTCGCACTCTTCGAAGAATGTCTGCTTGAACTGGTCGAATTCGTTCACGGTTGGGCTCCTGCTCCAGCTCTATCGGCAAACGCGGCGAACAACGTCGACCAGCTGGTCGGGATCAAAGGGCTTCACAATCCAGCCCGTGGCACCGGCCGCCTTGCCGGCCGCCTTCTTGGTCTGGTCAGCCTCGGTCGTCAGGATGAGGATCGGGGTTGTCCGGAAGTTCGGATTTTCACGGAGCTTGCCCACCAGCGTGATGCCGTCCATGCGCGGCATGTTCACGTCAGAGATGACCAGGTCGTAGGTGCCGTTATTGGACACCTCGATCGCATTGACGCCGTCCTCGGCTTCAACCACCTCAAAACCTTCCCGCTTGAGCGTGAAGGAGACCATGTCCCGCATGGTCTTGGAATCATCGACAGCCAGAACGCGTTTACTCATCATGACCTCTCCACATATTGAGTTGGGCTTCCAGACCGAGGAGCGACATGGCCTCGGTGAAGGCAGGGGACGGGTCGACCAGTTCAAACCCTTGTTCCCTGGCCTCCTGGTCCTTCGCAGCGGCGAGCAGGACCTGGATCGCCGGTGTGTCCACAAGCGAGACATCCGACGCATTGAACTGCAGGGAAGCGCCGACATCGCGACGCTCCAGAATTTCGGTGTGAAGCGCTTCGGCTGCAGCCAGGTCCAGTCTTGGCGCAAGCTCGAATACTTCCTTGGGGGCGATCGCCTCAGCCATCAGGCAGCCCCTCGCAACCGCTCGATGGAGGATTCGAACACCCCGCTGAGCGACTCATTGTCGACGGTTTCGCCACCTTCCAGCCGCGCCGCCAGGGCCCCGAGCCGTGCCAGACCGATATTTGAGGCCGCGCCTTTGAGTGCATGCGCCGTCGACTTGGCCGCCGCCTCGTCGCACGCTTCGTATGCCGCCTGGTAGGCCAGGCACAGCGCCCGCAAGTCCTCGATGAACTGCCCTTTCATCGCGGCGAACGCGTCCTGTCCAACGGCAGCGACGAGCGTCGAGACGATCGCTTCATCCAGTTCGGGAACCTGTTCCCAGTTCGACATCGGGACCTCACTTCTGGCACGCGGTGATCACGGGCAGACACGCCCGCGCTTTGAGACCCCACAAAATTTGGGCGAATCACCTAACCGTTTACTAATGAGACCAGGTGGTCACCAAACGTTCCGGAATGAGCGTTTTTATATTTAAAAACAAAACTTTATGATTTTTTCGGGCCGCAGGATTGCCCTTAACAATTACCGTGACAAAAACCCGCAACTGTATGTTTTAAATACTGTTTGCGGCGCGCACGGTTAACGCACAACCGAAGCGGGCCAATGGGCGCGCATATTATATAACTTGGGAATCGCAGCGATGATTCGACGGCTCAACCGGCCGTCTTACTGGCTCCGGGGCCGCGCCGAAGAGCCCCGGACAATCAGTTCCGACGGGATCTGGATCATGGAGACCGGCCCCGGCTCCTCCTCGGCCCTGAAGGCTTCGGACAACAGATCGACAGCGGCCCCCGCCATTTCGGAAATGGGCTGTCGGATGGTCGTCAACTGGGGCCAGACGGTTGTCGCAGTGTGGGTATCATCAAATCCGACGACGCTGAGGTCATCGGGAACTTCCAGCGAGTATTTGCGCGCGACCGCGATCACACCGGCTGCCATATCATCGTTGGATGCAAAGACCGCAGTGGGTCGGGAGCCGCAGCCGAGCAGCGTTTCCGCCGCCGGCAGGGCGGAGCGATAGGTAAACCGCCCTTGCACGACCCAGTCCTCGTTCACGGAACAGTTCGCGGCTTTCATCGCGTCACGGAAACCGCGCTCCCGCTGGCCGCTCGCCCCGTGATCCGTCGGCCCCTTGATGAAGCCGATCCTTTCATGTCCGAGATCAAGGAGGTGCCGGGTCATGTTTACCGACGCCTGGTAGTCGTCCGTCACCACATAGGGAACTGAGCCTTCGCCCGTTTCCGGGGCAATTCTCACAAAAGGCAGCCCGGCAGCCTCGACAGCGGCCCGGACCTCAGCGAAATCCCCGACCGGAGGTGCCGCGATAATGCCGTCGAAATTTGACGCATCCAGCACGCTCTCGATGCGACGTGCCCATTCCTCTTCGGTCGCACCGCAATTCTCGATAACGAGGTGATACCCCGCCTGGCGACAGCGATTGAGCATGCCGATCAAAAGCTCGCTCACATAGCCGGGATTGGGGTTCGAATAGAGCAGGCCAATAAAGAAGCTTCGCGCCTTGGCGAGGCTCCGGGCAGAGATGTTTGGCGTATAATTGAGCTCGGCAATCGCCGCCTTGACCCGCTCGCGCGTCTCGGGACGAACCCGTGTCGCCTCGTTCAGCACCCGCGACACCGTCATCGCTGAAACGCCGGCGCGTTCAGCGACATCCTTGATCGTCGCACCGGTCTGCTTATTGGCTCTGGCCTTCACGCGCTACCTCCTCGCGATAGCGCAACCATAACCCGGTTCGGCGAAGGGGGAAGACTTCCGTGTAGCGACGCTAGAGCCCCGTAAAGACCTGCATCAGCTTCAGGAGCGGATTATCGTAGCGAAGCTTGCCGTGCGTTACCGCGAGACAAATGCACTCACCGGCATCATCGATACGGATATCGTGCTCGGTATCCGGCCCAGCTTCCTCGACATCGCCCGGGACGAACTGACGGTCACCATCGTGGAAGCTCCCCTTGAGGACGAGGGTCAGCTCCGAGCCGTGATGCCCGTGATGCGGGATCGCCATTCCCGGCTCCGCTTTCAGCAGCCAGAGTCGTTCACCTTCATCGCCGGTCCACAACATGGCCTTGCGCATGCCGGGAGCGAGAAATTCCCAATGGATTTCCTTGCCGGTTTCAAGCAGGAAATTCTGCAAGGCCACCGGGACATAATCCTCCGGCGACCTTGTCGGCGCAGTTTGACCTGCAAGCCCGTCTTCCGCATCGATCCGGTCAAGGACGGCGTCAAAATCAAACCCCGGGCGCTTACCGCGCGAAGCCATCATGACCGCAGCGCCGACGCGCTCCAGATCACTCACCCGCTCATTCGCGGCATCATTCAATTCCATATGACAGGCAAGCAAAACTGCTTCGCCTCGACTCGCTATGGAACCGGCTGCGTAGTCCATGTACCACGCGTCGTCGATCGGCTGACCACGCTCACTCATTCCAAGTCTCCAATGGCTGCGCGCATTTTCTCCATCGCCAGCCTGATTCTCGATTTCACAGTTCCCAGAGGCAATTCCAGGCGCTCGGCGATCTCGCGATGAGAGAGCGCTTCCTGGAAAGCCAGTTTCAAAATGTAACCTTGTTCGTCCGGAAGCTTTGACAAGGCCTCCAACACGGCATTCGCACCTTCGGACCGCTCCACCAGGTCGTCCTGACGTGGCGTATCGTCCAGATGGAAGTGCGGGTCCTTCTCATCGAGCTGGGCCGCCCGGGACGCTTTCCGATAGTCGTCGATCTGCTGGTTTCGCGCGATCGTGTAGATCCAGGTCGCTGGCGATGCCTTGGACGGATCATAGCTTTCGGCGCGACGCCAGAGCGATACCATGACGTCCTGCGTGAGATCGTCCGCATGGGCCCCGGCAACACCCCGCTTGAGGAAGAAGGACCGGACGCGCGGCGCGAAATGATCGAAGAGATCACGGAAAGCGGACCGATCCCTATCCTGACCGACGCGAGCGATCAGCTTGACCAGCCGGTCCCGCAAGTCTGGCGTATTCGCTTCCGATACCACTGGCGACGTCACCTGCTTGCCAAACGCTTCGAAGGCCTGCCCGCGCGGGGCGGCAATATCAGGGAACAGTGCCACGTCCATGCGCGTGTATACGCCGCCCCTGCGAAACTGGATCACAGGAAAATTGCCTGATCCACCAGCCCCTTCCGGGCGTAGACCTCCCAGAGCCAAAAAGCAATGACGAGGCCTTGAATGGACCGGGTTAAATCGCCCCGCATCGCCGTAATCGGATCGGGAATTTCTGGACTGGCAGCCGCCTGGAGCTTGTCCCGCACGGCCAGCGTCACGCTGTTTGAAGCCGACAGCCGGGCCGGCGGACACGCCCATACCGCGCGCTTCGAGCTCGACGGCACGCCGGTTGAAGTCGACACGGGCTTCATCGTTTACAATCCGCTGAACTATCCGAATTTCACGGCGCTGACGGAGATGCTGGGCGTCGAGACGGCGGAGAGTGACATGTCCTTCGGCGCGTCGATTGACGACGGGGCATTCGAGTACTCCTCCCATCTGCACGGCCTCTTTGCCCAGAAGCGCAACCTGGTTCGACCGCGGATGTGGACCATGCTGGGCGACCTGGTTCGCCTTTACTCCGCCGCCAACCATGTCGATGCGGATTCCGAACCGCGCACGCTCGACACCTATCTCATCGAAGAGGGTTATTCCGAGACCTTCCGCAACGACCACATCCTGCCCATGTGTGCGGCCATCTGGTCGTCGCCGGCCGCGACCATGAAGGCGTTTCCGGCCCGGACCTTCTTCCGCTTTTTCCGCAATCACGGTCTGTTCAAACTGGTCGACCGACCGGCCTGGCGAACCATTCGCGGGGGCAGCCAGCGCTATGTGGCCGCCCTGCTCCGCCAGATCGAAGGCGACATCCGTCTCGCCTGCCCTGTCGAGGGCGTCGAAAGACAGGATAGCGGCGTTCGCATCCGCCTCGCCGACCGTCCTGCAGAGACCTTCGACCATGTGGTGTTTGCGTGCCACAGCGACCAGGCGCTCCGCTTGTTGACGGATGCCGACCACGAGGAAACCGCATTGCTCGGCGCCATTCGCTATCAGGACAATGAGGCGGTCCTGCACACCGACACACGGCTGATGCCCCGCCGGAAATCGGCCTGGGCGAGCTGGAATTACATCCAGACGCGCGATGGGGCCGGCCAGAACAGGATCAGCCTCACCTACTGGATGAATGCCCTCCAGCCCTTGCCGGTCGAGACTCCGGTCCTGGTCACACTCAATCCGGAAATCGCGCCTGACCCGGCCAAGATCATCAAGTCTGAAACCTACGCCCACCCGGTTTTCGACGACGCCGCGATCCGCGCCCAGGCCGCCATTCCGACCCTTCAGGGACGCGGCGGCGTCTGGTATTGCGGCGCCTGGATGGGCGCAGGTTTCCATGAGGACGGACTTCAGGCGGGCCTGGCCGTGGCCGAGGCCCTTGGCGCTGACACACGGCCCTGGGGGCTGAAAGACTGCACCAGCCGCATTCCCTGGCCGGATCATCAAAATCATGCGGCGCATCGCGCGGCACCGGCGCTGGCGGCGGAATGAAGCCGCTCGAACCCTCCGTCTTTCACGGCAT
>Ga0209273_10002020_pt1 | contig 16414 bp, 17 predicted proteins | sample tdAd471_FD_187126 | JGI IMG/M metagenome (GOLD analysis project Ga0209273, IMG submission 187126) | Marine sediment microbial communities from the Atlantic coast under amendment with organic carbon and nitrate - tdAd47.1 (SPAdes)... | ecosystem: Environmental > Aquatic > Marine > Coastal >...
GGTCGTCGGGGGCGAGGGCCAGGGCCCGCTCCAGGTCCGCCAGGCCCTCCTGCTCTTCCCCCAGCTCGAAGCGCGCCAGCGCGCGCCCCCGATAGGCTGGGGCGAGCCCGGGGTCGAGCTCGAGGGCCCGGGTGAACGCCTCCACCGCGGTGGCGTGCTCCCCCCGCAACCGGAACGCCTCCCCGTCTCGCAGGGCGAACTCAGGGTTCTTCGGTGCCTCCGCCGGCGGCGGGGGTTCGACCGGCTCGGTCGGCTTCAGCTCGATCGGCGAGGCCCTCCCCCCGAGGGCCAGCCAGCCGAGGGCTCCCAGGGTCAACGCCCCGGCCGCGATCACCGCCCACCCCCAGCCGGGGAAACCGGCGCCCGCCTGCCCGGCCTCGGCCAGGAGCAGGCAGCGCGCCACCTCGTCGGCGGACTCGGGCCGCTCGTCGGGGTTGGGGGCCAGGCAGCGTTGGCAGAGGGCGTCGAGCCACTCCGGGACCTCCGCCCGCAGGGCGCGCGCCGAGGGCGCCTCGGTGCGGAACGCGGCCCCGAAGTAGCCCATGGGGTTGTCGGCCTCCACCGGGGGGCGCCCGGTGAGGCAGGCGAAGAGCACGCCCCCCAGGCCGTAGACGTCCGTGCGCGGGCCGAAGGCCTCGAGGTCGCCCTGGGCTTGCTCCGGCGCCCAGTAGCCCGGGGTGCCGAGGAACGCCCCGCTGGCGGTGATCCGACTGCGCGACTCGGGGCCCTCGTCCCGGCTGAGGCCGAAGTCGGTGAGCAACGCCTGGTCGCCCCGCAGGAGCACGTTGGCGGGCTTGAGGTCCCGGTGCAGCACCCCGCACCCGTGGACGTAGCTCAGCGCCCGCGCTAGCTGAGCCGTGAGCCGGATCGCCTCCCACACCGGGAGTGGACCCCGGGTCAGGCGCTCCTCGAGGGACTCCCCCGAGACGAACTCCAGCGCCAGCCAGGGGGTTCCCTGCTGCTCGCCAGCCGCCAACACCTGGACCACGTGCGCGTGCCGCAGCCGGGCGAGGGTCTTGGCTTCTTGCTCGAAGCGGCGCAGCGCGACGGGGTTGTTCGAGCGGCTGGCCAGCAGCAGCTTGAGCGCGACCTCGCGGCCCTCCGCGTCCTGGGCGCGGTAGACCACGCCCATGCCGCCGCGGGCGATCTCCTCCAGCACGCGGTAGGGGCCGATCTGCTCCACCCTCCCAGGGTAACGAGGGGGGAGGGGGTGAGCGCCCCTCGACCAAGCGCGCGAGCCGGCGTGCAGCCGGCTCGCGAGCTGAACGGTCGGGTCGAACTAGAACTGGTCCGAGGACTCGAGGATCGACGCGTAGCGGTCGAGGTGCTCGAGGAAGATCGCGGTGCCGCGAGCGACGCAGGACATGGGGTCGTCGGCGACCCGGGCCGGGAGCCCGACCTCGCGCTCGAGCAGCGGGGCCAGCCCACGGAGCAGCGCCCCGCCGCCGGTGAGCACCAGGCCGTTGTCGACCAGGTCGGCGCTGAGCTCCGGCGGGGTCTCCTCGAGGCACTCGATCACCGCCGCCACGATCTTGGCCACCGGTCCGAGGAGGACCTCGCGGATCTCGGCCGAGTTGACCATGCAGGCCCGCGGGCGGCCGACGCTCACGTCGCGACCCTTGACCTCCATGCTGACCTCTTCGGCCATGGGGATCACCGAGCCCAGCTCGATCTTGATCCGCTCGGCGGTCTGCGAGCCAATGTAGAGGTTGTGGCTGCGGCGCATGTGCTCGACGATGGCGTCGTCGAACTTGTCGCCGGCGACCTTCACCGAGCGCGACGCGACGAGCTCGGCCAGCGAGGTGACCGCGATGTCCGCGGTGCCGCCGCCGATGTCCACCACCATGTGCGCGCTGGGCTCCTGGATCGGCAGCCCGGCGCCGAGGCCCGCGGCGCGGGGCTCCTCGATGAGGAACACCTGGCGCGCGCCGGCGCGCTCGGCGGAGTTGAACACCGCCTGCTTCTCGACGGTGGTGATCCCGCTGGGGACCCCGATCACGACGCGGGGGCGCACGCCAAAGCGGCGGTTGTGCACCTTCATGATGAAGTAGTGCAGCATGGCCTCGGTCACGTCGAAGTCGGCGATCACGCCGTCCTTCAGCGGGCGCACGGCCCTGATCCCCGCAGGGGTCTTGCCCAGCATGTCCTTGGCCGCGTGCCCCACCGCCATGCCGTTCATCAGGACTTCGCCGGTGTCCTTGCGCACCGCGACCACCGACGGCTCGTCGAGCACGAGGCCCTCGCCCCGCACGCACACCAGGGTGTTCGCCGTCCCCAGGTCGATTCCCATGTCAATGGAGAGCAAGCCGAGAATGTAGTTCAAGCCGAGCATGGTGAGTTCCTTCGCACATACAACTGTTCGGCCATTCCTCCGCCTGGCTGTAGCGTTTCTCTGGGAAGGGTTTATCCGGCCCTGCCAGGAGCCGGCGGCGTGGTCTGGACCGCGCTATGCTTCGGGCTGCAGAGGAGGGCCCGTGAACGACAACCCCTACGCCGCGCCGGACTCGGACGGCAAGTACTCGGGCTCCAAGGCCCAGCTCGCGGATTCGTTCCGCCACGACAAGGTCGTGATCCGGCGCAAGGTGTTCAAGCTCCTCGGCGGCGCGTTCCACATCTACGACGAGTCGATGCAGCAGGTGCTGTTCTACGCCGAGCAGAAGGCCTTCAAGCTCAAGGAGGACTTCGTCGTGTTCGCCGACGAGGCCAAGACCACCCCCTTGCTGCGGATCAAGGCGCGGAGCGTGATCGACTTCGGCGCGACCTACGACATCACCGACGCGGTGACCGGCGAGACCCTTGGGAGCGCGCGACGCAAGGGCTTCAAGAGCATGCTCCGCGACAGCTGGGAGCTCTACGGCCCCCACGACGAGCTGCTCGCCACCGCCCAGGAGGACAACCTGGCGCTGGCCATGGTCCGGCGCCTGCTCTCGAACCTCGTCCCGCAGGGCTTCGAGGTCAAGGACCCCGACGAGCAGCTGCTGGCCGAGTTCTCCCAGCACTTCAACCCCTTCGTGTTCCGCATGACCCTCGACTTCAGCCGCGACGTGAACCACGAGCTCGACCGACGCCTGGGGATCGGCTTGGCGGTGTGCCTGACCGCGATCGAGGGCCGACAGAGCTGAGTTTCAGGGGGCCTCTCCGAGGCCCCCTCGCCTGGTTTTCAGGGGGCCTCTCCGAGGCCCCCTCGCCCTCGCAGCAAAGCTGCTCGGGCTCACCCCCAACGGGCTCAAGGCTGTCAGGGGGCCTCTCCGAGGCCCCCTCGCCCTCGCAGCAAAGCTGCTCGGGCTCACCCCCAACGGGCTGAAGGCTGATGACCGACGACCCCAGCGAGCCGCAGTCTCCCTACACCCCGCCCCGGAGCGAGCTGCGCGCGGAGCACAGCGAGTTCGCCTGGCGGGAGCTGCGGGCCTTCTTCCTCAAGCCCGAGTTCGGCGTCGGGCGCAGCTACGCGCTTGAGGACCTCGAGAGCGGGGAGCAGCTGCTGAGCCTGCGCCCCCAGGGCTTGCTCTCGATGACCTTCCAGGCGCTGGTCGCCAGCGACCCACCCGGCGAGACCGGCGTGAGCTTCGCGGTCAACGCGGCGCTCGGCGCGCGCCGGGTCACGGTCGAGGGGCCAGACGGCGCGCGCGGGACCTGGACCCGCTCCCTGTTCGGCAGCTGGAAGCTGGGGGGGACCGCGCCCAGCCTGCTGCACGGCGCCCGGCTCAAGGTCCGCTTCCTCCGGCCTCCGCAGCTCCTCGGTCCGCGAGGGGCGCTGCTCGGCAGCTTCGGCAGGCGCCCCCTCCGCGGAGGTCACACGTTCCGCTTCGAGCCTGGCGTGCGCGACCTGCCTCCCGAGCTGGTCGTGGGCCTGGTGCTCGCCTACAGCCTGGTCGGCGGCTGAGTGGAGGAGCTCGACCCCTACCAGCCACCCCAGACCGAACTCACGTCCCCCGGTGGGGGCTCTCCTGACGGCGGGGACTGGCGCTCGATCCGTCGCTGCTGGGTGCGGCGGATGAGCCGCATGGAGCTGGCCCTGGTCGACATCGAGCGGCAGCCGCTGCTGTGGCTCAGGCGGCCGAGCTTCCTCAGCCGAGCGTTCGACCTGCTGCTGCCGGGTGAGCCGCGCCAGCTGCTCGGCCTCCGGTTTGGTTATCACCTGGGCTTCAGGCGCGGGAGCGTGGTGGTCCGCGACGAGGCAGGAGTCCTCGCCCATTGGGAGCGGGGCTCGCGAGCCGTGTGGTCCCTCGTCGACGCCCGCGACCGAGAGCTGATCGGCGCCACCATCACCTGCGAGAGGATGCTGCTCGTGTTCCCTCGCCGGGCGATCCTGCGCGACCGCGAGGAGCACCCGCAGGCCACCCTCTACCGTAGCAGCGGATCCCGGCTGCTGATCTCGCCGCGGGCGACCCTGCCGCGGGAGGTGTTCTTGCCCCCGCTGGTCATGATCAGCCTGACCTAGCGCGTCACGGCTATGTAAGGACCTACAGCGCAAGGGATTTGGGGTGGAACAAACCGGGGTGTTCGCGCGTGGTGATGGTTCAATGGAGGGGATGATGCGCTCGCTGATCCTGACCCTGTCGCTGCTGCTGATCGCGCCGCCTGCCCTGGCCGGGGGTGACCCCGGGCCAGAGTTCACCCAGCGCCTGGAGGCCGTCGACGGGACCCTCGAGGGCTACCGGGCCCTCGTCGCCTGGTGCGAGGCGCAGAACCTGCGGAGCGAGACGCGCCTGGCCCGCGAAGCCCTGCTCGAGGCCTTCCCCGGGGACGTGGCCACGCATCGCGCCCTGCGCCACGTGCTGCGCGACGGCAAGTGGCTTACCCGCGAGCAGGACTACCTCGCCCGCGGCTACGTCAAGGACGGCACGCGCTGGATCTCCCCCCGTGAGGCCAAGCGGCGCGCGCTGCGCCAGGCCACCCGCGACTGCCAAAAGACGATTCGCCGCGCGCGGACCGAGGGGATCGAGGCCGTGCGGGCCGAGCTCCAGGCCTTCAGCGACGAGGCCGCCATCGAGGTCCTCCAGGACCACGTGCGCGGCTCGGACGTCGAGGTCCGCCGCCTCGCGGTCCAGGAGCTCGGCCGGCGCCGCTCGGCGTCGAGCGAGGTGATCCTCGCCAAGGCCGCCGTGCTCGACCCCAAGGAGGTCGTGCGCGAGGACGCCATCGCGGCGCTGCGCCAGCTCGCGGGTGACCGCGCTCCGCGCAAGGCGCAGCAGGTGTTCTACGTGGGGCTGACCCGCCCGCGCCCCCAGGAGCGCGTCCGCGCCGCCCGCGCGGTCAAGGCCTTCCCCTTCCGCAACGCGGTGCCGCGCTTGATTCGGATCCTGCGCGAAGGCGCGAGCGGCTTCGGCCGCTCGAGCATCTCCACCACGACCCAGCGGGCCTACATTCGCGACTACAGCGTCCAGGCCGGCGGCACCGGGCTGACCACCGCCGAGGTCGCCGACCCCGAGGTCGCCGTCCAGCAGGAGGGCACGGTCCTCGACGTGAAGGTGATCAAGTGGGAGCGCGAACGGGTGGTCGAGGTGCTCTCGAACCTCACCGGCAACGACTTCGGCACCGACCCCCAGCCGTGGGAAGACTGGTGGCGGAAGAACCGCAACAGCTTCGAGCTGCGCTAGCGCCGCCGACGACGAGCACGAGGGCCGCCGGGTGGCGGCCCTCATGCGTTGGTTCTGCTGCGCCTAGCCTTCGTCGCTGGCGTCGTCGACCTCGAGGGTCCTGGGCGTGGTCCCGGTCGTGATCTGAATCTTCCGCGGCTTGGCGGCCTCGGCCTTGGGGACTCGAATCGTGATCACTCCGTGCTTGGCCTCGGCAGCGATCGCGTCGGCCTCGACGGCGGAGCCGAAGCGGAGCGTCTGCTCGAAGCGACCGTAGCTCAGCCGCCCCAGCCGCCGGTCGCCCTCCCGCTCGGGAGGGGTGCGCTCCCCCTTCAGGGTCAGCGCGTCGTCGTGGTAGGTGACCTCCAGGTCGCTGGGCTCGAGGCCAGGCACCTCCACCAGGACCTCGTAGGCGTCTTCGGTCTCCCACACCTCGAGGGGCAACTGGCGGAGTTCGCTGCCAGCCTTGGCGACGGTCGTGCCAGCGAGGGTCGGGGCGAAGAGCGAATCGAGTCGGTTGATCGGGGTGAACGGGTTCATGCTGCCTCTCCTTTCCTGTGGCAATGGGTGACGTGCGAGAAACAACTCGCGTACCGCTGACCCAAGTCCAAGCTTCACCGTGGCTCCGTCGAGGGTGGGCTGTCAGCGTGACAGCCCCACACGCGGCGTGGGCCGCTCCCGGGTCGGGAGCGGCCCACGTGCACTGCGGGGAAGGTCCGTTCAATCCCGCGGGAGCATCGGGAACCGCGGTTCGATGAGGGAACCCCAGTCGAAGTCGAGGCCCAGGTCCAGCTCGGGCGTCCCGAACGAGAGCCGCGGGAACAGCGGCGTCCGCAGCGGGATCTCGGCGATCAGCTCTCGCGCGGCCTCCGTGGGCGTGGCGCACACGACACCCAGCGCCCCCAGCAACGGAGGCGGGAAGGGCGTGACGTGCGCGTTGATCCCGACCACGGTCCCGTCCTCGGCGACCAGCGGTGTGCCCAGCAGCGCGTCCTGCGGACCGCAGAACAGCGCGACGACGGCGTCGTCCTCGGCTCGCCCACCGATCACCCCGAGCGCCCGGCTGGGAGACGCAGCGCCCTCGAGGGTGACCGCGCTCCCCGGGCTGAGGTCGGCGCTGGCGCGCATGCGCAGCGCGGGCAGCCAGTCGAGGTCCACGCGGACCACCGCGGTCTGCGTCGCCGAGTGAACGGCGACCACGTCCCCCGCGAGGCGCCTCCCGTCGTTGAGCGACACGGTCAGTGCGCGCGCACCGTCGACCAGCGCCTGCGAGGTCACGATCAGGCCGTCGGCGCGCGCGACGAACCCAGCGCCTCGCTCGGTCCGCACCTCCGGCTGGATCCCAAAGGGCAGGAGCCAATCCCACGTGCACGAGCCGGACTCGTTCGCGGATGCGCCGCACGGGTCACAGCTCGCCGCCCCGCGCTCGACCTCGATCTGCACGAGGCACGCGGTGGTGTCGACGCCGGGGGAGGCCGACTGCTGCCCCCAGGCGGGCAGCGCGAGCACGGCCAGAGTTGCCAGGAACGTTGCGTGACGAGACATGAAACCTCCTCTCTGGGTTGGACCGAGTCGGCTGCAACCAGCGTGCCGCGACAAGGCAGCGCGGCTGCGGTCCCCAGGGTGTGTCGAATCGACCCACCCGTGTCGAATCGGAGCGTGCCTCCGCGGTGCTCCGCTGACCTGCGCCGGCACGGACCGTGCAGCGGCCGGACGGCAGAAGGAGGAATTCGATGATCGACCAGCGTTGCATCCGCCCCGCCGACCTACCCGAGCTCGACGTGCGCTACTGCCTGAGCTGCGGCTCGAGCACCGAGTTCGGCAAACCCTACTGCGCGCGCCACGTGGAGGAGATGCCCTACGTGTCCGAGTTGATCGGTCAGCTGACCGGCCAAGCGCCCTCGTGCGACGCCGCCTGACTGCCAGTTTGGCCCCGCCTTCGGCTCTCTGCCTCCAACGCCAAACCGGTTACGGGGATCCCTCGCTCCGGCGTGGAGCTTGCAGCCCTGGTGCCCCCGATGAAGCTCGCGCACAAGCTGACGGCTCTGCTCGTGCTGGGCAACTGCGGCGTGCTCTCGGGGTATGGGCTGCTCGCGAGAGCACGAGAGATGGACCGCTTCGAACGCACGATGGAGCAAGACACGTTTCGCGCCGGGACGACGCTGCTCTCTACGGTAGAGGGCGTGTGGCGGACGCGCGGCCAGGCGGAGGCCCTCGCGCTGATCGAGCACGCGGACGCACGGCAACCCGAGATGACCTTCCGCTGGTTGCCCTGGGACGAGCTCGCCCAAACCGCGCTGACCCCAGAGCAGCAGCGGCAGCTCCGTGAGCGAGAGCGGGCCTTCGAGCGCTCCGCAGGCGAGCTGCACATGTACGTCCCCTTCGAGCCGCCCCTCGGAGCCGGAGGTGTGCTCGAGGTCACCCACAGGCTGGCCAACGACGACGCCTACGTCCGCTCCTCGACGCAGCTCCTGGCGAGCGCAACCCTCCTCTCGGTAGCGGTCTCGGGGGCGATCGCGTTCCTCGTCGGAGCTGCGCTGGTGGGAAGGCCGATGAGCAAGCTGGTGGAGCAGGTCGAGCGCGTCGGCGCTGGCCAGCCGTCGGCGGCCCTCGGGCTGAGGCGCGCGGATGAGATCGGAACCCTCGCGCGAGCCCTGGACCGGATGGCCGCCGACCTCAGCGCCACCGACGAGCGCGCACGCGCCGAGGCCGCCGAGCGGCGGGCCACCCTGCGCCAGCTGCGACATGCGGAGCGACTGGCCACGGTGGGCCGCCTCGCGGCGGGGATCGCCCACGAGCTGGGGACCCCGCTCAACGTGGTCCTCGCGCGCGCGAACCTGCTCGCCAAGCCCACCGCGAACGTAGCCAACGCGGTGAAGCATGCGGAGATCATTCGCGAACAGACCCAGCGCATGACCCGGATCATTCGTCAGCTGCTGGACTTCGCCCGCCGGGGCGAGGCGGAGAAGGCCCCGACGGAGATCGGCGGCCTCGCCGCTACGGTGCTCGAGACGCTGCGACCCCTGGCGTCCAAGCGCCGGGTGTCCCTCGAGCTGACGGCGACCACCGAGGCCTGGACCCTGGCCGACCCCGGTCAGCTGCAGCAGGTCCTGACCAACCTGGTGATGAACGCAATCCAAGCCAGCCCCGACGGGGGTCGGGTCGAGGTCGCGCTCCGCTCCGCGGTGCAGGCCCCCCCTCCCGAGCACGACCACCCCCCCGGCTCGCGCTGGCGGGTAGAGGTCCGGGACCAGGGCCCGGGGATCCCCCAGGAGCTGCGCGAGCGAATCTTCGAGCCGTTCTTCACCACCAAGGAGGTCGGCGAGGGGACGGGGTTGGGGCTGACCGTGACCCACGGAATCGTCACCGACCACGACGGCTGGATCGAGGTCGACGACGAGGGGGCAGGCACGACGTTCAGGGTCGTCCTCCCCGCGCTGGAGTCTCCGCAGGAGGCGTCGCCGTGAGGGGTCGGGTGCTGGTCGTCGACGACGACGCGAGCATGCGTGAGGCGCTCGCCGATGGCCTCCGCGAAGAGGGCTTCGCCGTGGAGCAGAGGGCCAGCGCGGAAGACGCGCTGCAGCGCCTGCGCGAGGCGCCGCCCCTCGACGCGCTGCTCACCGACCTGCGAATGAAGGGCATGGATGGCCTGGAGCTCTGCCAGCGAGCCTCCGAGCACGAGCCCCACTTGCCCGTGCTGGTGATGACCGGCTTCGGCGACATGCAGGCCGCCGTTGCTGCCATTCGAGCTGGGGCCTACGACTTCCTCCCCAAGCCCTTCGAGCCCGATGCGCTGAGCATCGCCCTCGACCGCGCGGTCCAGCACCGGCGCTTGCACGAGGAGCTCGGCGCCTTGCAGCGCAAGCTGCGCGACGCTCAGCCCTTCGAAGACCTCCTCGGCGAGAGCCGGGAGATGCAGGAGCTGTGCAGCCTGCTGGAGCGGGCCGCCCAGACCGACTCCACGGTGCTCGTCACCGGCGAGACCGGCTCGGGCAAGGAGCTCGTGGCGCGGGCGCTGCACCGACGCAGCGTGCGCGCCGACGGACCCTTCGTCGCGCTCAACTGCGCGGCCGTGCCCGAAGGGTTGCTCGAGAGCGAGCTGTTTGGGCACACCCGCGGGTCCTTCACCGACGCCCGCAGCGCCCGCCAGGGGCTCCTGCAGAAGGCTCAGGGGGGGACGCTCTTCCTCGACGAGATCGGCGACATGCCCCCGCTGCTCCAGGCCAAGCTGCTGCGCGTGCTGCAGGAGCGCACGATCCGACCGGTCGGCAGCGACGAGGAGCTCCCCGTGAACGTACGGATCGTGGCCGCCACACACCGGGACCTCGAGCAGGCGGTCGAGGAGGGTAGCTTTCGCCAGGACCTGCTCTACCGCATCAACGTGATCCAGCTCTCCGTGCCCCCCCTGCGGGACCGAGGGAACGACGTGTTGCTGCTCAGCCAGCGCTTCCTCAGCGAGCACGCCGCGCGCTGCGGCCGCCAGGTCCACGGGATCAGCGCTCCGGCGGCGGCGAAGCTGCTGGCCTACGACTGGCCGGGGAACGTGCGCGAGCTGCAGAACTGCATCGAGCGCGCGGTCGCCCTCACCCAGCACGCGGAGTTGGTGGTGGACGACCTCGCGCCCAAGGTGCGGAGTTGGGAGCCCGACCCGGGCAAGGCCGACGCCCAGGTCGAGCTCGTCCCGTTGGCCCAGATCGAGCGGCGACACATTCAGCGGGTCCTGGATGCGGTGGGGGGGAACAAGGCGCGGGCGGCGTCGATCCTCCGCATCGGGCGCAAGACCCTCTACCGCAAGCTGGAGCAGTATCGCGCCGAACCGGGCTAGGGTCGACTCAGGCGGCTCCCTCGCCGCCCAGGTCGAGGAAGTGCGCGTCGATCAAGAGCCGCTGCTCGGCCCGCCGATGACGCACGAGGTCCTCGTGCAAGCGTCGACGGCGGTCCCAGGCCAGGGGTGAGTCGGCGGGCTCGCGCTCGAGCAGGTCGATCAGGTCCCGCAGACCCTCGAGCAACCTGGCGTGCTGGCGACGGAACTGGGCCACCCGCCAGCCAAGCCCAGGGTCGAGCTCCAGCACCTCGCCCAGCACGCCCTCAGGCCCTTCCTCTTCGTCGAACTCGGCAGCGAGGAAGGGCGCGTAACGCTGCAGGCGCGCGCGGAAGCCAGGGCCCGCCTCTTCGCACACCAGCGCCTGCTCGAGGGCTTCGTGCACGGTGTCGGCGCGGCTGAGGGTTTGGGGCTTGAGTCGGGGTCGGGGGGTCAGGGTCTGGATCATGGCGTCCTCCTTCGGCCCGTCCCAAGCAGCGCTCGTACCACGCCGCAGGTTCCCTGACGGAGGTGCAGTCCGCCTCACGCCCGTGTGGGAACCCGACCCAACTGTGTCGCTCGGCCACACCGCCCTGCGCGCACCCACCGGCTTGCGTTCGGCACGGCGCCTGCTTCGCGCCTGTTGAAAAGGAGCAATCGTGAGTCAAACCGTTCTGCGGCCGAGCCTGCTCGCCTCCCTGGACCCCAACGCTCGCCCACCGCGCATCCTGATCGCCGAGGACGACCTCGCCCTCCGGGGGCTGTTGTGCGAAGTGCTCGAGGACGAAGGCTACGACGTCGTGACCGCCGAAGACGGCTGGGAGCTGCTCGATCGGCTGGGGGAGACCTGGGTCGGCGAGTCCTACGACCTGGTGCTCTCCGACATCCGCATGCCCGGGTGCAGCGGAGTCGAGGCCCTCGAAGCTCTGCGCCAACGAGACTGGAGCACCCCCGTTGTCTTGATGACCGCGTTTGGCGCGGAGGAGACCCACGCCGAGGTCCAACGCCTGGGGGGCACGCTCTTCGACAAGCCCTTCGACCTGGACGAGCTGATCGAAGCGATCCGCGAGCGGGTCCCGCCCGACTGCTACGGCCGAAGCGGCAACTGGTGAACCAACGCATGGGGTCAGGACCCCCGTTGACCTGAGGCCAGGGTCTACCCCGCCGTACGGCTAAACTGGTGCCGCGGGGGGACGGATGACGAGCGAGGAGAGCGCGGCGCTGACGCGCAACCTGCGCCTGTATCCCTGGCTCCAGGCTTGCCGAAACCTCTACTTCTGGCAGGCGGTGTGGTTCCTGTTCCTCGAGGGAGAGCTCGGCCCCCAGCAGGCGATCGTGCTCGCCGCGATCTACGACCTGGGCACGGTGATCCTCGAGGTCCCCTCGGGCTACCTCTCCGACCTGATCGGGCGCCGCTGGACGTTCATCATCGCCTGCGCGGCCTCATGCGTGGGCTGCGCGCTGCTGGGGCTAGGGGCGGGGTTCGTCGCCTTCGCCGTCGCCCAGGCGCTGCAGGGGCTGAGCGGGGCCTTCGCCTCGGGGACCGGGAGCGCGCTGCTCTTCGAGTCCCTCGCGGGCGTCGGCCGGGAGGCCGAGATCACCCGACACGAGGTCCGCGCGCATCGCTACACCTTCGTAGCCCTCGCGCTCTCCGCGATCGCCGGCGGAGGGCTGGGGTTGGTCGACGCGCGCCTGGCCTACCTGGCCACCGCCGCCGCGGCGCTGGCCTCGGTGGGTCTGGCGTGGGCCCTGCACGAGCCCGAGGTCGAGGACGGCGCGCGGGCGGCGCAGCCCCTCGCGCAGCTGCTCGCGGTCGCCCGCCGGCTGCGAGATCCGGCCCTGGCGTGGCTGACCCTGTTCTCGGTGGTGGCCTTCGTGCTCGAGGACGTGCCCTACGTGCTCTTGCAGCCCTACCTGGAGCGGCTGTTGGAGGCGCACGCCCTCGAGGTCTGGACCCCCGCGGTGGTCGGCGGCGTGATCGCGGCGATGATGGCCACCTCGGCGGGGGTCAGCGGCTGGGCCGTGGGGCTGCAGGCCCGGCTCGGCCTGGCCTGGAGCCTGGTGCTCACCCTCCTCCTGCAGCTGGGTCTGGTGCTCGCCTTGACCCTGACCCTCCACACCGCGGTCGCCGCGCTGTTCGTGCTGCGGATGGTCCCGCGCGGGATCCGCGACCCCCTGGTGAGCGCGGCCACCAACCCCCGGCTCGAGCGCGGCTACCGCGCGACCTTCCTCTCGCTGATGAACCTGCTCAGCCGGCTCGTGTTCTCGCTGAGCTTGCTGGTCGTGGCCCGCAGCCTGCCCGCCGACGCGGTCCTCGACCACGCGGCGATGCAGTCCGTCGCCCCCGCCTACCTCGTCGCCTGCGGGGCCTGCACCCTGCTCCTCGCGCTCTGCGGGCGCAGCCTGCGCGGGGGGCCGTGAATCCCTACCCCCGCGACACGTCGAAGGCCATGCAGCGCTGGATCCAGGCGTGGGTCCGGGTGAAGCGCGCGGGGAGCTCGAGGTGGGTGGCGAAGAAGTGCTGCACGGTGCCCTCGTCGCAGTCGGCCACGTTCAGCGTGCCGTAGTAGGCGAAGGCGCAGCAGGTCAGGTCGGCGGCGTTGGCGGTCGCGCCCATGAGGAAGTCCTGGCCCTCGAGGGCGTCCTCCAGCTTCTCCGCCCGCTCGGCGAGCAGCGCGTTGGCGCGCTCGATCTGCGCGGGGTCGACCTCTGGCGAGAACAGCTGGTTGAAGATCGTGCCCACGACCTCGCCCAGCTCGACGCGCGCGAAGAGCTCCCAGGCCTCGATGGCCTTGTGCACCTCGCGCTCGTTGGAGAACAGCCGCGGCTCGTGCTTGGGGTTGTTGGCGTCGAGGTAGCGCAAGATCGCGTAGGAGTCGTAGATCACGCGATCGTCGTCGGTGAGCACCGGCGTCAGGGACTGCCCGGAGAGCGCCACCAGCGCCGTCCGGTCCGCCGGGTTGGTGTCTTGCAGGGTGCAGGGGATCTGCTTCAGCCCCAGCGCCAGGCGGACCTTGATGGAGTTCGGCGAGGGCGAGAGTTGGTAGAGGGTGTAGCTCATGCTTCCTCCGAGTCGCGGGTGAGGGTTAGAGTCAGGGGAGGAGGATACCGCTGAACGCCACTCGCGTCTGGGCACTGGGGTTCGTCTGCGCCGTCGCCGCGCAGGCCACCGAGGTCGAGATCAGCCGACAGGCGCCCTCGCCCCAGCAAGAGGTCTACGCCCAGGCCTTGAGCGACGACCTGGGCCTCGAGCTGAAGCAGGTGGAGGCGGTGGCCCACAAGGGCCAGCTGGTGAGCGGCGAGAAGGTCGAGGGGCGAGGGGTCAGCGTGCGCTTCGCCAAGCTGCGGGTCACCCGCCTCGCCTTTCGCCGGGGGCCCGACGCCCTCGCCCACGCGGTCTACCTGACCCGCGCCGGCAAGACCTGGTCGCTGGCCTCGATGCGCGGCCGGCAGACCGTGCTGCTCCAGGGCCCCGACCTGGCCGACCCCAAGCTCGCGGCCCGCGCCCTCGCCGCGGCCTGGAGCGTGGGCACCCTCCCCCGCCCGCAGACCCCGGCCTGCGACGCGTTGAAGCTGGCCTACCCCGCCGACAAGGAGCAGGACAGCCAGGTCGCCTTCTCCTCGATCACGCTCCTCGGCCGCGGCAAGACCTTCGCTCACGACGACGCGCGCCAGCTGCTGGAGGCGGCCCGGGCCCGCGCGGCGGAGGAGCCCGCCGAGGGGGAGACGCCGGCCCAGATCGAGTTCCCCCGCCCCAACCACTGCGTCTACCGCCTCGAGCGCGAGGGCGGGAGCGCCTACTCCGAGGTCGTGGTCGAACCCAGCGGGGCGATCACCGCGGTCAGCGAGACCGAAGAGCGGGCCAAGGTCGGCGCGCGCCACCTGCGGACCGTGCTCGAGGGCCAACCCCGGCTCAAGGGCGCCCCCGCCGAGCGCCGCAAGCGCATGCTCGGCCTGCTGCACGCCGCGCTGAACCGCTAGGCTTCGTCGATCCGCGAGCGCACGAAGGCCGCGAGCCCCAGGGTCTCCACCCCGCTCTCGGCGCGCGCGAGCTGCCGGCGGGTGCTGGAGCAGGCCGTCACCAGGACCTCGGCCTCGGTCTCCGCGACCAGCTCGGCCAGGTTCCGCGCGCACTGGGCGGCGGGCTGGGGATGCGTCAGCGGGTAGCCGCCGCCGCCGCCCGAGCAGCGGGTGTGCTCGCGGGCATAGCCCAACTCGAGGGGCGGGCGCCCGGTCACCGCGCGCAGCAGTGCGCGGGGCTCGCGGGTCACCCGCAGGCGGCGCGCGAGGAAGCAGGGGTCGTGGTAGGCGACGCGCGGAGCTCCCTCTCGCGCGCGGGCGCGGAGCGTGTCCGCGGACTCGGCGAGGACCTCGGGCAGGGTGCGCACGCGGACCGGGAACGGCACCCCGACCTCGGGGTAGCGCTGGGCAAGGGTCCACGCGCAGGCGGGCCCGGCGACGACGAGCTCGTCGAACCCGCTGAGCGCCACGGCCATGCTCCGCGCCTGCTCCTTGAAGGCGTCCGCATGCCCGAGGGCGTCGAGGGCGTAGCCGCAGCAGCCCGCGACCGGCGCGGCGACCTCGCACCCGCCGGCGGCGCGCAGCAGCTCCAGCCCGGCGCGGGCCTCGTCCGGATCGTGCACGAGGGCGGTGCAGCCGGCGAAGAAGCCACGCGTCCCGCCGGCAGCCACGGGTCCGAGGACCTCGGCCGCGCGCTCGCGGAGGGAGACGCGGTAGGCCGAGCCCGTGTCGGCGAAGCGCTCCGCGAGCCACTCGACCTCCGGGGGCGCCAGCCCCCGCTCGACCGCGTCGGCCTTGGCCCGGCGCAGCGAAGCGGCCACGGGCACCCGGTGCCGACACGCGGCGCTCGAGGCGCCGCAGTCGCTGCACTTGAAGAACAGCCGCGCGTGCTCGGCGTCGAGGTCCCGCCCCTCCGAGACCTGCAGCGCGAGCTGCTGCTTGTGGGTAGGGGTCGCCTCCTCGCTGCGCTCGGCCTCGGCGACCGGGCACACGTGACGGCAGAGCTTGGGGCAGTAGGCGCACACCTCGCGCCCGTGCTCAGGGCTGCTCACGTGCATCGGCAGCCTCCCAGAGGACGCAGGACTAGACGCTGAAGGAGGTGCCGCAGCCGCAGCTCTGGGACGCCTGCGGGTTCTCGAACGAGAAGCCAGCGTGGCCCACGGTGTCCTGGTAGTCGACGACGGTCCCCTTGAGGAAGTTCAGCGAGACCGGATCGGTGACCACCGTCAACCCGTCGGGGTAGACGTAGCGGTGGTCCTTCTCCTTGGGCACGTCGATGGACACCGCGTAGCTGAAGCCCGAGCAGCCGCCGGAGTTCACCCCGATGCGCAGCACCTTGCCGCTGGGGTCGTCCTCTTCCGCGAGGAACGCGAGGGCTTGCTTCTGAGCGGCCGGAGTCAGCTTGACGAACTCCTGCGCCTCGCCGGTGGTCGGGGGAGTGGTGGGTTGCGCTTGGGTCTCGGCCATGTCGTCCTCCAGCTAGGAGTATACCCAGCCGCTGCGGGCTCCCCTAGCGAGAGTTCCCGCGATACCATGCGCGCCGGAAGAGGCGCGGCTCGTGGCGAAGGCCCACCAACACCAGGGAATTGCGGCGTCGATCTTCCGCCTGCGGCTCTCGCTCGCCGGGCTGCTCTTGCTGCACGCCTCGGGGACCGTCGCGCTCAAGCTGGTCGAGGACGACTACACCTGGTTCGACGCCTTCTACATGTCGCTGATCACGATCAGCACGGTCGGGTTCCACGAGATCGGCGAGATCGACCTCGCTGGCCGGGTCGTGACGAGCTTCTTGATCATGGGGGGCCTGTTTCTCGTGGCCGCCGCGACAGGGAGCTTCATCGAGTCGATCGTTGAGGGTAACCTCGCCAAGCACTTCGGGAGGCGCCGCTTGGACCGCCAGATCGCCCAACTCAAGGACCACTGGATCATCTGCGGCTACGGCCGCCTGGGCCAGTTCGTCGTGCGTGAGCTGCTGGTCGGCTCGCGCAGCCCCTCCTTCGTCGTCATCGACCAGAGC
>Ga0209273_10002022_pt1 | contig 16407 bp, 13 predicted proteins | sample tdAd471_FD_187126 | JGI IMG/M metagenome (GOLD analysis project Ga0209273, IMG submission 187126) | Marine sediment microbial communities from the Atlantic coast under amendment with organic carbon and nitrate - tdAd47.1 (SPAdes)... | ecosystem: Environmental > Aquatic > Marine > Coastal >...
ACCGACGGTGGCGTGCAATCAACTAACCGGTGGCCGCGGCTGCGGTCGGTTCCCGCTCGGCTCCACATTGGAGTGTGCGTGGGGTCGGATCCGGTCCGATTGAACGGAGCATTACACCGACAAACCGGGAAAATGTCAATCTGACTCGGTGCCAGCGGGTGGCGACGGACGTCGCTACGATGACCGTTTCGTCTCCCGCCTCAGCCCCCTCTATCGGACTCCTCGCGTATGGCTGGTGACCGTCCCAAAGCCTTTGTCTCCCTGCCCGTCCTGAACCGGGAAGCGGGTGTCCTGACCCCCGGAAAGCGCTTCGGGAGTGGTGAGGCGGCCCATGCCCACGAAAAATGCGGCATCTTCGGGGTGTGGGGAGCGGCTCATCCCGCCCGACTCAGTTACTTCGGGCTCTTCAGTCTTCAGCATCGGGGTCAGGAGTCGGCCGGAATCGTCACCACCAACGGACGCCGGATCATGCGCAAGGCCGGTATGGGCCTTGTCGCGAGCGTTTTTTCGCCCGCCGATCTGAAGGAACTCGACGAATTCGCGAGCGATCGCATCGCGATCGCCGGTGAATCCGGTGGCGGCATCGGTCATAACCGGTACTCCACAACCGGAGCATCCGCCGACGCGAACACCCAGCCTTTCACGGGACATTACCGGGGTGGACCGGTCGCCATCGCACACAACGGCAACGTGACCAACGCTATTCGGATCCGGCGCGATCTTGAGAACGCCGGGCACGCTTTCCACGGCTCCAGCGATACCGAGGTGATGTTTCAACTCATCGCCGCCATGAGTTCGCAGGACGGGTCGGACGACCCGCTCGCCGACGCCCTCGCCCAGTTCGAGGGGGCGTTCAGCATCCTGCTGCTCGGCAAGGACCGAATCGAGGCGGCTCGCGACCCGTGGGGCTGGCGCCCGCTGGTGATCGGGCGACTGCCCGAGGACGAATCCGGCCGACGCCCGTACATCATTACCAGCGAGACGATCGCGCTCGACGTAGTAGGGGCGGAGTTCATTCGCGAGGTCGAGCCCGGCGAGATTGTCACGATCGGAGACGACGGGCTGACCTCGCGCCGGTTCTGCGATCCGGTGCCGCGCCGGGCGCACTGCGTGTTCGAGCACGTGTACTTCGCCAGCCCGGCGAGCAACGTCTTCGGGAATACGGTCCAGCGCGTGCGCGAGCAGCTCGGCGAGCGACTTGCGATCGAGGCGCCCGTCCAAGCCGACGCGGTGCTCCCGATGCCCGACTCCGGTCGGTCCGCCGCGACGGGCTTCGCACGCCGGTCGGGCCTGCCGTACCGGGAGGGGATCATCCCGAACCGCTACGTCGGCAGAACCTTCATCAAACCAACCACCGCCGAGCGCGTGGATGCGGTCCGCCTGAAGCTCAACGTGATCTCCGAGGTCGTCAAGGGCCAGCGGATCGTGATCGTCGACGATTCAATCGTGCGCGGCACGACGACCAAGGCCAAGATGGACCAGTTGCGGGCCGCGGGCGCAAAGGAGATCCACCTACGCATCTCCTGCCCACCGATCACGCACCCGTGCTACTTCGGCGTGGACTTCGCCTCGAGAGACCAACTCATCGCCGCCCAGCACGACCTCGAAGAGATCCGCCGGATGCTCGGAGTGGACAGTCTGCATTACCTCACGCTCGAAGGGCTCCTCGACGTCGCCAAGTCCAACACCGTCGAGCCCGAGCACTACTGCACGGCCTGCTACAGCGGCGATTACCGCATCAGCGTCGATCCGAAGCACTCGAAAGAGATTCTGGAAGCGAACTGCTGAGCATTCCGGTCAGGACCCGACCGTTTCGTGCCTCAACTGCCCGCACGCCGCGGCGATATCGCGCCCGCGACTGGCTCGGATGTGCGCGTTCAGGTGACGCTCGCGCAGGATCTCCTGGAAGCGCCGGACGTCCGGCGTTGAGGGACGCTCAAAGGGCAGGCCGGCGACCTCGTTGTAGCGGATGAGGTTGATGTTGGCCCGGAGCTTCTTCGCGACGCTGGCGAGTTCCTCGGCGTGCTCGGGACGGTCGTTCACGCCGCGGAGCAGGATGTACTCCAGCGTGATCTCGCGCCCGGTCTTGCTGAACCACTTGTTGCAAGCGCTGATGAGGTCGTCGATCGTCGTGTACTCGGCCCAAGGGATCAGCCGACGGCGCAGTTCGTCGTTCGGGGCGTGCAGCGAGAGCGCGAGCGTGACGGGCAGGTCGAGTTCGTCGGCGAGGCGCGAGATGGCTTGGGGCAGGCCGACGGTGGACACCGTGATCTTCCGCGCGCCGATGCCCATGCCCCAATCTGCCGCGAGCGTGCGGACCGCGCCGGTCACCGCCTTGAAGTTCGCCAGCGGCTCGCCCATGCCCATGAACACGATGTTGGAGATCCGCCCGACGCCTTCGAGCCGCGAGAGTCGCCAGACCTGCTCGACGATGCGTCCGGTGGTCAGGTTGCCGTCGAGGCCCCCGAGGCCCGACGCACAGAACTTGCAACCGACCGGGCAGCCGACCTGGCTGGAGATGCACGCGGTGCGTCGATACCCCGGCTCGCCGGGCGCGCCAATCGGGATCATCACGCACTCGGTCTGGCGCGACGGATCGCCGGCCTCGTAGTCGAAGCCGGAGGAGTTAAGCACCGGCAGCGAGGTCGAGAGCGTGCCCGCGAGCGGGTCGGCAGCGCTCGCTGGGGCGGGAGCCGAGCCGTCGCTCCACTGCACGAGCAGCTTCTGCGTGCCGTCGGTCGCACGCTGGTGAGCAATGACATCGCCGGAAAGGAAAGTCATTTCGGCTTCGAGCTGCTCGCGCTCGGCCTTGGAAAGGTTGGACATTTCCTGAGGATCGATCACGCCCTTGGCGTAGACCCATTCGAGGATCTGCTTGGCGCGGAACGCCTTCCAGCCGCGCTGCGTACACCAGTCCGCCAGCGTCTGCGGCGTGAACTGGAATATATGAGCAGGAGGGTGCTTCACGACGCAGGGCCGCTCGGAGCGCTGACCGTGACGGGAACCGCGCCGTAGAGATCTTTCGTGACCTTCCACTGCCCGATCTGCAGGCGTCGGTGCTGCGGGTCGACATCCCGGCTCTTCATCACGTCTCGCAGGCTCTTAGGCAACTGAAACTCGGTGGACTCGTCGACAAGCGAGGCCACCTCGATCTCCGCGTCGTACTCGCGGACGAGAACGCGACACAACTGCTGTACCAGATCTTCCGGAACCGAAGCGCCGGCGGTCACGAGCACTCGATCGACATTCTCGAGCAGTGAGGGGTTCAGGTCGGTCACATCGTCAACCAGCACACCCGGTGTACCGACATTGGCCGAGATCTCAGTCAGCCGTTTCGAGTTGCTGGATGTCGTCGAGCCGACAACGATCGTCAGGTCGCAGTCCGGTGCGATCTCGCGGACCGCGTGTTGGCGGTTCGTGGTGGCGTAGCAGATGTCCTCGGTGGGGGGTGCCTGGATATCCGGGAACGCTTCCTTGAGCGCGTCGATGATGATGCCGGCATCGTCGGTGCTCAGCGTCGTCTGGGTGAGGTAGACCAGCTTCTTCGGGTCGTGAACCGAGAGGTTCGGGATATCCGCCGGCGACTCGACCACCTGTGTCTGCTCCGGGGCCTCGCCGCGCGTGCCGATGATTTCCTGATGATCCTCGTGTCCGACCAACAGGATCTGGTAGCCGCGCTTGGCGTACCGGATGGCCTCCATGTGCACCTTGGTGACCAAGGGGCAGGTCGCATCGATCGCGTGCAGGCCCCGCGAAGCGGCCTTCGCGCGGACCTCCGGCGAAACGCCATGGGCGCTGAAGACCACGTACGACCCCTCGGGCACGTCGTTGACGTCTTCCACGAAGACCACGCCCCGGTCCTCAAACCGGCGCACGACGTGGGTGTTGTGGACGATGTCGTGGTAGACGTACACCGGCTCGTCGACGACGTCGAGAAGTTGTTCCACGACCTGAATGGCCATATGGACACCGGCGCAGAAGCCGCGAGGATTGGCGAGTACGATCCGCATCGTTCGAAAGACTCCAGAGCGAGAACGCCCCAGTATACGCGAGGCGACGAGGTTAAATTGACCGGGAACGATCAGGAACTTGCGGGAAACACGAACGAGCAGCTCCGGCGTGAGGCCGGCCGAGCCGACGAGAACTTCACGGTCCTCTCGCCGCTTCTCCCCAAGGAGTTCGTGGGCGATTTTGCCGCGGTGTACGCCTTCTGCCGTCGCGCCGACGACCTTGCCGACGATGTCGATCCGACGCCAACGGGATGCGCGCTCGCTCTGGAGCGACTCCGGGCGCTCCGCGAAGCTCTGGACCGGCATCTCAATCCCGGACGAGCCGCCGACGATGCCACTCACCCGGACGACGCGATGCTCGCCGAACTCGCCCGATCCGTCGAGCGACGCTCGATCCGGCACAAGCACTTCCACCATCTTCTCGACGCCTTCGAACAGGACCAGGTAAAGCACCGGTACGAGACGTGGGACGAAGTGATCGAGTACTGCCGCGGCTCGGCGAACCCGGTGGGGCGGATCGTGCTGGAGATCGGGGGCATCGATACTCAGGACGATGCCAGCCGGCAGATTGTTCGGTGGTCAGACATGGTTTGCAGTGCGCTGCAACTGACGAACCACTGGCAGGATGTCCGGCGCGATCTGCTGGAGCGAGACCGCGTGTACCTGCCTTCCGAAGACACCGGTCTCACCTGCACTGATCTTCGTGAGATGATCGCCTCACCGGACGAGCCGGAACATCGTGTCAGGTACATCCGGGCGCTGCGGCCGCTGGTCACGCGGACCCACGAGATGTACCGCGAGGCCAGCGCCTTGCCCGATGCCATGGCCGAGACCGCCGCCCGGCCGCTCGCCCCGACCGTCTGGCTGCTCGGATCCGGCGGTGAAGCAACACTGCGGAGAATCGAGCGCCTCGGGTGCACGACCCTCTGGAAGCGTCCTCGTCTCAGCCGCCTGTCGAAATCGTTCCTCGTTCTACGAGCGGCCCTCAAGGCAAGGCGAATCGGCTGAATTTTCCGCGCGCCGATCCACCTGTGGGCGTACGATGGAAGGGTATGTCCGGAGCCGGGTCAACTCGAACCATGGGCCGCGCTGATGGGCCTCCTGGTGCTATCCCAGCCAACCGGGATCTCGCCACGCAGCAGGGCTACAGAATGTGCGCGCAGATCGTTCGCGAGCGCGCGAAGAACTTCTATCTCGGACTTCGTCTGACGCCCGAGCCGAAGCGCTCGGCCCTGTTCGCCGTGTACGCCTGGATGCGCGCCGCCGACGACATCGCCGACGCGCCGATCGATCCGGCCCGGTCCGACGAACGGCTGGCGGAATTCCGCGAGACGACGCTCACCGTTCTCGGAGGCGGCTTCCGACGCGGAGCCGGGGCGAGCGATCTGGTGTGGTTGGCGTTTATCGACACGGTGAACAGGTTTCGGCTCCGCACCGATGAGTTCATCCACACGCTCGACGCGCTTGAACTCGATATCCACGCCGATGCCTGCGTCGACCGCGACGACCCGAGCACCATTCGCCCTCGCTTCAACACCTTCGAGGGTCTTGAGCAGTACTGCTACGGCGTGGCTTCCACCGTGGGGATCATCTGCACAAGGATCTGGGGTATCCGCGACGACGCGGTTTGGGACGAGGCGCGCCCGCTGGCGATCGACCGGGGCCACGCGTTCCAACTCACAAACATTCTCCGCGACATCCGGCAGGACTACGAAGAGGGGCGTGTCTACATCCCGGAGTCGTTGCTGAGCGAGCACGGCTTGAACGGCTTGCGACTCGCGACGTGGGCCGATCCTGCGGCCTGCGCTTCCTGCGTCCGCGCCGTGGCGGAAAAGGCGCGAGAGTTCTATGACCGTTCGGAGCGTCTCGACGAGATCATTCATCCCGATGGAGCGCGTCCGCTATGGGCCATGACCAGGACCTATCGTGCGATGCTTGACAGGATGACCGACAGTCCGAGCAGTGTCGCCCAGCCCGACGCGATGTCGCTCTCGACCCGCGCGAAGCTGTCGATCCTCGCGGGCGCCATGCTGCGCGGTCGCGGCGAGGCCAGACGGGCATGAACACGCCGGATGGTGGGGGGCGCGTACCGGAGAGCGTGATCGTCATCGGAGCCGGACTGGCTGGCCTGAGCGCTGCGGTTCGTCTGGCGGGACTCGGCGCTCGGGTCACGGTTCTGGAGACGCGCCCCAAACTGGGAGGGCGGGCCACCAGCTTCGATGATTCCCGCTCGGGTAAACGCATCGACAACTGCCAGCACGTGGCACTCGGTTGCTGCACGAATTACCGATGCTTCCTCGATCGCCTCGGTCTGGGAGACGCGCTGCGTTGGTATAGCGAAACCCACTGGCTCGAGCCGGGTGGTCGCCACAGCGTTACCAAGCCGGTGCCGCTCCCGGCGCCGTTGCACGGCGCGACGCTGTTGCTGAGGGCTCGGTTCCTCTCGCTGCGCGATCGGCTCGCTGTCGGTCGAGCGATGCTCGAAGCGGCGCGTGAGGATCGAGCGGCGCTCGCGCCCGAACCGTTTTCGGTTTGGCTGGACCGCCACGATCAATCTGCGATCGCGCGACGCCGGTTCTGGGAACCGCTAGTGATTAGCGCATGCAACTCGTCCATCGAGCGCGTCGACCAGCAGGTCGCGCTGCATGTGCTCCAGGAGGGCTTCCTCGCGACGCGTTGGTCTTCAACGATCGGGGTGCCCCGCGTCCCCTTGATGGACCTCTACGAGCCGGCGCGTTCCATCATCGAAGCGTCAGGGGGCCGCATCATTACCGGCACAAGCGTGGTAACGGCCGACCGTCGGATCGCGGTGACGCGTCAAGGTGCGACACACCAAGCCGACCGGGTGATCTGCGCGGTGCCGTTCGAGCGGCTGCGATCGGTGCTCGGCGACGATGCGGTGGACAGCGATCGGGAACTCGCAAAGGTTGACAAGCTCTCGCACAGCCCGATCCTCGGCGTGCACCTCACCTTCGATCGGCCGGTCCTGCGTTACCCGCACGCCGTGCTGGTCGATCAGGGCACGCAGTGGCTGTTCCGCAAGGATCAGGACGGGTGCGTTATCCACGCGGTCATCAGCGGAGCCGACGAGTGGTCGGCGCTCGGCGAGCAGACCATCGTCGAGCGTGTCCTGTCGGACATCCACTCGTGCATCCCTGATTCAGTGGGCGCGTCCCTGACATCGTTCCGCGCGGTCAAGGAGAAAAGGGCGACGTTTGCTCCGACACCCGAGGCGAGATTGTTGCGCCCGTCGTCCGTCTCGCAGTCCGGCGTCATCCTCGCGGGCTGTTATGTGCAAACCGGATGGCCGTCGACCATGGAGGGAGCGGTGCGTTCGGGTGAGATGGCCGCGGCTGTCGCCTGCGGTGTGCCGGCGGAGACGTTCGTCGCCCCGTCGCTGCGTCCGGGGCCACTGGTCTCGGTGCTCGCGTCGGCGTGATGCCTGGCGAACAAAAAACCCCGCTCGGCGGCGGGGCGATGGAGGTCAAGCGCAGCAGTGCAGCACTCAGTCGGCGTTGGTCGGCGTCGCCTTCGACGCCTTGACCGCGGTCTCGACGAGCTGGTCAAAGGCCTTGGGGTCTTCGATCGCCATCTGCGAGAGCATCTTGCGGTTGAGCGTGATGCCCGAGTGCTTGAGGCCGTTCATGAACAGCGAGTAGCGCGTGCCGCGCATCCGGCAGGCAGCGGTGATGCGCGTGATCCACAGGCGACGCATGTCACGCTTGCGGGCGCGACGGTCACGCCAGGCGAACGCGCCGGCGCGGGTCAGCGCGACCTTGGCCTGCTGGAAATGACGGGACTTGGTGCCGTAGTAGCCGCGGGCTTCGCGGAGGACGCGCTTGTGAGCACGCTTGCGAGCCGAGCCTTTGCGAACGCGGGGCATGGATCAATCCTTTCTTCGATGCCGGACGGGGCGAGGGAAGCTCGTCTTCAGATCCCGGACGACGGTGAAGTCAACTGTTACGAATCAGGGGGGGGCTGCACCGGCCGGCGACGCGATCGGAGTCGCCGCCGGGCAGGAAAAATCGAGTCTCACTCGCCCTTGGCGGCGGCGCGGGCGGCTTCGCGCATCTCGCGACGCTCGGCCGGCGAAGGGCTGCGACGAACGCTGCTCGCTGACTGCTCGCGACCGCGGACCTTGGTGCCGAGAAGACGAGTCAGGCGACGGGTCACCGCGGTGGACGCGTACGAGTCCTTGCGGAGGCGACGCAGGCGCTTCGGCGACTTGTGCGAACGCAAGTGCTTGCTGCCGGCCTTCTTGTGGCGAGCGAGGCCCGTCCGAGTCAGACGGATGCGCTTCAGCAGGCCTTTGTGAGTCTTCATCTTCGGCATGGGGATATCCCTTGTCTTTGCAGGCAATACAACGCCCGTCCAGCCGGCTGGCTGGGTCGGGCCGAGAAGTGTACCGAGAGTGGTGACTGGCCGCAATGCCCCAGATTCGCCGGTCGTCGCTCCGGCAGAACTGTCAGGGGCCTACGAACGCGTCGCGCGGCGCGGGGCGCTCGGTTCCATTGAGGCGGACCCTGCGGGGCTGATCTTCGCGACTGCGCGGGATCCAGATGTTGTCTCCCGTGGCCAGATCCGGGGAACTCACGAACAGCACCGAGAAGTCGGGCATCAGGAGGTTCTGGCCCCGGCTGCCGTGGTTTTGGCTATTGCGTGTCGCATCCACGGTCTCGCCGCGCATCGCCGCCTCGACCACCGGCGACCGATCGGCCAGCACCAACACGACGTTCGGATCTGAGAAACGGGGTGGTTCGCCGTTGAAGAGCTGGTAGCTGTACGACAGTTCGTCCGCGCTGCGCCAGTCTCTCTCAAGCGAATGCGAATGGGAAACCTGAGCACGCTTATTGCCCGGGCAGGCGAGCGCCTCAAGCGGCACATAATCCTCGCGGACGAGTACAAAGAGGTTCGCGGAGTGGCTGCTCGAAGGGTCACCGACCAGCCACCAGCGTGCCGCGGGCTTTTCCTCGGTGGGTCCGTCTACTTCAGCGGTCGCCGGAAGATGTCCGTCGTGGTCTCGGGCGAACAGCGAGAAGCCGAGACCGGCCTGCTGCATGTTCTGGGCACACCGGATCTCCTCGGCCATCGTCTGGGCGGAGAACAGCGATGGGAACAGCACCGCTGTTCCGACAAGGAGGACGGCGGCGATCGCAACAAGGTCGCTAAAGCGAATCCGGCGGCTGCTCCGAACCTCGTCCGCGCTCGGCGGTGGGAGCCGAAACGGAGTTTCGATCGCGTGCTGATCGCGCTTGCGAACCGCCTCCATCAGGCGCTCGATGCGCCGGATCCGTGACGACTCGTCACCGGAGGCCGGTTCGTCAAGGAGTTCAAGCACCCGGACGCCTTCTGCCGGCTCTTCACCTGCGGCAAACGCGTCGATCACCCGTTCGCCGGCGGGGGACAGCCGGCTGGCCACGCCCGACGCTTCCGCGACCCGGGCGGTGCGTTCTGCGTCGAGCAAGCGCTCTTCGCCGCTGGACAGGCGAAGCAGGTCCAAAAACTCCGAAAATCGGACCTCGCCGCCGGAAGACCCGGTCGATTCGACCGACACCCAACCGTCCACCAACCGAGCGTCATGGGTGCTCAAGCGGTAATTCACAGCGTTGTCGATATCACTCTCGCTCATGCCTGAGTTCCTACGCCGCCACCGATCCGCGAGTTCGGTTGCGGGTCGATGAACTGTCGATCTGGCGTCACGAGTTCCTTCATCCCGTCATCCTCCGGTCTCGCGACCGCGATTCTCGGACGCCCACACCCCATCTGCCTTCGCCTTTTCCACCTGCACCTGCCAGGCCTGCCCGAACCCGGCGACCGCCGAGTGCAACCGGCTCTTCACCGTGCCGAGCGGGATGTCGAACACGTCGGCGATCTGCTGGTAACTCAGACGCTGGAAATACGCGAGGAGTAACACTTCCTTGAGTTTGGGCGAGAGCGTGTCAATCGCCCGCTGCACCATCTTTGAGCGTTCCTCGTCGTTCAGCCGGCTGTCCGGCCCCGGTAGGTCGATCTCCAGAAGGTCGACGAACTGCGCCCCGTTGTCCCCGCCGATCTCCGCGTTCAGGCTCATGGCTCGCCGACGCTTGCGTTTGCGCAGGGCGTCGCGTCCCTTGTTGGCGGCGACCGTGAAGAGCCACGGCTTCAGGCGACGGGATGTATCAAACGTCGAGAGCGATTCGTGGACCTGCAGAAAGGTGTCCTGGAACACGTCGTCCGCGGAGGCGAGATCTCCCATCAGACGCCGGAGAAACCGCATCAGATCATCGTGATACCGCTCGACGATCTGCTGAAACGCGCCGATGTCGCCCGCGAGGTAGTCCTCTGCCAGCTGCTCATCCGATCGAGGGTCGCTTGTCGTCATGATCGCGATGAGTCCCTGTCCGCAAGCGTCTGGCGTTGGTCGGCCCGTCCGAGAACCGAACCAACTTCGGTGCGATCTTGACCTCAAGGGCACCGGAGCCATGATGGTAGGGGAGTTCTCCGATCCTGTGCGAGGGGCGACCCCCGGACCACATACCCCGCCGACGAAGGAACAGTTCGCATGGCCGCCCAAAAAGCCCGCGTCACCGCCACCGCATCCGCCGCCGCCCTGATGACGGCCTTCGCCGGCTCCGGCGTGCTCGCCGATTCCGCCCCGCGCCCGTCGTATCCGGAGGGCGAGGCCGTCCCGAGATCGATGACGCCGGCCGAGCAGCGCTTCGTCGAGCAGAACCCGATCGTCGCGCCCGAGCGGGGCGCGACCGCGCCGCCGCCCGGCTCTGACTTCCGAGCGACCGCCGAGTACGAGCCGGTCCACGGCATCTGCCTCGCTTGGGAAGGGCCGTCTTCATGGACGAACATCCTCCGCCAGATGGCAGTGCAGATCACGACCGCCGGCGACGCGCACGTGTACATCGCGGTCGACAACGCGTCGGAAGCGAACTCCGTCAGTTCATCGCTCAGCAGCGCCGGAGCCGACATGTCGAAGGTCCGGACCATGATCCGCAGCACAGACACGATCTGGATCCGCGACTACGGCCCTCGCTACATGTACATCGGTGATGTTCGCGCCGTCGTAGACCACACCTACAACCGGCCACGCCCGAACGACAACGCTTACAACGCGTGGTTCGCGCAGCAGCTCGACCACGGCTACTACGAGCTCCCGCTTGTCCACGGCGGCGGTAACTATCATCTGAATTCTCAGTTCCGCGGGTTCGCGACCGAACTCATCGAAGACGAGAACCCGGCACTGACCGAGGCAGAAATCGTCGACATCTGGCAGGACTATCAGGGAATCGATACGCAGATCACTGACGCTTACCCGTCGTTCGTCGATTCCACGCAGCACATCGACATGTGGCTGCAGGTCACCGGTCCTCAGGCCGCGGTCATCAGCGATTGGCCGTTCAACAGCGGCTCCACGCAGGACCAAGTCGCCGACGGACTCGCTCAGCAACTCACGACCGAGGGCTGGACGATCACCCGTGTGCCCGCTCGCAGCGTCGGGGGCACGCACTACACCTACACCAACGTTGTGATGTGCAACGACATCGTCCTCGTCCCGACGTACACCAACAGCAGCGTCGTCCAACACAATCAGGAAGCGCTGGACGCCTGGGCCGCGGCCATGCCAGATAAAACGATCGTCCCGCTCAACTGTCAGGGCATCGTGACAGCGTCCGGCGTGATGCACTGCATCACCATGCACATCCCCGAGCACCTCGGCGGTGACAACCCGACCGCGTACCTCGAAACGCTCCGGGGCGGCGAAACCCTCGACCCCGGCGATACCGTCGCCGTCCGCTGGATGACCGATACCCCGACACCGCAGCCGCTCACGATCTCCGTCGACCTGTCAACCGACGCCGGGCAGACCTTTGATCTCCCGGTCGCCTCCGGTGAGGCCGATGACGGCGTCTTCTTCTGGACCGTCCCCGACATCGGGACGACCCAGGGTCGCATCCGAGTGACCGCTGTCAACGGCAACTTCCTCTCGGGATCGGATCAGAGCGTCTCCGACATCACCATCACCGGCACGCCGGCGTGCACCGGCGATGTCACGGGTGACGGCGCGGTGAATCTCGAGGACTTGAACCTCGTGCTCGGCAACTTCGGCGAGCAGACCGATGCCGGGGACGTCACCGGCGACGGCTTCGTTGACCTGGCGGACCTGAACGCGGTGCTTTCGAACTTCGGCTGCTGATCAAGCCGGGTCACCGATTTCGGGCGGAGCGCGCACCGAGCGTCAGGTTCATCGCGAGCATCATCGTAAGTTGGTCCGAATAGCCCCGATTGCCTCGCAAACTCGCGCGGGTCAGTCGGGGTTGTTGTGTTATCGGAACCGGACGGATCCAGAAAACCAGAAGAACTGTGTGCAGATTTTCCTTGCAACCTCGGATTGTGGGCGGATAATGACGATACGAGTCCTCCCGATCCGCCGTAATGGCAGGGAGTGCTCGTTGGAAGAAAGAGAAGAGAGAGATCGAACTTTGTGTACCTGTACCGCCAAAAACGGTGATTTGACCAGCATGAACGTGCGGGACTGACGTCCTGTGCGTTTATTTTTTCGTTCCCCGGCCGTAATCGGATGGGTCCCAGTGCTCTCGGGATTGCAGACGACCGGTTTGGGATGCTCTTGAGTGTGATTCGAAAGGAGTGAGAGCTGTGACTATGAAGTGTTCTTGTAAGGCGTTGGTGGCCCTCGCGGGCGGGATCGCGATGATCTCGTCGGCGGCCGTCGCCAGCCCCTCGACTTCGAACGAGGCCCCCGCGGTCTCGACTGGCGTCAGCAAGGCGTCGTCGACCAAGGTTGTGAACCAGACCAGCAACAGCGCCTCGGCGAAGTTCGCGGTCGGTGCCAACCGTGGTGTGAACGACACCTGCGAAAGCGCTGGCAGCGTTGACTGTGGCGGTTCGGCTGAAGCCGACCTCACCACGGCCGCGCCCGGCATCGATTCGCCGTTCTCGTGCGCGATCGGTACCGGTCAGACCAACACCCTGTGGTACTCGTTCACCGTGACGGCCGGCAACAACGCAGCGACCGTCCAGACCTGCAACTCGACCGGTGGTTCCGACTCGACCCTGAACATCTTCTCGGGTTCGTGCGGTTCGCTCGTTGAGATCGGCTGCAACGATGACGGCGGCTGCGGCGCTGGCTTCCTCAGCTCCGCCACCGCGACCGGCCTCGTTGAAGGCGAGACCTACTACGTTCAGGTCGGCGCGTGGGATGCCGCTTCCGTCGGCACCTACACCCTCGAGGTGGACTGCTTCTTCCAGGAAGTCGGCGACGACACCTGCGAGAACGCTGAAACCATCGAGTGTGGCGGTTCGGTCGAAGCCGACCTGACCACCGCGTCCCCGGGCATCGATTCGCCGTTCTCCTGCGCGATCGGTACCGGCCAGACCAACACCCTGTGGTACTCGTTCGTCGCCACCGACAACGCCGCCACGATCCAGACCTGCAACTCCGCGGTCGGCACCGACTCTACGGTCAACGTGTTCTCGGGTGCCTGCGGCGCGCTGGTCGAAATCGGCTGCAGCGATGACGCCTGCGGTTCGTCCGGCTTCAACAGCTCGACGACCGTCTCCGGCCTTACCGTCGGCGACACCTACTACATCCAGATCGGTGCCTGGTCCGCCGCGACCGTCAGCACCTACACGCTCGAAGTCGACTGCTTCTTCATCGAGCCGTGTGACACCTGCGTTGATGGCAGCACCCCCGAGGGCGAGCCCATCCTCGTCGATGGCGACGAAGACACCACGGTGGCTGCAACAGCGACCCGGATGTCTTCGGTTCCGTCAGCATCGGCGAGACCATCTGCGGTACCGCCAGCCTCTACCTCGACAGCACCGGTGCCGCCGTCCGCGACACCGACTGGTACCAGTTCACGATCACCGAGACCACCGCGGTCGAGTGGGTCGTGACCTCCGAGCTGCCCGTCCAGGCGCTCCTCGTGAACGCCGGCGACTGCTCGGCTCCGGCCGTCATCGGTGAAGGCAACGGCGTTTCCGCCGGCGGCTGCCAGCCGATCGTCGTGTCCGCCGACCTCGCCCCCGGCACCTACGTCGCGTTCGCGGCGTTCCCCGCCGGCTCGGGTCAGCCCAACGGCACCTCGCTGCTCTACAACGCCACGCTCCAGCAGGGTGGTCTCACCCCCGGTGCGTGCTGTGACTTCGACGGCAACTGCTTCGAAACCATCGAAGCGGAGTGCGACGGCTTCTTCACCCCCGAAGCGGTCTGCGCTGATGTCGAGTGCATCACCGTCGATTGCCCGGACGGCGCCCTCATCGAGGGTGGCGGCTTCGGCGAAGAGCTGTTCGACGGCTACAACGATGAGCTGAACTCCGGCTGCAACGCGACCGCCGGTATCGCCATCATCGACTTCCCCGTCTGCGGCGACGTGTGGTGCGGTACCTCCGGTACTCACCTCAACTCCGCCGGCGGCCAGGTCCGCGACACCGACTGGTACCAGTTCGACGTCTTCGAGACGACCGAAATCAACTGGCGCGTGACCGGTACGTTCGACGTCCTGTCGTTCATCCTCGAAGCCGGCGCCCCCGGCGATGAGTGCACCCTCGGTTCGCTCCAGCAGGCCGCTACCGGCCCCGCTGGCACGCCCGTGGACAACATCGCCACGCTCGGCCCGGGTACCTACTTCCTCTTCGTGTCGACTCAGGTCTTCACCGGCGTCCCGGCCAACGCGCCCTACGTCGCTGAACTGATCTGCATCGAGCCCGAGGTCGAGGCCTGCTGCTTCGGCGACGGTTCCTGCGAAGACCTCCTCGGTCCCGACTGTGCCGCCGCTGGCGGTATCCCGCAGGGTGCCGGCGTCCTCTGCGCCGACAGCCCCTGCTGCGTCGTCTGCGACGGCAGCGAGAACGCTGAAGGCGAGCAGATCTGCGAAGACGAGTACGTCGACCTGTTCAACTCCGGTTGCAACGCTGGCGATGGCTCCTTCCCGACCAGCACGCTCACCATCAACGAAGCGACCTGCGGTACCACCGGTACCTTCACCGTCGGTGGTGTGGGCAACCGTGACACCGACTGGTACTCCGTTGCTCACCCGGGCGGCCCGATCAGCATGACCGTCTCGGCTGCTGGCTACGACGCCCTCTTCGGTATCCTCAACGTGCTGCCCGACGGCTCGAACTGTGGCACCGCCGCGTTCCTGCCCGACTTCGTCGGCTTCACCGAGGGCTGCGGCGCGGTTACCCTGAGCGGTGACCTCCCCGCTGGTACCTACATCTGCTTCGTCTCCACGGCCGACTTCACCGGCGTTCCCTGCGGCTTCGAGTACAACGTGCTCGTCGAAGCTGGCGATGCCTGTGACCCGACCTGCGGCGACGTGACCGGTGACGGCAACGTCGACCTCGCTGACCTGAACCTGGTGCTTGGCAACTTCGGTTCCACCACCGACATCGGCGATGCGAACTGCGACGGCGTCGTTGACCTCGCTGACCTCAACCTCGTCCTCGGCCAGTTCGGCGGTTCCTGCTAAAAGCAGACCAACGACTGACCGGAGATTCCGGTTGACTCGAAACTGACCCTCCGGGGTCAACCCACCGAGGAGCGAAAGCTCCTCGGTGGTTTTTTTGCTCCGAGCCCGTTGGCCGCAGTCGCTTGCGACTCGCGCGGCGATCGCTACAATGCTCGGCCCCGCCTCCCGGCGGATCCGCAGGCGTGTGTGCGCCCTGCTGCACGGCGATCCGTGCACGCTTTCACCACAGCCGGGCAATCCACCCGGCTCCACACCCCGTCCCGTCGGGGAAACGGAGTTCAGATCATGGTTCGTATTCGCCTCAAGCGCATGGGCCGTCGCAACCGCCCGTTCTACCGCATCAACGCCGTCGAGAAGCGCACCCAGCGCGACGGCAAGATCCTCGAGAACCTCGGCTGGTACGACCCGATGGCGACCGACCCGGCCAAGCAACTCGCCGTCAAGGGTGAGCGCGTCAAGCATTGGCTGTCGCTCGGCGCGCAGGCCACCGACACCGTCAACGACATCCTCGCCCGCGAGGGCGTGATCGACGCGGAAGCCTGGAAGGCCGAGCGCGAGTCGCGGACCCAGAAGAACCGCGCCGCCGCGATCAAGCTCGCCGAGGAGAAGGCCGCCGCCGACAAGGCCGCCGCCGAGGCCGAGGCCGCCGCGAAGAAGGCCGAAGCCGAAGCCGCCGCTGCCGAGCCGGCCGCCGAGGAAACCCCGGCCGAAGGCTGAGGCCATCCCTGATGTGATCGTTCCGGAAGCGAGCCGGAACGGACTCTGCGATGGAGGAGGGTGATCGTGCGTATCGACGTGCTCACGCTCTTCCCGCAGATGTTCGAGCCGGTGCTCAGCGCGAGCATTCCCGGTCGCGCCCGGGCCGCCGGGTTGGTCGACTGGTTTGTCCACGACATCCGAGATCACGCCAACAACAA
>Ga0209273_10002024_pt1 | contig 16389 bp, 14 predicted proteins | sample tdAd471_FD_187126 | JGI IMG/M metagenome (GOLD analysis project Ga0209273, IMG submission 187126) | Marine sediment microbial communities from the Atlantic coast under amendment with organic carbon and nitrate - tdAd47.1 (SPAdes)... | ecosystem: Environmental > Aquatic > Marine > Coastal >...
AGCGCGCTTCATGGGATGGCAAAGCCATACCGGAAGCAAAAAACATATGACGCGGGGTGGAGCAGCCCGGTAGCTCGTCAGGCTCATAACCTGAAGGTCGTAGGTTCAAATCCTACCCCCGCAACCATAAAAAAGACCGCTAAGTCAACAGCTTGGCGGTCTTTCTCGTTCCAGAGATCAGACCCCATAAAATCCAAAAAGGAGCGCCAAGGGAGCAGCCGAAACCGCAAACAAAGCGAAAAACGGCGCAGAGTGATTCTGTCTTGCCTCTGATGGGCGCTGCCACATGCGACAATAGGGAATGGCTGTATTTGCGGCACTGTACCAATCCCATGGGGCATTCAAGGAAAAAGGCAGGCCGAAGCCTGCCTTTGGATTTGGTGGAATCTTCCATGTTAACGGGAAGACCGCAAATTTCGATTAGCTTCCATAAAGTTGCATAATTTCCCGCTTTTGGTCAATATGAAAAGATTCTTGGCTCAATGATGGGGGATATATGATGCAGTGGCGGCTTGGCCTTGATCTGGGCACCAACTCAATCGGCTGGACCATCCTGGCAACGGATGACCCACAGTCGCGTTCGCTTGACCGCTGGCGCCTCATCGATGGCGGCGTGCGCATTTTCCCGGATAGCCGGGAACCGGCCAAAGGCGGTCGGGTTGGGGACGCGCTGGCGGTTGAACGCCGGATGGCTCGCGGCATGCGCCGCACGCGCGACCGAAGGCTGAACCGTATGGCCTACCTGATGCGCGAACTGAAGCGCCTTGATCTGATGCCGACCGACACCGAAGCCTGCAAGGCGCTTGAAGCGTTGGACCCTTATGAACTGCGGGCGGCGGCGCTTGAGCGTCCGCTTTCGCCCCATGAGTTGGGGCGCACCCTGTTTCATTTGGCCAAGCGCCGCGGCTTTAAGTCAAATCGCAAGGCGGGCGACAGTGACGATGGCCTGCGCGCGGAGCAGATCACTGAGCTCAAGGCTGAATTGAAGGGGCGCACACTCGGACAATTTTTATGGGATCGCAAGGCGGGGGGCCATTCGATCCGCTTCCGGGGCCGCGAGCCTTGGTTCCCTGACCGGCAGATGTACGCGGACGAGTTCGACCGCATCCACGCGGTGCAGGCACCCCACCACAACCTGACACCAGACGATTGGCAGGCGCTGCGTGATAACAGCGTGTTGTTCCAGCATCCTCTCAAGCCAGTAGAGCGGGGTTGGTGCGGCTTGCTGCCGGGCGAAAGGCGGACCCACCGTGACACGCCCATCGCCCAATGGTTCCGACTTTATGAAGAGTTGAACAACTTGCGCTGGATCGATAACGCCCAGCAGGCTCATGCGCTGTCGCTAGAGCAGCGGCAAGCAATTCTTGACTTATTGTTGACGCGGGCCTCAGAAGTCAAATTCACGGCCATGAGAAGCAAGCTGAAGGGGGCGGACGGTAAGCCCCAGTTCCCGCGTGACAGTCGCTTCAATCTGGAAGATGATCGCCGCAAGGGGCTTGATCCCCACCGTGTGGCCGTGCGCATGCGCTCCGAACCCGCCCTTGCGGACTTGTGGGAAGCTATGCGGGACGACCCCGCGCTTGATGATCTTTTCGAACTGTTGCATGCCGCCCAGGATGACGACAGTTTGCAGATCAGACTGAGGGAGGATTTCGATCTGACTGAAGGACAGGCGAGGGCCCTTGCCCGCCTGCCGCTCACTCCCACCACCACGCGCTTGTCGCGCAAGGCAATGGAACATCTTGTGCCGATCATGCGCGATCAGGGGCTTGGCTATGCCGAAGCCGTTGCAGAGATGGGCAACAACCTTGGCATTGACCTGCATCACAGCCACCGACCTCTCGCTGGTGATCTGGAACGCCTACCTTATTATGGCGACCTCCTGACTGGGGCAGTGGTTGGTGGCGACCTGTCGAAAGACGCCGAGCATGACCCCGAAGGCCATTATGGCCGCATCGCTAACCCCACGGTGCATGTTGCGCTCAACCAGCTCCGCAAGCTCGTGAATCGGCTGATCGACCGTATGGGCGGCAACCCCGCCGAAATTCATGTGGAACTGAGCCGCGATCTCAAGCTTTCCAACAAAAAGCGTAATGAGGTAAACAGTGAAATCGCCAAAAATACTCGTAACAATGAACGTCTTCGCGAGCGCTGGCGGGAGATCAGTGGTGGTCGGGAGGCCAATGCCCGTGACCTGAAGAAGCTCAAGCTGTGGGACGAACTCGGCAAGGACGAATTGGCGCGGCGCTGTGTTTTCACTGGCAAGACCATCGCCGGGCATCACCTGGTGAACGGAGAAGTCGATATCGAACATCTGTTGCCTTTTTCCCGCACACTGGATGACACGAACGCCAATCTCACCCTGTCCTTTAAATGGGCCAACCGGTTGAAGGGCAACCTGAGCCCCCACGAAGCCTTTGGTGCCAACCAGCATGCCGGTGATGGGGTCGTCTGGGCCGAACTATTGGACCGGGCTTCCCGCATGCCCAAGTCCAAGCGCTGGCGATTTTCTGAAGACGCCATGGAAAAATGGGAGGCCGACAGCAGCTTCATCGCCCGGCAGTTAACCGACAATGCGTATATCTCCCGCCTTGCCCGTCGGTATCTGGGCGGCATATGTGACCGCGTGATGCCTGCACCTGGCAAATTGACGGCGCTGGTTCGCGGCAAATGGCATCTCAACAGCTTGCTCGCCGATGACAATCGTAAAAACCGGGAAGATCATCGCCATCATATGATTGATGCGTTCACTGTCGCCCTTACGGACTATGGCCTGCTGCAACGGGTCTCGGCCCTGTCTAAGCGGGGTGCCGACGACCGGCTGCATATTGCGGTACCCGATCTACCGGAGAAGTTGCGACGAGATTTTAGCGCGCGGCTCGAGGAGGTCATTGTCTCCTATAAACCCGACCATGGCCATCAGGGGCGGATGTTCAACGATACTGCCTATGGCATCGTATCGGACATAGGCGTGGACCCCACCCTTCCGAAGCATAAGTTGGTTGTCCGCAAGCCGTTGGTCAGCTTGTCGCCGAACGAGCTTGATGCCATTCGAGACAAGGCTTGGCGTGAGCGCGTGCAGGCGTTTCTATATGGTGCTGGCTGGCACGATCTGGGTAAGTCGGACCAAGCGAAGAAATTGCCGGAGTTGATGGCCTCGTTCAGCGAGCGACACGGTATCGGCAAACTACGCATTCTGGTTGCCAATCAGAGCGCACAGCGTATCGAAAGTGCGCCCTACAAAGCCTACGCTCCCGACAGCTTTGTCTGTTGCGACGTGTGGAAAATGCCTGCGGGTAAGCCGACTGCGTGGAAAGCTGGCGAGTTCAAGGGCGTGGGTCATTTCTGGTCTTATGCTGAAAGCGCGAACGGTGTACCGGATGCGATCAGCGGGCGCCCGCATCCGGCGGCCAAACATGTCTGCCGCCTGTTCAAGGACGATATTGTTGCGTTCGACGAGGGAGGAGGGCGTCAGATCATGCGTGTAGCTGGTTTTAGCACCACCAACAATAAGCTGGATTTACGGCCTCTTACCCAAACAAGCGGAAAACAGAATTATATTTCGATCAATGTACTTATGCAGTCAAATATCCGCAAAGTTCATATACTGCCGGACGGTGTGCTGCGCGACCCGAAAGCGGCCTGAAGCGATGATCGGCGGCTTGGTCGAAATAGCCGAGGAAGGGCGGCACCTTTCGCTCTTTCGGGGCTTCCTGAAAGTTTCCATGGACGGTAGTGAGATCGGTCGTGTGCCGTTAGATGACATTCACACACTTCTCATTTCCGCCCATGGCACTTCCATCTCCACCAACCTGATGACCGAACTGGCCGAACGCAAGGCCATGGTCGTCACGCTGGGCCGCAACTGGCATCCCAAGACCATCACGCTGCCGCTCAACGCCCATTATCAGGGTGCTGGTATCCTGCAGGATCAGATCGCACTTTCGGTGCCGCGCGCAAAGCGTCTGTGGCAGCAGGTTGTTGTGGATAAAATAGGCAATCAGGCCAAAATTCTGAGATGGCACAATGGCGATGTGATAAAGGTTCGCGAACTGGAAATCCTGATGGGCCGTGTTCGATCCGGCGACCCGGACAATATGGAGGCACAGGCAGCGCGTCACTATTGGCCCGGCCTGATGGGCAGCGACTTCCGGCGGGACACTGCAGGCGGCGATATTAACGGTTACCTGAACTACGGCTACGCCATTCTACGGGCGGCCACTGCGCGCGCCGTCGTGAGCGCCGGACTAACCCCTGCGCTCGGTATTCACCACAAGAACAAATATAACAGCTTTGCCCTTGTCGACGACTTAATGGAGCCCTATCGGCCTCTTGTCGATAATCTGGTTAGACAGATGAGTGATCGAGGCGATACATTGTCATCACTGGGGCCGGAGGAAAAGCGCGCCCTTGCCGCCGTGCTGCAATATGACTTGCCAGGGCAGAAAGGCATGTCGCCGCTAGTGAATTGCCTGCATACGCTTGCGCAATCTTTCGTCACCTGCCTGACAGACAAAACGAAAAAGTTAACATTCGCGCCGCTGCCGGACCGGCAAGAATTATTTCAATGATTGAGGATCAGGAAACATGGGCCAGCGGATATAGATTGATGTGGATGATCGTAATGTTCGATCTGCCTGTCGTGGAGCCAGAAGACCGGCGGGCCGCGACGAGATTCCGAAACTATCTGCTGGATGAAGGTTTTACCATGGCCCAATACTCAGTATACTATCGGTTGTTGTCGGGCAAGGAAGCGGTCGAGTCGCTTGCCAAAAGAATAGAGACATCGGTGCCGGAATACGGTGTCGTGCAGATGCTGACAGTTACGGACAAGCAATATGAAAACATACAGACCTTTCGTGGCAAAGAACGAGTCGGTCAGGAAAAGCCGTCACAACTTGTGCTGTTTTGACAATCTACGGGACATTTCAAGGCGCCAAGACTCCGTAAAGCATCAAATGTATCAATGCTTTACGGAGTATCTAGGGTAGCTAATCGAAATCTGCGGTCAACCCGCAACAGGCCAGGCGCTGCCCCGTCTCGCCCTTGAAGGGTAGCTAATCGAAATCTGCGGTCAACCCGCAACTACCTGGACACGCTGGTGCAGGCCGCCGCGAGGGTAGCTAATCGAAATCTGCGGTCAACCCGCAACACCTGCCACCCTATAATTGCAACATTACCAAGGGTAGCTAATCGAAATCTGCGGTCAACCCGCAACATCGAAACCCTTCACGACACCATCAACCGCAGGGTAGCTAATCGAAATCTGCGGTCAACCCGCAACGATATCGACGCCGACCACATCAAAGCCCGCAGGGTAGCTAATCGAAATCTGCGGTCAACCCGCAACATCACCACCGCGTGCTTGAGCAGTTCCGTCAGGGTAGCTAATCGAAATCTGCGGTCAACCCGCAACCTGCCCTCAAGGTCTACGCGCAAATTTTCAAGGGTAGCTAATCGAAATCTGCGGTCAACCCGCAACATCGATAACTCCTCGTTAGAGCAATACGAAAGGGTAGCTAATCGAAATCTGCGGTCAACCCGCAACATCACTGTTGCCGCTAGGCGCATGACCATTAGGGTAGCTAATCGAAATCTGCGGTCAACCCGCAACAAGGGAAGAAGCGGGTGTATAGGGCTATTTAGGGTAGCTAATCGAAATCTGCGGTCAACCCGCAACGCCACGCAATCGCGCACCTGAAGCACACCTAGGGTAGCTAATCGAAATCTGCGGTCAACCCGCAACCCGGCCTTGATGATGGCGCTGGACGGCGTCAGGGTAGCTAATCGAAATCTGCGGTCAACCCGCAACGGAAACAGCGTGTGCCCACCACTCGCGGCGAGGGTAGCTAATCGAAATCTGCGGTCAACCCGCAACTGATGCCATGACACCACGCCAGGACATAAGAGGGTAGCTAATCGAAATCTGCGGTCAACCCGCAACCCCTGTTTTGTCCCCCCGCACATCCACGGTAGGGTAGCTAATCGAAATCTGCGGTCAACCCGCAACCTGTCACGCCGCGGCCCTCCGTGCTGGGCGAGGGTAGCTAATCGAAATCTGCGGTCAACCCGCAACACGACCGAGGTTGTGCTGCAGCGCTATCGCAGGGTAGCTAATCGAAATCTGCGGTCAACCCGCAACATGAATTATTAGCGCTGCTGCTACGAGGCAAGGGTAGCTAATCGAAATCTGCGGTCAACCCGCAACAAGCTTTCTGGCATATTCCAATCAAGAAAGAGGGTAGCTAATCGAAATCTGCGGTCAACCCGCAACAGGAGCTTAACGATGAATAAAAAAGCAATTAGGGTAGCTAATCGAAATCTGCGGTCAACCCGCAACACCAGGCCCCTACCCTTGCAATGCAGGCGTAGGGTAGCTAATCGAAATCTGCGGTCAACCCGCAACTTGACCCCTACTTCTCTCAGAGGGCCGAAAAGGGTAGCTAATCGAAATCTGCGGTCAACCCGCAACTAGGCACAGGGTTAGTAGGCAGCGGGTGGAAGGGTAGCTAATCGAAATCTGCGGTCAACCCGCAACCAGAAGAAGGCGAACACGACTGCAACAGCTAGGGTAGCTAATCGAAATCTGCGGTCAACCCGCAACAGGGCCCGGCACATAAAGCTTCAGGCCTCGAGGGTAGCTAATCGAAATCTGCGGTCAACCCGCAACATTTCCTTCGGCCCTATAGGAAACGAACTTAGGGTAGCTAATCGAAATCTGCGGTCAACCCGCAACATGACGTTCGAAGGCTTGCTGTGAAGCTCTAGGGTAGCTAATCGAAATCTGCGGTCAACCCGCAACATCATGAGGGACCGCACGTCGTGGTGGCCCAGGGTAGCTAATCGAAATCTGCGGTCAACCCGCAACTAGGTAAGATGCCGGGGCGACAGGTGATTAAGGGTAGCTAATCGAAATCTGCGGTCAACCCGCAACGAATTAACTGCCATTATAAGTTGAAGCCATAGGGTAGCTAATCGAAATCTGCGGTCAACCCGCAACGGGAATGAAGCTGTCCAAGTGATTCCATAGATGAGCGATTCGCCAGAACTCCGAACTTCAACTGAAGTGAAGCACAGTTCGCCAAGGCCTCATCTATAGATCGGCGGCTTTGAAATTATTTTTTGCTTGGGAGGCTCGTTGCGGGCCAGGCCGCTGAACCGGTTTGTCTCTTTGGAAAGCAGAATAAAGCCATGGCTTGGAAAGTCAGAAGCTGTACCAAGCCTCCCTAGAAACTGAACGTATGCGCGCCAGGCTTCATGAAATAATCGACGCAGGGATCATTGCTGTCGAAGGGGCACGGGATCGTACCGGTGCTATTGAAAGAAACCTTGAGCGTGGTTCCCTCTGGGACCGTGAGGGTACAGCTACCGCCGCTGATAGCCCGGATACCGATGGATTTCACCGACCGATTGCCTCGGCCCCGGCGGCTGACCTTCAGCTCTTTGCCGTCTGATTTAGTGACAGTACAGTCCGCCACCCAGTTGCGCTCTCCAGCAAACTGAACGGCAAGATTGCCCTTGCGCTCCATGGTCAGCGCCGGTGTGGACGCAGCACCAAGCACAAGTGCCGCCACAGTAACAGTCAAAGCCTTCCTGATCATGATTATCTCCCTATATCCAGATCATGCTTTTACAATATATCCAGATATATGGAATTATTATGACAGAATGCTGTCCTTGCTGGACGTCAGGCTGAACATGTGCTGTCAGATACGGAGATGGCGCAAATCTCGGGATGGCCATCACAGCAGTCGTTCACGAGATAGCCCATGAACGCCTTCGTATCATCCAGTCGCACGGAATAGATCAGGCTACGGCCCTGTCGCCGTGCGCCAACCAGGCCAGCATTGGACAGGACATTCAGGTGAGCTGAAAGCGTGTTTTGGGGAATGCTTAGCGCCTCAGCGATCTTGCCTGCGGGCATGCCAGCCTCGCCGGAACGCATCAGCATCCGGAACACGCTGAACCGCGTTTGCTGCGCCAGCGCCGCCAACATGCCGATTGCTTTATCGTCGTTCATATCCATCTGCCTTCTCGCCTGTCTCGCCGGATCAGTTTGGCTCATATGGTTTTCAGCCATGCTACAAGGTTGGTCGCGGCCCCCAAAGAATAATGGCGGCGCCGATCAGGCAGATCGCCCCACCAATCATGTCCCAGCGGTCAGGCCACTTGCTTTCCACGAGCCACAGCCACACAAGAGACCCAGCGATATAGACGCCGCCATAGGCGGCAAAAGCCCGGCCAGCAAAGTCACTGTCTATTCTTGTCAGAAGGTAGGCAAACAGGGCGAGCGACGCGACGCCAGGCATCAGCCACAGCGCAGATTTGCCCAGACGGAGCCACGCCCAGAAGGCGAAACACCCGACGATTTCCGCAAAGGCTGCGCTGATGTAAATTAAAGGTGTCATCACCTGCCCTCCGGTCCCCGTTGCGCTTGACTTGCTTTTTTACCCGCAAGCGGCAGTGTGAACAAGACCGCCAGAACCACCATGGCGCTTGAGATCAGCAAGCACGCCACCAGACCATAATATTGGTAGACAAGGCCAGACAAAAGGGTTCCCGCCAGGCGCCCGACCGCATTGGCCATATAATAAAAGCCCACATTGAGCGATACTTTGTCCGCGTCCGAATAGGCCACGATAAGGTAGGAATGGAGGGCTGAGTTGATCGCGAAGATCACGCCGAACAGGATCAACCCACGGACGAGGAAGGTCGCGGCCTCAAAACCATCAAAGGCCTGCATGAGCATCTGGCTACCATAATCGGAAATGCCAAAAGCAATGAGGGCGGGCGACAATGCCAGAACAAGCCCCCACGCCTTGGCCGCTGAGGCCGCGCTCTTGCTGTTTCGGGTGCGCCTGAGAAGCTTGGGGACTAGGGCCTGCACAATACCGTAGCCGATAACCCACAGCGCCATGAAGCTGCCGATCTCATCAAAGGTCCAGCCAACCACTTCCGCCAAAAACACGGGCACACCAACCACGAACCAGACATCGCGGCTGGCGAACAGGAAGATGCGGGCGGCGGACAGGAAGTTGATTTCCCGGCTTTTGGAAAACAGTTCCTTGCCGCGTATCTTGCTTTTGGCCTTGCCCAGGTCGGAGGTCAGGTACAGGAACGCAGCGATAAGGATCAAGGCAAGTGCCGCCGCCATGGCGACGAGGGCGCCCCCGAAGCCGATCCTGTATAGAAGATAGCCACCCATGAAAAAGCCGACGCCCTTGAGGGCATTCTTGGAGCCGGTAAGCATCGCCACCCACTTGAACAGGAGGCCGTGGCTGCCGTCCGGTACCACCAGCTTCACCGCCGATTTGCTGCTCATCTTCGTGAGGTCCTTGGCGACCCCCGACAGCGCCTGCGCCGCCATCACATAAGCCACGGACAGCGGCAGGGTCAGGCCTTCCGGCAGGCCCGCAAGCATCAAAAGGGCCGCGATCTGTATGAACAGCCCCGCAAACAAGGTCGACCGGAGCCCGAAGCGTGCGCCGATCCAGCCCCCAAAGAAGTTGGTGACAACCCCCATGGCCTCATAGAGCAGAAACAGGAAGGCCAGATCGAGCGGCTTGTAGCCAAGCGCATGGAAGTGCAACAGCACCAGCATCCTGAGCGCGCCGTCGGTGATCGTGAAGCCCCAATAGGAGGCGGTGACGACGGCATAATTCTTCATATCGGCCATGGGGCACCTGTTCCTATAATGATTGCGCGATCATGTCGGCCAACTCCGCCATCCGGTTCACATAGCCCCATTCGTTGTCATACCAGGCATAAACCTTAAGCTGGGTGTCGTTCACCACCATGGTCGAGAGCGCATCGATGATGCTGGACCGTGGGTCGTTGAGATAGTCGGCAGAGACAAGCGGGCGCTCCTCATACCCCAGAATGCCCTTCAGGTATGTGTCTGCGGCTTCCCAGAACAGGCCGTTCACTTCCTCAACGGTTGTGGCCCGTTCAAGCTCGAATACGCAGTCGGTCAACGAGGCGTTCAGCAGCGGTACGCGCACAGCGTGGCCGTTCAGGCGGCCTTTCAGCTCGGGATAGATCAGCGATATGGCGGTCGCGGACCCTGTGGTTGTTGGGATCAAGGAGTTCAGGCAGGACCGCGCCCGGCGCAGGTCCTTGTGCGGCGCATCCACGATCACCTGGGTATTGGTCACATCATGGATGGTGGTGATGGACCCATGGCGGATGCCCAGCTTCTCGTGCACCACCTTGACGACCGGCGCGAGGCAGTTGGTTGTGCAGGACGCCGCCGTGATCAGGTCGTGGGTTTCCGGGTGATAGAGATGGTGGTTGATGCCCATCACCAGATTGAGGGCGCTGTCTTCCTTCACCGGCGCTGATACCAGAAGCTTGCGGATGCCGTTTTTATAATAGGGCTGCAAACTGTCGCGCGACTTGAACTTGCCCGAACATTCGATCACCAGATCCACGTCGTCACCGGTCCAACCGGTACCTTCGGGGGTGGCGGCCTCTGAGAAACGCACCAAAGTGTCGTCAATGACCAGGTGATCGCCTGCCGTGGCGACAGCATGGCCCCAGCGACCATGCACGCTGTCGAACTCCAGCAGGTGCGCGGCGGTCTCTATCCCGGCCTTGGGCTCGTTAATGGCAACCACCTTGAGGTTCGGGTTTCCCCACATGGCCCGGAGAAACAGCCGTCCCATGCGGCCAAATCCGTTTATGGCAATTCTCGTCGTCATTGTCGTTCCTATCGCATCGGCCGCTAGAGGCTATATATCCATGATCGTGGATATATAGAAGTAACAGGACAATGACAAGTATATTGAGCGAGAGAAGGTGCCATATTCGGGAAAGGTAGACGTGTCCGGCCCGGATTGATCTGATGACAACTGGGAAATTGAATTCCATGAAGTTTTGCTGTGTGACACTGCGACAATAGCGACAATAGGTGCTCGTTCGTGGGCTATTGTCGCTATTGTCACATGTCGCGGCGGTGTCACAGGGCTGGATTGACGAGAAAGCGGCCCTGACTTTTGCCAGGCGTATCGCCCTGTCGGACGGGGGCTGCCTGTAGCCAGCCGTGGCCGACCAGGTTGAAGCAGGCTGTCTTGATCTCTGACGCCTTCAAAGCCCGCGTCGGGCCGCTCCGCTGAAGATCGCGCACACTGAATTCGTGAAAGCCCTGTTCCTGGATATGGCGCGCCAACTTCAGTGTGTTGGCATCGGCTTCACTTCGGCTCGCAGCACCGTGTGCGATCTCCGCCATTGGCCCCGCATAGGCATCCATAAAGCTGATCGCCTTCTCCATCGTATCCGCCGTTACCTCCAGGGGCTCCATCGCATCCGACGACACCGCCCATTCCAGATATTCGAGCACCAAAGCCAAACGTGATGCCTTGCCCTGAGCCTTGCCCCACCAGCCGTTCATGCGCGCATTATCTGTGTCCCGCTTCAATAGCCCCTGCCACCAGGGATGGAAGACATCGACCCCCGCTTCGGAAAGCGGGATATGCCTTGGCATTGGCTTACCGTTCTCGTCAACATCATGCACCAGGGCATCCAGCTTGCGCATCCAGCGCTCAAACAAACGCTGGTCAGTACTATGCATCGGTCGTTGCCGCTGTGCTGGTCGGGGACAAAAGTAGAGAAAGCGAGAACTCAGGCCGTCATCATCGCCCTTCAGCAGGCAGCTTTCCAGTTTGTCCGGCTGCATACCGCCAATCACCGATATGCCAAGGCTGGGGATATGGAGGGCTTCCCCGCCATTCTTGACCCGATCCACCACATAGGAGCGCCCACCAAAGGCCTCCAGCCACAAGGCCCGGTCACCACCCTTGCTGCCCGAATAGCGGTCAAAGCTCGCAAACCAGCCCGCCAGTTCATCCCGCGTCATCAAAAGCCCCTTCTGTTGCCCCTTGAGTGCGGCGAGCAGCGCCTCAACGGTGGCGTCCCGAATGGTCAGGCGCTTGCGCACCGGCATATCCGGTGTTTGAGCCCCTTCGGGCAGAAGCGGCGGGCTTCCACCCATCTCAACCGCTTCCTTGGCCTTGCGCTCCCAACCGCTGCGCACAAGGTCGGCTTCCATCTTCAGGGTTTCATAGCGCCTGATCGCATCTTCGAAGTCGGATAGGCTGTCGCCTTCGATAGCAGACAAGGCCGACAAAACAGGGTCCATCGCCGGACTTTTGCCCGCAGACGGGTTGCCGACAATGGCCGACCACAGGATCGCGGGTTCCGACCAACCGTCCCACAGCGATATGCGCCGCGCACTCCCGATCAGGGACGCGGCGCCGGTGAGCACCGATGCGGCGACATAATCAACCGGAGCGGACTTGCTCTTGGCCGCCTTCAGTATCCAATCCGCAAGCGCATGCGGGAATATCTCCATCGGAAAAACCGGTGGGGCGGTATCCTCTTCCAGGAACGAGCGGTCCGGTTCGGGCCAGTTGTCGTTGGCGCACAGTGGGGTCGCCACCGGTGGCGACCGGTGCTCAACGGGCTTCGCCTGGTCCAGCAGCACCTGCACATGCCCGCGTGTCCAGCCTTCTGCGATTGCGTCCGCCGCATCCCAGCCCTCTAGGAGGGCATGGATGTCGGTTCGGGCTATCCCGACCGGTTCCGGTGACAACCGGTGGTCACCGGCGGAAACCGGAACGTCCCACCGGTTGCCACCGGTTTGGACGGCCCTTTCGAGGGTGTCAGGCGCCAAATCCACCAGAGCCACGCTGGCCGCCCCCGCCTGCCAGCACAGGTCGGCGACCGTCGACGCATATTTGGCCCCCGGCGCGTCATGGTCCGGCCAGATAATGACCTCCCGGCCCGCAAGCGGGCTCCAATCGGTGAAGCGGGCCGCGTTCGACCCGCCCATACTGGTGGTGGCGAGAAAGCCGAGACCGGCAAGGGCGTCGGCACACTTCTCTCCCTCCACCAGAATAACCGGGGACGACCGGTCAGAGGCGATGGCGTCCAGGTCATAGAGGATGGGGGCCACCGGTCGAACCCAGTCCTGCGCCTGCAAACAATAGGGCCTGATCTCCTTCCTGGCCTTAGCCGGTCCCTGCCGACTGAAGCCGACAGAGGTCGGCGATAGCGGGCGCACATCACCCCGGCTCCTGTCGGCAGCGACCGGAATTTCCGGCTGGTGCCGACTAAAGCCGATTTGACCGGTCTGGCCGGAGACACCCTCATATAGACCGGTCCCACAAGCACCGGCGAGGGCCGGTTTTTCCGGCGCCTGCCGGTTTGAACCGGTTTGACCGGAATGCACCGGGATACCCCCTTTCAGACCGGCCTGGACCAGTCTGGACCGGTCGGGGGCAGTCTCTTCGGGACCGGTTTTGACCGCTTTTTCCGGTCTCGACCCGTCGGGACCGGTCGGACCGACCAGACCGATCCGACTGGACCCACCGGAATTTCCAGAACTTCTGGTGTCACCGGTTACTATCGGTTCGAACCGGTAGATGGCGGCGACAATGTCACCGCTCCCGTTCCGGTAGGGATAGACCTTGTCGGGCTGCCCGAGGGTGGGATGGGTTTCGGGCAAGCTAGCGGTCATTGGCGGCCACTCCCACCAGACGCTGGACATACTGCGCCGCCTCAAAGGCACTCATGCCATAGAGGTAGCTTGCGAGGCTCGTGAGATCGCCGCCCTTGTCACCGGTGGCGAAGTCGGCCCAGGCGCCAGTGCTCAGGTTGATGCGGAACGACCCGAGCGACCGGTCTGGCCGGGTGGGGTTGAGGGCTACCCATTCCCGGCCCATCCGTCTGCCCTGGGGCAGGATGCTCGGCACCAGATCAGCTAGGCGCATGCAGGTAGCGCGGCGGGTCTCCATGAAGATATTTCTATGCATCGTTCGCTGCCTCCCCGACGGCTTCGGAGGTGTTGCGAACGAGGCGGGCTTCGATCCAGGTGTTCAGATCGCATCGGCGATAGCGGATGGACCGACCGGATATTTTGACGAACTTTGGGCCGCCGCCGCGCACGCGCCAGTTCTGTAGGGCGCGCACGCTGTGGCCGATATAGTCCGCCGCTTCATGCTCGTTGATCAGTTTGGTGAGATAGTCTTGGTTCAGATTTGGTAACATGTCAGTTCCCGTAAGTTGCGTTCGCCAGCGCACCATTGCGCTGTGCAACTCCAAGGGACCATGTGCCCGGAACCCGAAATAGGTCACAGAATCACAAAATGATTTTGTGCTATTTTGTGCCCCGTATGATGCGCCGGATCGTCTCGTCGGAAAGCCCGGTTTCGCTGCGATCTTCGGCGGAAACATGCTTCAGGATGAAGGTTCTGATTTCATGGCCCAAAATTGCTTTGGGCGTGTCTTTTGTGACCGCTCCCTCGGCTTCCAATGTTTTATAGGCCGCCAGAATTTCGCCTCTGCGCGACTTGCGTCCCGCTTTCGCGGCGGCAATGGGAAAGGCGGTTGCGCCTTCGTCGATCCGTTTGCGCACATCGGCCAGCTTGAGCGCTTCGGCTTTCTTCTCGTCAACCAATCGGACGGAGACAAACTTCAAGCCGGCCCCGGTAACGGAGGATGCGGACCAGTTGACCTTGCCGTCCCAGACATCATCGGGAATTCTGGCCGGAAGGTCATCGGGCTTCCTGGGCGTGGCATAGCCATAGCCGACCAGGTCACCGCTGAAGATGCGCCCATAAATATCATCCTTTGCGTCCCGACCTTGGTTGAAGAACGGCGCCAAGGCCAAGCCCCACTGCGCTATTCCTGGGATTTTCCCATGTTTCTGGATCATTTTGTCCAGGGTTTCCAGAAACTCTCTCCTACGCGGTGTGTCCTTTGCCTTTTTCAGGAGGTGGTTCCGGGCGTCTTCGGGATGAGAAACCGCGATTTGCATGGCCTTGTTATAGGCTTTTTCCTCGCTGTCATCGAATTCAGCGAGGACGGACCAGAGAGGCTTGCCTTGTTGCCACAGGTCATGGGCTTGATTGAATGCCATTGGGTTTGCCTACTCTTCTACTGTTTCTTCTATTGGGGTGGTGGCAGCCAGAAAGATGCTACCCGCGATCCGTTCGCCCGCTTCCTGGACCGGATCATCCGCCAGATGCGCATAGCGCTGCGTGGTCTGGATTTGGGTGTGGCCCAGAAGCTTGCCGACCATCGGCAGGCTTTCGCCGCTTGAGGCGCCGCTGGAGGCAAAATTATGCCTCAGGTCGTGGATGCGGACATCCCCGATCCCGGCTTCCGCCCGGATGCGCCGCCACGGCTTCTGGAAGTCGGTCAGATACTGGCCCGCCTTCTTGCCGCAGATGACATAGGGGTTATCCGCCTGGCGCTCAAGTGCCGACAGGACCTGTAAGGCGGGTTCGGGCAGATAGAGCGGCTTTGCCCCGGTCTTGCTGTCGGGCAGCATCGCCTTGTTGCCCCGGATATAGTCCCACTTGAGCGTCTGGATTTCGCCAAGCCGGGCACCGGTGAACAAGAGCAGCTTGAAGGCGGCGATCATATAGGGGCTTTCGGTGCCTTCCTCCTCGCGCTTCAGCAGCACACTCCACAGCGTCCGGGTTTCGGCCTGGGTGAGAAAGCGCTCACGCTTCTTCTCAGTGTAGGGGCGCACCTTGACCGTCGGATTGCTGTTGTCTGGCCGCAGCGCCATTTCTTCGGCATAGTTGAAGATCACCGACAAGACGCCGCGCGTCCGGTTGGCCTGATAGGGGCGGTCGCTGTGATCCTGATGCAGCTTTGAAATGTCGGCCTTGGTGATGTCCTGGAGTTTCCGGCTCCCGAGCGCGGGTTTGATGAACAGCTCGATACAGCGCCCATATTCCTTGAAGGTGGAAGCCTTCAGCTTCGAGGGCGCATAATGCTTCATGAAATAGTCGCAGAAGGCGGCGAGGGTAGGGGCCTTGTTGTAGGCGCGCTTGTCTTCCGCCGGGTTGCCGCCTTTGCTGACGTCCACCAGCTTGTCGCGGGCCAGTTTGCGCGCCTCGTCGGGGGTCAGGACGCCATGCTTCCCGAGGGTGAGCTTGCGGGTGCGGCCTTTCGCCCGGTACTGGATCATATAGCTTTTGATGCCGCTTGGGTAGACGCGGACGGCGAAGCCTTTGACTTCACCGTCCCAGACCTCATAGGGTTTGTCTTTGATGGCTGTGCTGTCGACAAGTCGTTTGGTGAGTTTCATAAAAAGGACCTCAAGGGAGCAATAAGGGAACATCTGGCGGCGAAATGTGCCGAAATCCCTGATAGCTTGGCGTAGATGAATTGAAGATTAATGTATTGCATATCAATGGGTTGTGACTATTGAGCGCACCATAGCGAAACCCGTGACAAAGGCAAGCATCTTCCTCATAACCTGAAGGTCGTAGGTTCAAATCCTACCCCCGCAACCATCTTCACTTGCGAACCAAGTGCGCCAGACCCTTCAAGCGAAAGCTCGGAGGGTTTTGTCGTTGTATCCAAGGCTGTCCGGCC
>Ga0209273_10002025_pt1 | contig 16388 bp, 17 predicted proteins | sample tdAd471_FD_187126 | JGI IMG/M metagenome (GOLD analysis project Ga0209273, IMG submission 187126) | Marine sediment microbial communities from the Atlantic coast under amendment with organic carbon and nitrate - tdAd47.1 (SPAdes)... | ecosystem: Environmental > Aquatic > Marine > Coastal >...
ATGGATCCTGCGCAACAGCCCCGTCCCGATCGGCACCGTGCCGATCTACCAGGCGCTGGAGAAGGTCAATGGCATCGCCGAGGACCTGACCTGGGAGGTCTTCCGCGACACGCTGATCGAGCAGGCCGAACAGGGGGTGGACTATTTCACCATCCACGCCGGGGTGCGCCTCGCCTATGTCCCGCTGACCGCCGACCGGGTCACGGGCATCGTCTCGCGGGGCGGGAGCATCATGGCCAAATGGTGCCTGGCGCACCACAAGGAGAGCTTCCTCTACACCCATTTCGAAGAGATCTGCGACATCATGCGCGCCTATGATGTCTCCTTCTCGCTGGGCGACGGATTGCGCCCCGGCTCCATCGCCGACGCCAATGACCGCGCCCAGTTTGCCGAGCTGGAAACCCTCGGCGAACTCACCAAAATCGCCTGGGAGAAGGGCTGTCAGGTGATGATCGAAGGGCCGGGTCATGTGGCCATGCACAAGATCAAGGAGAACATGGACAAGCAGCTGGAGTGCTGCCACGAGGCGCCCTTCTACACGCTGGGTCCGCTCACCACGGACATCGCCCCGGGCTATGACCACATCACCTCCGGCATCGGCGCCGCGATGATCGGCTGGTTCGGCTGCGCCATGCTCTGCTATGTCACGCCGAAGGAACATCTCGGCCTGCCCGACCGCGACGACGTCAAGGTCGGCGTCGTCACCTACAAGATCGCCGCCCACGCCGGCGACCTCGCCAAGGGCCACCCCGCCGCCAAGATCCGCGACGACGCGCTGTCACGCGCCCGTTTCGAATTCCGCTGGGAAGACCAGTTCAACCTGGCGCTTGACCCGGAGACGGCCCGCGACTTCCACGACCAGACGCTGCCCAAGGAGGCGCACAAGGTGGCGCACTTCTGCTCCATGTGTGGCCCGAAATTCTGCTCCATGCAGATCACGCAGGAGATCCGGGATACGTTTGGCTCAGCGCGGGCGCCGAATGCGGTGGAGGATGCGATGGCGGAGAAGGCAGCGGAGTTCCGCGAGAAGGGCGGGGAGATTTATCTGAGCGAGGATGGGACGGTTAGGGAGCCGATTGATTAGGGGCTAACAATGCGCCGCCTATTGGCATCTCCTTCGCCGGGGTGCGAGTGGTGTCCATCCAGCCGTCAAAATCAGAGCTTTCTGGCAAGGTAGAGCATCGTCCCCTCAATGCGTAATTTTTCTTCTATTTCAAATTTCAGTGCAGAGAGATTTTCATCAACGCAGGGTGGTGGCATAAGCCGAAAAAAGAAATGCCCTCTGTAGCCAGCAACCAAATGACCGTCTCGATAAGGCCTAGCGGCGTCGCTCCGGATCGATTTTGTATATTCGGAATTTCGGTAGTTCACGGTCACGCAAAGTTGTCCGCCCTCTTTGAGGGCTGAGCAGCATCTTTGAAGCACTGCGCTTGAAATGCTGGGAATGGGAATTACTGGAAGCACGTTAAGGAGCGCGACGCGATCATAAATCGGTCCGTTCTCAATGAATTGTTTGATAGAGATTGAGTGTTGCGCGTTGTCACTTGCATAGCGCTCTTCTAGCGTCTGATAAAGCGGTCCAAATCGTTGTTCTCGCCGATTCTGGATTAGAGAGTCGACAAGATGCAGTTGGTCCGCTTGTTCCGCGAGGAACGGCGCGTACCGTCCTTTACCGGTGCCATAGTCTGCACACAAGCGAACATTAGGAAGTGATCGAAGTTTCGACACGACCGGTTGACTGAGTTGGTTGATTGGAAGTGCGGCGTTCTCTGTTCGCACTTCAATTCCATGGTTTACAAAATAACGCACTATAAATTCTCGAAGGTGTCTCGGATTTCATTAGCTCTTATCGGGTCACTGATTATATCGATTATTTCAGCTCTGGCATATCTAGAGGTTTCACCATAAAGAAACTGCATTATGCCAACAAATAAGATTGATATTATACTAAGTGTGAATGCCCAATTCGGAGCTGAAAAGAAGGCTAAAGCCAACGATGTCGGTATCATTATCGAAAGAGCCTCGAGTAAAACCCAGTACCACGACCAAGAAGTGAGCGCTTCTCGTAGGGTGTGGTTGGAAACGACCCGATCATCGCCTTCGCCGGAGGACGAGTATTTATAGAAAACCGTTCGCATTAGGGAGTTACGGCTTCCGAGCAGTCTCTCGTATTTCGATTGATCCAAGTTTGCTCCTACGAGCAGAGCGCTTGGAATAAGGATTTGGTGGATGTCAAAGCGATGCCGAATCCCAAAAAGGTCAGACAATCGATCATGCCAACGGATACTGTGCGAGAGCCAAGCTAAGATCATTGCAAGAACCATCGGTGCTGCATCCGATGGAGCCAAGCCAGCAAATGTCAAATTTTGGGGGAAGCTAGCGGCCAGCGTTCTAAATAGATTTCGAATTGGTTCAGCATGAAAACGAAGCAAGTAAAAACATATAGTACTTGTCGCAAACAAGAAAAAACAAAGCTTTGAAAGCAATTCAGAATAATTTTTGACGTGTAGTTTGGGAGGCATTTGGTCGACTCCGGCGCTCTGTCATCCCATGGAAATTCGGATCACATCTATAACTGGCGAAGGTAGTTTTTGCACGATCGAATTTCGCTGCCCCACCCCCACCCCCCTCGCGCCGCATCGCCCGCAATGCTAGCCTCCCCGCATGACCTTTCTAGCCCTTGCCGCCGCCCTGGCGCTCCAGACTGATCCGCACCCGCTTCTGGGAAGCTGGGATGTCGCGCTCTATTACGATCCGGAGGCACCGCCCTCGGCGACGGTGATGGAGATCACCGCCGTGGAGGCGGACGGGGCGTTGAGCGGGACGTTTTACCAGTCGGAATTCGAGAGCGGCCGCTATGTGGTGAAGGACGGGGTGGTGATCATCTCGGTCATCACCTCGGACGGCAGCGGCCCCTACGCCACGTCCGGCCGGCTCTACCCGGATGGGCGTTTCGAGGGGCAGACCCTGTCGACCGGCCGCAATTTCCTGATGCCCGGGACGGCGTCGCGGGGGGAGTAGTCCCCTTCGACCTCTACCCCCCAGACACAAGAAAACCTCCCCGCCGGAGCGGGGAGGTCGTCTCAGCCCCCCAATCCAGGCTGGAACGGTTTAGTCTTGTGCGGCCTCGTCCTCGGCCGGCGCCTCGTCTTCGGCGGGCGCGGCATCGTCTTCAGCGGCCTCGTCATCAGCCGCGTCGTCTGCCGCTTCGCCGTCTTCGCTCATGCTGTCGTCCATGGCCGCGTCCGGAGCGGCGTCCGGCGTCACGTCCTCTTCGGGCGTGGCGTCTTCCGACATGGACTCGTCCGGCATGACCGCTTCGGTCATCGGATCTGCGGGCGCCTCTTCAGCCGTGTAGGTCTTGAAGGCGATGGCCCCGGCCAGGGCGGCCAGGATAAGAAAAGCGACAACGCGCATGGTGTGACGTCCCCCCAGACGGCATGGTTAAACTTTGTTAACCTTAGCGCCGATCCGGACCGCCTGCATGCGGACTCGTCCCAGAGGGGTTTTAAGCAACCCAAATGCGCGTGTGAGGCGAGCGGGACGGGAGACGGCCCGGCTTTCTCCACGCCGCACACACAACGGCTAGACTCGCTCTGAAGCCCCCGTTTGTGAGAGACGCAGTGTGATAGCCCGAATTCTTGACCAACCCGTTGAATTGATTGAGGTGGCCCCCCGAAATCGCCCGGAATGTAATAGTCGTAGTAGGAGAAGAAATCCTCCGCGACTCTCATTCATTCACATGAACGCTTTGCCCGGAAATACTGGTATTCGCTCGGTTGCAGGGTTAGATCGGATCCCGGATCACGCGGAGCGCCCATGACCGACTTCCTGCTGCTCGCCTTCACCTTCCTCTTCGCCGGCGTCATCGCCGTGCCCATCGCAACCCGTTTCGGACTCGGCTCCGTCCTGGGCTATCTCCTTGCCGGGATTGCGATTTCCCCGATCCTGCGGGCCGAGGGCGTGGACATTGTCTCGATCCAGCACTTCGCCGAGTTCGGCGTTGTCATGATGCTGTTTCTTGTCGGTCTGGAGCTGGAACCGAAACTGCTCTGGAAAATGCGGACCCGCCTTCTGGGGCTGGGCGGTCTGCAGGTCACGCTCACCACGCTGGCGGTCACGGGTATCGCCATGGCCTTCGGCCAGCCCTGGTCTGTCGCGCTCGCCATCGGTCTCATCCTGGCGCTGTCCTCCACCGCCATTGTGCTGCAGACCCTCAACGAGAAAGGCCTGATGCAATCCGATGGCGGCCAGTCCGGCTTCTCCGTCCTGCTCTTCCAGGACATTGCCGTCATCCCCATGCTGGCCTTCATCCCGCTCCTCGCCATGCCGGAGCTGCTCGAGGCGGCTGTCCATGTGGATCCGGGGCATGTGGAGCCGGGGCATGGGGAGGTCGAAAGCCACGGGGAGAGCCTCTCCCTCGTCGCGCACCTGGCCGGCTGGCAAGCCGCCCTGGTTACCCTCGGGGCCATTGCCTTTGTTATTCTGGCGGGCGGTTATCTGACGCGACCGCTCTTCCGCTTCATCGCCCGCGCGGGACTGCGTGAACTCTTCACCGCGACCGCCCTGATGCTGGTGATCGGTATCGCGCTGCTGATGACCCTGGTCGGATTGTCCCCGGCGCTCGGAACATTCCTGGCCGGGGTGGTGCTGGCCAACAGCGAATACCGGCACGAGCTGGAGAGCGATATTGACCCGTTCCGGGGCCTGCTGCTCGGCCTCTTCTTCATGACGGTCGGAGCGGGCATCAATTTCGCACTCCTGGCGCAAAATCCGGGTCTCCTGATCGGGTTGACCCTGGGACTGATGGCGCTGAAAGGGCTGGTCCTCTTCGGTCTCGCCCATGTGTTCAAACTGCGCGGGTCCGATCGCTGGCTGCTGGCGCTGGGCCTCGCCCAGGCCGGGGAGTTCGGCTTCGTCCTCATCGGCTTTACCGTCGCCAGCGCGGTCATCCCCGACGGGGTCGCCGCCATGCTCTCGCTGATCGTGGCGATGTCGATGCTGCTGACGCCGCTACTCTTCATCCTGCACGACAAGCTCATCGCGAAACACTTCTCGGATGAGCAAACCCGCGAGGCGGACGCCATGGATGAGGACAAGCCCGTCATCATCGCCGGGCGCGGCCGTATCGGCGGGATCGTCCACCGCATGGTCGCCGCGGCGGGCTATGACGCCACCGTTGTGGATTTCTCCTCCAAACAGCTCGACGACATGCGGGTCTTCGGGATCGACAAGGTGTTCTTTGGCGACGCCACGCGTCCGGACCTGCTCCACGCGGCCGGGATCGAGCACGCCAAACTCCTCGTCGTGACGCTGGATGGTCGCGAGGACATCACCCGTCTGGTCCACTACGTCACCCAGACCTATCCCGACGTGCACATCCTCGCCCGCGCCGTGGACCGGCATCACGTCTATGAGCTCTGGGAAGCGGGCTGCCGTGACATCGTCCGGGAAACCTATGACAGCTCCATCCGCATGGGCCGGTCAGCCTTCGAGGCGCTCGGCATTGCGCGCCCGACCGCCCAGGCGATGGCGGACGAGTTCGAGGCGGTGGACCGCTGGTCCCTGCGCGAGGTGGCGGACCTGTTTGACAGCTCCGTCCCGGCGACGGAGAATGAGGTCTATGTCGCGAAACTGATGGAGATCATGGGGCAGCGTGAACCGGCGCTCTATGAGCGTATGAAGCAAATCCGGTCGGAGCATGCGATGTCCGATGTCGAGCCCGAACCGACCGATGCCAAGCCGAGACCGGCGGAGTGAGTCCCATGCAATTTGCTGCGCATATCCTCGTTGGCCTGGCGGGTGTCTGGCTGATTTTTGTCGCCGGGGTCATGGCGACCCGGCCCGAGGCCGCACGGTCGGGGATTCGAGCGGCTGGCAGTACGGTTTTCCTGCAATGGGCCGAGCATCTCATACGGGGCAGTGTGGGCCTCGCCATGGTGCTGGCCGCCGAGACCGCCCGCATGCCGCAGGTCTTCACCATCGCCGGCAGTTTCATCCTGGTGACGTCGGTCATCATTCTCGCCCTGCCACGCCGGTGGCATCAGGGGTATGCGCAGGCCTGCGCCGACGCCTTGGCGCCCTGGGCGATCCGGGTGCTCTCGCCGCTGTCCCTGGCCGGCGGAATCTGGCTGATCTGGGCGGTGGTCTAGTCCAGGATCTGGCTTTCCCAGAGCCGTTCGGCCTGCTCCGGGTCAAAGCCCTCGGCGCGCAACGGGGTAACGGAAATCAGCCCGCGCTCCAGAACCGCCTGGTCATTGTCATGCCCGTCATCCTCGCCCTCGAACCGGTACCACAGGCGGGCCGTTCCCGAACGCAGGACGGTGTCGTCTGACACAGGTTCCGCATCCCGGTCGAAAATCTCGAAGACGCGTTCGGCCGGATAGGTCAGCAGGCTGGCACTGTCCGCATCGAGATCGCCGAGCGGCATGTTGATGTTCAGATAGACTGGCGCATCCGCCGCGATGAGGTCCGCGGCGAAGGCGTTGACCCACTCCGCGGCGCCATCCGGGTCGCGGCTATCGCCACGCGCCAGGGAGACGGCGAGGGCGGAGTAGCCGCGCAGATGCGCCGCGCGGGCCGCGCCGACCGTGCCGGAATAGTGATGTGACTGGCCGTCATTGCTGCCGGCATTGATCCCGGAAATCACGAGATCCGGGCCACGGCCATAGAGCTGCTCGACCAGTTCGATACCCCAGTGGACCGACAGGGCCGGGGTGGCATCAATCCAGAAGGCCTGGTCTGCACCATCGAAGGCGAACTCGGACCACTCGGCTTCGCGACCGAGACCGGAGATCGCACCGCTGGTACCGCTCTGATTGCTGCGTGGAGCCGCGACGACAACGATGAAGTCCTCGTTCAGGCCGCGCGCGAGCGCCCGCAGGTCCTCGCTCTCATAGCCATCATCATTGGAGATAAGGATCAGCGCTGACTGGGCCGACGCCGTAGCAGGCATCAGGGCCAGAGCGATAATGGAAAACAGGATTTTCATGGCGTCACTCCCCTCGCGGGGTGCCGGTCAGATCTTCTCTGCGATCTTGATGACCGTACGGCAGCCCGTCTTGATGAAGGCGGACAGTAAGGGATACCCGGCGGCTTCGCGAGCCCCTTCCTCCACCGCGAGATCACGGTGAGCGACTTCTTCCTCGCGGAACTTGTCGAAAAGGTCGGCGAGTTCGTCTTCGCCCATCGCCCGCAATTCCTCGATCTGTCCGGCGTAATGACCTTCGATCACCGTTTCGACCGCCTCCGTGCAGGCGTGTGCGGCGCGCTCGCCCATCAGGGCTGTCATGGCGCCCAGCGCAGTGCCGCCGAGCTGCCAGAGTGGTGCCAGCGCGGTGGGCCGGGACCGGCCGTCGCGGATCATGTCGTCAAATGTGTCGAGGTGATGCTGTTCGTCCGCTTCCATTTCCTCAAGCTGCGCTGCGATGCGCGCCTTGTGGGGAAGGGTTTTGAATACGGCGCGCTGGCCGCGATAGATTGCGACGGCACCGTATTCGCCGGCATGGTCCACCCGGATCATCTCGCGGATCCGGCGCTCATTGCGGCGCTTGCCCGGGAGCTTCACCGGCAGATCGCTCATGCGGTCAGGCCCCGATAGCCCATGAAGATGGACACGCCAGCCATGACCGCGGAGATCATCGCATTATAGCCCGCCATGGAGATGCCGAAGAGTGTCCAGCTGGCTTCGTCACACATCGGCGGATGGCTTTCCCCGCTGAGCGCGCTCAGCACGGACTCCACATTGATATTGCTGATATTGCCGACGGTGCAGCTGGCCGGACCTGCCCACCAGTCATACTCGATGCCAGCGTGCCAGCCTGCAAAACCGGCTGAGTAGATCAGCACTGCCGCGACGGCGAAGATTGGCCAGGAGGCGAAGCGTGCGAGCGAGGGCTTGAGGATCAGCGTGCCGCCCGTCGCGAGGCCGAGCGCGATAACCGCCATGTGGATATAGCGCTGGTCGTAGCAAAGCGCGCAGGGCTCGTAATGGCCGATATATTGGAACCCCCACGCGCCCAGCAGCATGGCGAGCGAAAATCCGGCCATCAGGAGAGGCCAGCGCGACAGGGGAAATTCAGACAAAACCGGGTTCATGAAGCTCAGAATACGCACGTGATACTCACTCTCGCACCGTGACAAGTAATCGCACCGGCGCAAGCCGTCAGGGCAGCAGCGACCGGATGAAGTCCTTGAGTATGTCGATCGCGGCGTCCCCGAAAACTAAAAAAAGCGTTACCAGCAGGGTGATCCAGGCGGTGCCGAGGATCAGTCCGGCAAGCACGAGCAGTCCGTCCCGGGTCAGCAGACCGAGCGCTGCGATGGCCAGGGCGATGCCGGGCGTCGTGTTGGTCGCCGGCAGGGGAACGAGGATCGACGCGCAAAACAGCACGAAAACCGCGCCAACGATGCGCTCGGCGGTCGGGCCGGACAACCAGGTCAAACGCGGTCGGGCAAGGGCTTCGAGCCAGCCAAACCATTTGCGTCCGCCTCGGGCCATACGCTCGAGATTGTCCCGGGAGATCATCCGCGTCTTGAACTTGGCTGGCAGCCAGGGCTCCTCTCGGCCCATCACCATCTGGCCCGCCAGAGCCATCATCGGCAAAGCCATGACCTGGGGGACGCCGTAGAGGAAGGGAATCGAGATCGGCAGGGCCATGGCGAACAGAATCACGCCGAAGGCACGCTCCCCGAGCGCGTCCACAAAATCGCCCAGGCTCAGACCGGTGTCCGGTGCCGCATCGGCGATGGTTTCCAGGGCACTGATCAGGCCATGACGGCCAGCCGTTTCGGACATGATACACTCAATCCCTGATACGCCCCGATTGCGCGCTGACACTAGCTCCGGCCCGTGCATCCGTCGAGCGCTCAGAACCGTTGACTTTGCGCAAGCCAATCGGCAGCTTGCGCCTCCGCTTTCGACGCGGGCCCCTGTGGCGGAATTGGTAGACGCGACGGATTCAAAATCCGTTTCCGCAAGGAGTGTCAGTTCGAGTCTGACCAGGGGCACCATTTTTTATCTCACGCCAACTCGCTTTGCTCGCGGCTCCGATGGGGCGGCGCATTGGCGCCGACGCGCGGTCGCGCTTGCGAGGCTTGCAGGTTCGAGGGGGCGGTGAAAACCGGTCTGCGGCAGTTTCCGTCTCGCCTTAAATTGTGACTGTGGCACTATGCGCGCCAAGGGCCGAGTCGAGCAGAGGCGGTCCGGGGAGGCGAGTCTTGGTCACCACGACGAATGCATTGCTGTTTGCGCGCGGCGCGCTCGGCCTGATCTTCATCTGGTTCGGCGCCATGAATTTCACCCCGGTCGGCACGGCTATCATGGAAAGCTGGATCGCAGGTCATCCCGCCCTGTCCAGCCTGTCGCCGCAGGCGCAGTCCGCTGCAATGGCGATCGGCTTGTACCAGATCATCATGGGCGCGCTGATCGCGGCCCCCCTGCCGTCGGGCAGCTTCCGCCGGATCGGCTTCATCATGCTGGGCATTCACGCCGGGCTGGCGCTGACCGCAATCCTGACCAATCCGGTCTGGGCGAGCGAGGCGGGCGGCTTTCCCGCCATCGGATCCGGTCAGGGGCTGCTGAAATATATCGGCATTCTGGGGCTGGCCATGTGGGCGGGAAGTTTCGACCAGTCGCGGATGTTTTCCTCCCGGCACAGCGAAATGCGGGTCTGGGCAAAGCCGGTGATGCTGGCCGGCCTGCTGGTCGTGCTGTTCTGGATCGGCGCCATGAAATTCACAGCGGTCGAGGCGCGGGGCATCGAGCCCTTGATCCAGACCAGCCCTGTCTTTGCCTGGATGCTCAACGTCATGGATATCCAGGTCGTCTCCTACATCATCGGGGTCATCGAGCTGCTCACCGCGCTCGCCCTGACAGGCTACTGGTTCAACCGGCGCCTCTATGCGCTGGGCCTGATGGCCAGCAGCCTGACCTTCATCCTGACCCTCTCTTTCCTGGTCAGCTTCCCGGGTAGCTGGGTGGCGGATGCGGGTGGATTTCCGGCGCTGGGCCGTGCTGGGCACTTCCTGTTCAAGGACCTCGCCCTGCTCGGCGTCTGCCTGGCGCTGGGGGCAGAATTTCGCGGCTATCGCTACGGCCGACGTGCTTGACGCAAAAATTTAGCGAAATGTTCTGAAACGCGGATCACACTTGCCGTGTGAAGAGGGGCCTTTTCTTGACCCCGGGCGCACGTCCCGTATCGTTTTTTCTTAACGAGAGCGGGGCAATCCGCCTGTACCGGGAGGTTAGATAATGGGCTTTGTGTCGGCGCTTGGTCGCGAGTTCCAGTTCATGTCGGGCATGCTGCGCATCCTCGGCAAAATCAAGAAAGTCGGTCCGGGTTCGGGAATCCGGGTGCCGGATCACATCGAGAAGACGGTCGACAAATATCCCGACCGCCCGATGGCCTTCACCGATGACGGTGAGATTTCCTATGCGGCGTTTGAAGCGCGCGCGAACCGGATCGCGCACTGGGCGCTCGCCCAGGGCATGAAGCCCGGCGACACGGTGGCGCTCCTCATGCCCAATTGCTGGGAGTATATTGCGACCTGGTTCGGCCTGTCCAAGGTCGGCATTGTCACCTCCCTGGTGAACACGCAGCTGACCGGGAACTCCCTGGCGCACTGTCTGAACATCGGAGAGACGCAACACGCCATCATCGCCGAGGAGCTGGCCGACGCCTTCCTCTCGGCGCGCGAACAGGCCGATGTGGCGGCCAAGCCCTGGGTGTCCGGTGCATCGCTGGATTGGGCCGGGGATTTCGATGCGGCGGTTGCCGAGCAGTCGCCGGCACGTCCGGAGAAGTCCCTGCGCGACAGTGTGCAGCCCTCCGACCCGGTGCTGAAAATGTTCACCTCGGGCACAACCGGCCTGCCCAAGGCCGCGCTGATGACGCATATCCGCGCGCTCTATTATCTCAACATTTTTGCCATCGTCTCGAAGGCCCGCCCGACGGACCGCATGATGATGGTGCTGCCGCTCTATCACGCCACGGGCGGGCTGTGCGGCGTCGGGTGTGCGCTGTCCTTCGGCGGGGCGCTGATCATCCGTCCGAAATACTCGACCTCGGCCTTCTGGCCGGACGTGCAACGGTTCAAGGCGACGCTCTTCATGTATGTGGGTGAGCTCTGCCGCTTCCTGGTCAACGCACCGCAAGTGCCCGAGGAGCAGGGTCACACCCTGCGCTGCGCCATCGGCAATGGCATGCGGCGGGACGTCTGGGAGCAGTTCCAGAAGCGCTATAACCTGCCGGACATTGTCGAGTTCTACGGCTCCACCGAGGGCAATGTCGGTCTGGTCAATTCCATGAACCAGCCCGGCGCGATCGGACGTGTCCCCAGCTACATCCGCCATCGCTTCAATATCGACCTGGTGAAGTTCGACATGGATGCGGAAAAGCCGGTCCGTGCCGCGGACGGTCGTTGTGTGCCGTGCGGTCCGGACGAGGTGGGCGAGGCGATCGGCCGGATCGATCCGAATGATGCGCGCTTCCGCTTCGACGGATACGGATCCAAGGAAGACACCGAAAAGAAAATCCTCCGCAACGTTTTCGAAGAGGGCGATGCCTGGTTCCGCACCGGTGACCTGATGACCCGGGACGCGCTGGGCTATTACTATTTCGTCGACCGGGTCGGCGACACCTTCCGCTGGAAGTCCGAGAATGTCGCCACCGGCGAAGTCGCCGAGGCGCTGAGCTTCCAGGGCATCGAACAGGCCAATGTCTATGGCGTCGAAGTGCAGGGTCATTCCGGCCGCGCCGGTATGGCGGCGCTGGTCGCCCAGGCCGGGCTCGACCTCGATGCCCTGCGCGATCACATCCACGACGCCCTGCCGGCCTTTGCGCGTCCGCTCTTCCTGCGCCTCCAGGAGCAGGGCGACACGACGGGCACGTTCAAGCTGCGCAAGGTCGATCTGGTGAAGGAAGGTTTCGACCCGGAGAAGATCGCGGATCCGCTCTATTTCGACCATCCGGTGATCGGCAAATATGTGCGTCTTACCGCAGAGCTGTACGAACAGATCGTCGGCGGTAAACTGCGTGTATGAGCATCAAAGATCCGACGCCTGAAGACGTTCTCGATTTCTGGTTCAACGAGGCGGGCCCGTCCCGCTGGTACACCGTGTCGACCGCCTTTGATGCGGTGATCCGGCGACGGTTCGCCAAGGCCGTCGAGGGGCAGGCGCAGACGCTTTCGCAAACCGGTGAGCATGCCTGGATGGAGGCGCCCGAGAGCGCTCTGGCGCTGGTGCTGATGTTTGACCAGTTCCCCCGCAATATCTGGCGCGGGTCCGGGCGGGCCTTCGCCTATGACCCGCTCGCCCGGCAGATTTCGCTCGACATGATTGATCGCGGTTTCGACTGGGCCATCCCGGCGGAGCGCCGCGATTTTGTCTACATGCCCTTCATGCACGCGGAGGATATGGCCTTCCAGGATCTCTGCGTGGAGATGGCCACAACGCGCCTGGAGCAGGACAGCACCGCGCATCATGCGCGCCAACACCGGGAAATCTTCCGGCAGTTCGGCCGCTTTCCTTATCGCAATGAAGCGCTGGGGCGGGAGAGCACGCCGGAGGAAATCACCTTCCTGGAAACCGCGCGCTACATACCCGGTCGAAAAGACTCGGCAAAAACCGCCTGATGGCAGGTTCGACTCGGTCCCCCGGGTTTATGAAAAGCGCTAGTGTGTTGTATTATAATCTAAAAATGGCGTGGCAAGACTGGCCTCCGGCTTGCTCCTAAGGGTTCGAACCTTATTTCGGAGCCCGAATTCATGTCTGTCCAAGTCACCATCACCGCCCAGGATATGCACCAGATCGCATGGACGCTTGTTGATCTGCACGGTGCCCAGGCGATCGGCGTGGCCGATCAGGCGGCCTCGGAGCTGGATGATGAAGGCTGCCCGGAAAGCGCCGATGCCTGGCGCATCCTGCGTTCGGTCGTGGAGGATGCCGTTGCCGGTCGCCTCGACCGCGAACTGGACATCGTCCTTCACTAAAATCCCGCGCGTCAAAACGCGCGCTTGCACCATCGGGGCGTCGTGCTACTCCGCAGACATGGACACGACACCCTGGGGCCAGGCCCTCGCCAAATTCGGACTGGATGATCCGCTTGAGCCGGCCAAGGCCGCACCGCGACTGCGGACGAGCCTCGCGCAGGCCGCGCCGCTCATGGATTCCACCCCGCCGCCGCTGCAGGAAACCCGCGACCTCGCCGTCCCAGGACCGGCCGGTGACATCCCGGCGCGGCTCTACATTCCTCAAGGCTCGACAGAGCCGGCCCCGACCTGCCTTTACATTCATGGCGGCGGTTACGTCATCGGCGATATCGAGACTCATGACCGTCTCTGCGCCCGCCTGGCCGCCAAGAGCGGGTGCCGGGTGCTGTCCATCGATTATCGCCTGGCGCCGGAACATGCCTTTCCGGCGGCCGTGGAGGACAGTCTCGCCGCCTTCGACTGGATGGCCGGGGAGGGGGCGAGTGAAATTGGCGCTGACCCCGAGCGTCTCGCGGTCGCGGGTGACAGTGCCGGCGGCGGACTGGCTGCCGTTCTCGGGCAGAGCCGTCGCGAAGCGCTGCGTTTCCAGCTGCTGATCTATCCGTTGATGCAACTGATCGAGCCGCGCAAGGCCAGGCTCAAAGCCCTGGAAGGGCACATCTTTTCTGTCTTCACGCTCGAGCAGATCATCCGGGCCTATCTGGCGGACCCGGAGGAGGCGAAGGATGTCCGCGTCTCGCCGCTGCTGGAAAACGACCTCTCCAACATGCCGCCGACCTATATCGCGGCTGCGGAGCTTGATCCGCTCTTCGACGAGGGGCAGGCCTATCGCGACAGGCTGCTGGCTGCGGGAACACGCGTTGAATACGTTCTCGGCAAGACTTTGCCCCACGGATACTTCAACCTCACGGCCGTGCTGCCCAACGCCAAACCCCTCGTGAATCAGGCGGCTGTCGCTCTGGGTGATGCGCTGCGCGACTAGGCATTGCCTTTGCGCGAGCATGCGCTTAGCTGACAGGCATGCCTTTCGATCCGACCTACACACCCGATCCCCGCTTTGCGCAATTGGGGGAAGACTTTGCCGACGCCGTTGATCCGGCACGCTTTCCCGAGGCCCGGTTGCGTCACTGGAATACGCGCTGGGCTGATGCGATCGGTCTGGGTGGGCTCACCGCCGAGGAAAAGCAGCGTCATTTCCACGGTCTCGCTGTTCTGCCGGACAACCAGCACCGGCCTTTGGCCATGCGCTATCACGGACATCAATTCCGCTCCTACAATCCTGAACTGGGCGATGGACGTGGCTTCCTCCTGGCGCAGGTCCGCGATCCGGAAACCCGCCTTCTCGATCTCGCAACCAAGGGCTCGGGCCAGACGCCATGGTCGCGGGGTGGTGATGGTCGTCTGACGCTGAAGGGCGCGGTGCGCGAAATCCTCGCCGCGGAAATGCTGGAGGCGCTCGGCGTCTACACGTCCAAGGCCTTTGCCGTCTACGAGACGGGAGAGGCCCTGCAGCGCAATGACGAGCCGTCGCCGACCCGCTCGGCTGTGCTCACGCGTCTGGGCCATTCCCATATCCGCTTCGGCACCTTCCAGCGACATGCCTTCGAGGAAGCGGGCGACCGGATTGATCAGCTCATCGGTCATGTGCTCGACGTCTATTATCCGGATCTGGCGCACAAGGCGGATGCCCCGAGCGAGATGATGAAAGCCGTCGTCGAGGCGAGCGCGCAGCTCGTGGCGCGCTGGATGGCCGCCGGTTTCGTGCATGGTGTGCTCAATACCGACAATCTCAACGTCACCGGAGAGAGCTTCGACTACGGGCCCTGGCGCTTCCTGCCACACTACGAGCCGGGCTTTACCGCGGCCTATTTCGACCAGACCGGTCTCTACGCCTATGCGCGGCAACCGGAGGCCGTCTTCTGGGCCTTGCAGCAATTGGCCGCCGCGCTGTCCCTGGTTGGCAATGACAAGCAGCTGATTGCCGATCTCAATATCTTCCCCGCCTATTATCGCCTGGCCCTGCTGGCAGCCTTCACCGAGCGCTTCGGCCTGGAAAGTCGGGGGCGCGAGGCCGATGAGGCCATGGTGCGCGCTTTCCTCGCTTTCATGCAGACGAGCCAGGCGCCGTGGGAGCCTGTCTTCTTTGACCATTTCTGTGACCCGTCCCGGGCGGACAGCGCTCCGCGCGCTGCGCTCTATCAGGGCGAGACCTATCTGGCCTGGCGTCGTCTGCTGGAGGCCTATGAGCCGGTGCGTCCGGAGCGTCTGAAGCATCCCTATTTCCGGGCCGAAGCGCCGGTCCACATGACGCTGGAAACGGTCGAGGGGCTCTGGTCGGATATTGCGGATCGGGATGACTGGCACGGTCTGGAGGACATCCTGGTCGGGATTGCCGGTGCGCGAGACGCCTATGACCTGGGCCGCGGACGCAGTGGCTTCCTCTATTCCAGTTGACCGGACGCCGGGGCGCTGAAACGGTAAGCGCATGACAGACCTCGACTTTGTGACGTCCCGCCTGCTGGATCGTCCCAACCTCATCCATGCTTTCACGACCCGGACCGGCGGCACCAGCGAGGGGCCCTACGCCTCGCTCAACATCACCCGGTCCCGGGGGGATCGACCGGAGGCCGTGGCCGAGAACCGGGAGCGGGTCCGCAAGGCGCTGGGGCTGGATTATCTGGCCTTCGCAACCCAGGTGCACGGCCGCGATGTCGCAAGGCTCGACGACGCGCCGCGGGGCGATCAGCCGGTAGGCGAAGCGGATGCCCTGATCACCGACCAGGCCGGGATCGGGCTGGTCTGCCAGACTGCCGACTGCACGCCGATCCTGCTCTTTGACCCGGATCATGACGCCATCGCCGCCATCCATTCCGGGTGGCGCGGCACGGTCCAGAACATCGTGGACGCAACCGTGAACGCCATGGCTCAAGCCTATGGCAGCCGGGCCGGGTCGCTGCTCGCAGTGATCGGTCCGTCCATTTCGCAGGCCAATTACCGGGTCGGCCCGGAAGTTGTCGACGCCTTTGCCGGGTACGATGCGGACAGCGGCGTGATCGGCCCCCGCGATGCGGAGGGCGGCGCGCATCTTGATGTGGCGCGGGCCTGCGAACTGCAATTGCTGGACGCGGGCGTTCCAGCCACCTCGATCGAGCGATCCCCCCTGTGCACCTATGCAGAAGAGGCCCGCCTCTTCTCCGCCCGCCGCGCCCATCATCGGGGTGAAAGCGGACTTTTCGGCGGGCAGGGTGGCATTATCGGGTTGAAGCGGCGCTGATCTGCCCCACCTAAGGGCGAGAGATTCAAGGGAGACGATCATGAGTGAAGTCAAAGCCCCGATGGGAGGCAAGGTGATTAGTGTGTTGGTGAATCCGGGTGACACGGTTGAGGAAGGTGAA
>Ga0209273_10002027_pt1 | contig 16380 bp, 17 predicted proteins | sample tdAd471_FD_187126 | JGI IMG/M metagenome (GOLD analysis project Ga0209273, IMG submission 187126) | Marine sediment microbial communities from the Atlantic coast under amendment with organic carbon and nitrate - tdAd47.1 (SPAdes)... | ecosystem: Environmental > Aquatic > Marine > Coastal >...
AGCTGGAGAACGAACTGCTGCAGCTAAATACGACCGAACGTGAGCGCCGACAGGCCCTGCTCGCATTTGAAGCAGACCTCGAGAGGGAGCTCACGGAAGCAGAACGTGCTCAGGTTGAGGCGCTGATCCTACACAACGAGGAGCTGCAGCGCCAGTCTGATCTGTTCGACGCCATCCGTGGACCCGCCCAGGAGATGGAGGCAGACCTACGCGCGCTGGAAGCTCTGTACGAGAGCGGCAAAATTGAGCTTGAAGAGTACAACGAGGTGCTCAACGAGCTGCGGCTCCAGGCCCTGGAGTTCGAGACGACTGCTGGCGCCGGTCTGGAGCGGTTCTTCCGCACAGTTGCGGCGGAAGCGCAGACCTCGGCTGACTTCATCGAGGACAGCCTCGGCGCGGTCTTCGATAATCTCACGAGCACCCTGGAAGAGTTCGCGAATACCGGCAAGTTCAGCTTCACCGACTTCACGAACAGCATCCTGCGAGACCTGAACCGGCTCGCCGCGCAGGGCGTCAGCGATCAGATCGCGGGCATCTTCGGTAGCATCTTCGGCGGTGGCGGCGGAGGCGGCGGAGGTGCTGGCTTCGGTAATATCTTCGGCTCTATCGTCTCGGGCATCGGCGGCCTGTTCGGCTTCGCGAATGGCGGGTCATTTGACATCGGCGGCCGCGGCGGGGTGGACAACAATGTCATGAGCATCAATGGCAAGCCGATTGCTCGCGTATCACGCGGCGAGACTGTCGACATCTCACCTAATGGTGGCGGAGGTCGTCCAATTCAGGTAATTATGAACATTCAGACGCCAGACGCAGACAGCTTCCAGAGGTCTCAAGATCAGATCCTCGCAAGGGTTCAGGCTCAGCTGTCACGTGCAGGGCGACGAAACGCATAGACAGGATAAGGTATGGCATTCCACGACGTACAGCTGAGCGCAGAGATCGAGCGCGGAGCGCAGGGCGGTCCAGAGTTCAAGACGACCGTGCTGGGCTTGTCTTCGGGTTTTGAGAAGCGCAACATTGACTGGGAATACACCAAGGGCTCCTGGGACATAGGATACGGTCTCCGGGACAAGGCGGATGCCGAGGAGGTCCTCGCCTTCTTCTATGCACGCCAGGGACGAGCCCACTCTTTCCGCTTCAAGGACTGGACTGACTTCGAGATCGGGGACAGCGATACGAGCACTCCCCAGGAGATCGGCATCGGTGACGACGCCGAGACCCAGTTCCAGATTGTCCGGCGCTACACATCAGGAAGCCAGACCTTTAACCGCCCGATCACGCGACCAGTCTCTGGTACGGTTGAGATCTATATCGACGGCGTGCTCCAGGGCGGAGGTGTCTCGGTAGATACTTCCACGGGGGTCGTCACTTTTGTGACCCCTCCTGTGGCAGCCGAGAGCGTTGGCATTATCTGCGAGTTTGACGTCCCCGTACGCTTCAACGTGGACAAGCTAGACATGCGGGCCTTCTGGTCCGGCAATTACAGTCTACCACAGATCCCCGTCGTCGAGGTGCGCGAGACCCTCACGGCCATATAGGAGGGTCCAATGCCAAAAACAACCACAGGAACAATGGACACCCACTTGGCGGGAGAGACGACCTCTCTGGCCACGTGCTGGCGTGTCACCCGTACCGACGGGACGGAGTTCCACTTCACCGATCATGACGGTGACATCGACTTCGATGGCGATACCTATAAGGCGGACACCGGATACACCAGGACGGCCATCCAGAACGACAGCTCGCTGTCGGTGGACAATCTGAACCTGGAGGGCATCCTGGACAGCGCCGAGATCACGGTCGACGACCTACGCGCCGGCCTGTTCGACTATGCTGAGATCCGGATCTTCGTCGTCAACTGGGCCGACCTCACGGCGAGCGACATCAAGATGAGACGCGGCTGGATCGGAGAGGTCACCGTGACCGAGCAGGGTATCTTCCGCGCTGAACTGCGTGGCCTTAGTCAGGCTCTCTCACAACGTATGGGTGAGGTCTACCAGCCAGAATGCAGAGCTGACCTGGGAGACAGCCGATGCACAGTACCGGTCGATCCTGCTCTCCGCCAAGATAGCACAACCTATTCCGCTGGCGACATCATCAAGATAGTGACTGCCGGCGCACCAGACGGCACTCAGAGCGATTATGAGAACCGCATCTATGAGGCGACCCAGGCCGGAACCTCGGCCGCGTCAGCTCCGTCTTTCGATACGACCGAGGGCAACACCACCCAGGATGGTGGAACTGCCGCGGACCAGGACTACAATCTGCCATCCAATAATACGAATGGCCAGACGCTGACGATCGAGGGACAAGTCTATACCTTCGTGACCTCGCTGGCCTCCGCTTTCGACGTGCTGATCGGCGGGACAGCCTCTGACACGCTGGACAACCTGGTCGACGCGATCAATGACAATGCCGTAAATGAGGGAACCACATACGGAACAGGCACGACCGCGAATACGGACGTCTCAGCGGCTAAGGCAGACAGCGACACGGTCACCGTGACGGCGCTCACCGTCGGCGTGGCCGGCAATCTGATCGCCGTCTCTGAGAGTTCTAACGGAAACTGGTCCGGGGCGACATTATCAGGCGGCGTGGATCCAGTCATCTGGGTCGCCCGTCAAGCCTGGACACGCCACGGCGAGGTGGATACTGTCACGGACCAGAAGACCTTCACTCTGACGGTGGGCTTCGACGAGAGCAGGGCGACCGACGACTGGTTCAACGGTGGCGCCCTGAGGTTCGACAGCGGGCTAAACGCTGGCAAGAGTATTGAGGTCCGAGACTGGACCAACTCGACCAGGGAGATCACCCTGTTCCTGGCCTCTCCGTTCACGGTCGCGGCCGGTGACAAGGTGGCATTATACCCCGGCTGCGATAAGCGGGCGCCAACGTGTGCCACCAAGTTCGGCTTGGCCGCAGACAGCACCAACTTCCCGACCAGCCGGGGCAACATACGAAACTTCCGCGGGGAGCCACATATTCCCGGCCAGGACGAGCTCACGAGGTACCCAGATGCCAAATCGGGATGACATCATAGAACTGGCCCGCTCATACCTGGGCGTGCGCTGGCTCCACCAGGGTCGCGGCCGGAATGGTATCGACTGCGCCGGCCTCGTCATCGTGGTGGGCAACGAGCTCAAGCTGATCGACTACGACACCGCAGACTACCAGCGCCGTACGTCTGGACACGCCTTCTTGCACCATTTTCAGATGAACATGAAGCGGATCCCGCTGCCCGAGGCCCGTCCCGGGGACGTTATGCTGTTTCGCGATGCTCAGTTTCCGTGCCATTCTGTGATCCTCGGCTGGAAGGATCAAGAGATGACAATGATACACGCGCACGCTCCTCACCGTAAGGTGGTGGAAGAAGCGCTGGCAGACGGTGACTGGATAGCACGCCGCGTGGCTGCATTCAAATTTGAAGGATTAGACGATGGCTAGACTTGCGCTCTCAGTCGTCGGAGCCGGCATCGGCGCCCTATTCGGGGCACCGCAGCTCGGCTGGCTGATCGGCTCTGCTGTTGGTGGCATTCTGTTTCCACCATCTGGGCCTGACGTAACCGTCGAAGGCCCCAGGCTAGGTGACCTCACGGTCACCTCTTCTGCTTACGGGGCAGCTATTCCAAAAGGCTACGGGACCATCCGCATGTCGGCGAATATGATATGGTCCACAGGCATCGAGGAAGTTAAGAACGTCGACAAGCAGAGCTCGGGTGGCAAGGGCGGTGGCGGAGCCACGCAGACGACCATCACCTATGAGTATTTCGGGACCTTTGCCATGGCCTTCGCAGAGGGGCCAGCGGATGACGTCTTGCGCATGTGGGCTGACGGCAAACTGATCTATGACAAGACCGGCACGTCCGATGACATTCAGAAGATAGACCTCAAGTTCCGCTTCTACAGCGGCAGCGAGACGCAGACCCCTGACAGCTTGATCCTGGCGGACAAGGGCGCGAGTGAGACACCTGCCCACCGTGGGCTATGCTATATCGTCTTCGAGCGCCTGCCTCTGAAGGACTTCGGCAATCGCATTCCGAACATCACGGCGGAGATCACATTCAACCAGAGCGTGGCCAGGAACGAGACGGTCGCGGACTTCTACACGACCGGCGAGGGAGGCATAGCAGATAGCTACCAGAATGACGAACTACTGCCCGACTTCGCGCGCGGCGTGTTCTATGGCGTCGACCAGGGTGACTTCATCATCCGCCGGTTCAATATCCGCACGATGGCGGAGGACCGTCAGTCTCAACTGACGAATGACACAAATGGCAATCCAGTGTCCAATCTCGGGCTTGAGGCAGTCATGCCGAATGGCTATGTCATCTTCAGCACGACTGGGGGTAATACTCAGCCACTCATCGCCGTCGACCCGAACTCACTGCAGCCTGTCGGCACCTTCGGGGTCGCAAGCAATGACCTGGGCACGAGCCCGACAGGGTTTGAGGCCGCCAGCCACCTCGGCAAGTGTAGTTGGGTTAAGACGGGAGGTGGTCAGGTGTACTACCTGCATGGCTCACTGTTCAATTCCGTTGGCCTACTGGATGTCACGAATGGTCAGATGAACTACGTCTGGGACAACGAGACAGCAGGCTTCACCATATCTGAGAGCCGGGTCAAAGGCACGTGTGCTGGCGCGACTGGTACCACCTTCGGTGAGGCGTACGTCATGGTGGGGCCGCGCTACGCCACTCTAGAGACCGGTGACGTCCGGATCTTCAAGCTCACGGTGAACAATGGGGCCACGTATGATGCGAATTCCCTCACCTTCACTGGCACCTCCGCGGCAAACGTGGTCACCCTCTCACCGAATGATATAATCCCGGGAGAGGTGGAGCTTGGCAACTGCCTCGGCCCGATCTACGACGAGACCGACGACACAATCATGATCCAGGCCCAGGCCGGCAGCGATCTCAATGAGTACTGGATGCTGAAGATCGACCCGTCCGACGGGTCGATCCTCTGGCGTACCGAGATCACCGATACGGGGGTCCCAATACGCAATAGTATAATGGGCTGGAACCACGGGCGGATCGTGAACGGTACCTATGGTCAGATGTCGGGCGTTGACAGCTTCGCGCTCCGCACGTCTGACGGCGAGATCGTATTCACGGCCTCAGACTGGACTAGAGGCTATACCTCCTCTGGAGCAGGCTGGTGGGACGGTAAGACGAATACCTTCATCGGCTATGACGCTCCCAGTGATATAGTCAAGTGGCTCTTCTTCCGGGGAGATGGCCAGGGCGACGCCCTGTCTGACGTCGTGACCGACATCTGCGCCGAGGTGGGACTAGCCGCGTCTGACATTGACGTGACGGAGCTGGCGGCTCTCACCGTGCCAGGATATACGATCGGCCGGCAAGTCACCGCGCGTTCGGCGATCGAGCAGCTCGCGTCCATATACTTCTTTGACGGCGTGGAGAGTGACTACACCCTGAAGTTCACTCTCCGTGATGGCAAGTCCTCATCGGCGAGTATCGTGCAGGACGATCTGGCTGCGATCGATAACGAGACGGGGGAGTTCATCCGTGAGATCCGCATCCAGGAAGTGGAGCTGCCTCGTCGGTTCACGCTCACCTATATGTCGTCGGAGAACGACTACCAGCAGCAGGCGCACAGTTCACAGCGGGTCGTCGGTCCATCGGCCTTCCAGACCTCATACTCTGATAACGCGATCAACCTGCCAGTTCCTATCGTTCTTGACAGCGATACCGCGAAGCAGACTGTGGAGAAGGCGCTCATCTCCTCCTGGACGGAGCGTGTCTCGATCGCATCGCGTCTGTCGTGGGAATTTATCTCCCTTGATCCGAATGACGTGGTCACAATAACGCTGGATAGCGGGACTGTCTATCGGGTGCGGCTGACGCAGACGGACATTGGGCTTGACTTCGCCATGGACCTCTCAGCGCTGGCTGAAGATGCCGCGCAGTACACCTCTACGGTCACAGGAGATAGTGGCACCGGCCCGCTGGTACAGGAATTCCTGTCCGAGCTGACGACGAAGCTGATCGTGCTCTGCAGCCCTCTGCTGCGGGATAGCCACGACGTGAGCCGCGTCAACTCAAAGGTCTATACCTTCATGGGCGGGTATGGCCAACCGGGCTGGAACGCCGCGACCCTCTTCCGGTCCAGTGACAACGTCTCATGGGATGAAGCAGGATCGAACGTCGCAGAGATGACCTGGGGCACCTGCTCAACCGCTCTCGGCGACACGGACCTCCCGTACCAGACCGACAATACCAACACCGTCACCGTGTTCCTCAGCACGAATACGGACGCAGGCCTCGACAGCATCACCAGCACAGAGATGCTCAACGGCGGCAACGCCGCCGCGATCATCTCGGCCGACGGACGGGTGGAGATCTTCCAGTTCCAGACGGCTAGCCTCAATACGGACGGGTCCTACACCCTGTCCGTCCTGCTGCGGGGACGCAGAGGCACAGAGAGCTTCACGGGCATCCACGCGGTGGGAGATATATTCCTCCTGCTAGAAGATGCGCCCGCGGATCAGGTCAACCTCTCCCTGGCCGAGGTGGACACGACCCTGTACTATCGGGCCGTCACGTCCGGCACCATGTTTGAGGACGCGGACAATACCTCCAAGGCCTCACCGGGCCGAGATCTCATGCCCTACCGTCCTGTGCAGCTCGATCTGACCTCGGGCACCTGGGGATCCGACGTGGTCCTGGAGTGGGTGCGGCAGACACGCATCGGCGGCTTCGGTCTGGTAGATGGCACGGACGACGTGCCCCTGGCCGAGGACAGTGAGGAGTACGAGATCGAAATATACACACCAGGTGGAACGCTGGTTCGTACCTATACCGGTTTGGCGTCGAACGCGGCGACCTATTCATCCGGCGACCAGACGACGGACAGCTCCTCCTGGACAGGCTTCCAGGATGAGACGGCGAACCTGCTCACGAACGCCAGCTTCGAGACGCTGACCACGAATGCGGGCGGAGCTTTCGCCGGCTGGACCGTGGAGACCGGCTCGAGCGCCGTGGCGATCCTCACCGGAGCTGACGGCAGCATAATCGGCGCCCAGGACGGGGACAACTACATGTCCTTCGCTGAGGCGACCGATCAGGCTGCGGTCGAGGTGAACCAGACGATTGACATCTCGGTGATGGCGGACATCATCGACCAGGGCAATCTGCAGATCCGCGGCGGAGTGTACATCAACAGCGACACGACGGACACGGACACGGGCCGGATCGACCTGGTCTGGCTAGATGCGGATGACAATGTGCTGCAGACAGACAGCGGCATGGACACCGCACCGACCTCCGGCAGCTGGACGCAGATCACCACAACCGGGACGGCACCGAACAACGCACGGCAGCTCCGGGTCGAGCTGCACGGCACAAGGAACAACGGCACCGCACTGAACGTCGCCATGGATACTGTGACGCTCGAGATTGATGAGGGGACCAAGCAGTTCCTGCACTTCAAGGTCTACCAGGTCTCGGCCCAGGTGGGCAGGGGCTTCCCGAGCGTGACCGGTGTGGTAGACGTAGGAGTATAACCATGAGGACAGACCTATGAGCAACAACCTGGGGCTGACGCAGCTGACCGCGACGCAGACCGACAAGACGACCACGATCAACGACCAGGCCGGCGAGATCGACGCCGCCCTGACGGAGATCCTTTCTGTGGACTTGACGTCTGGCAATGTGACACTGACGTCGGACGAGTACACAGAGAACCTCGCCTACGAGGTGACGGCCACCGTGGCGAGCCGGAGCGTGACCGTCCCGGCCTCCAAGAAGATGAGCATATTCCGCTCACCGTCGACCAACACGGAGGACTTCACCGTCGAGCGGGGCTCTGGGTCCGTGACGGTGCAGCCCGACCAGACCGTCCTCGTCTACACCGACGGGACGACGAACGGCATCTTCGACCTGTCCAGCTCGGTCACGACGACCGACGTGGTGGACTGGCTCGACAGCGTGAGGGTGGCGACGACCGCGGCCGGCACGCTCGCCACGAGCTTCGAGAACGGTGACACGATCGACGGCGTGGTCCTGTCTACGGGAGACCGTATCCTCATCAAGGACCAGGTGGCCGGCGCGGAGAACGGCATCTACACGGTCAACGCCTCCGGGGCGCCGACGAGAGCAGAAGACGCGGACGTGACCGGCGACCTGACGACCGGCTCCGCAGTCTACATCGAGGAGGGCACGGCGAACGCCACGCAGGTATTCTTCCTGTCGACGACGGGCACAATCACGATCGGATCCACAGCACAGGTCTGGGCATCGATCAACCCGATCGGCAACCGGCCGTACGACTTCGGCGGCTTCACCGGCGGCGTGCCTGGGACGAACACCATCATCATGCGTTTCCTGGCGTCTCGGGCCTTCACCCTACCAACGAGCCTATCTGATAGTGCCGGACATGCCGGCACCGGTCCGTCGGCTCAGACGGACTTCGACATCCAGGTGAACGGCGTGAGCCAGGGCACCATGCGCTTCGCGATCGCGGCCACGACGGCGACCTTCATCTTCGCCTCGGACGTGAGCGTCGCGGCCGGCGACCGGGTGGACATCGTCTCCCCGGGCACCGTGAACAGTATCGCCGACGTCTCGTACACGCTCGGAGGGCTTCGCTGATGGCCCTGATCTACGCAGACAGCTTCGACGGGTATGCTGCCACAGCTGACCTGCTTAGCACTGGACGTTGGGATGGCGATACCGGCGTGGTACTGGAGACCACCGGCGGAGCGTTCGGCGGGAACTGTGTGTCGTTCGACGACGACAGTGACACACTCTTCAAGTTACTACCCGCCAGTCCATCCGGCGTGGAGATCCGCATCGCCTTCTGGGTCAAGATCGCGAGCGGCAGCATATTCGCGGGAGACTTCCTGCAGCTCAGGTCGACCCAGGGTGGGCTCTTGGCATGGAACCTCGGGTTCTCAACGACGGACCTGTGGCTGACCCTGTCTTCCTTCGACGATAGCCTATTTCCAGCCACGGAGGTAACAGGGTCGACTGACATCGACGATGACCAGTGGCACCACATCGAGATATACTTCAAGGCAGGGGACGGGACCGACGGGGCCTACAAGGCCATAATCGACGGGATTACTGAGTTCGAGAATACTGGAACTGACACGAATAATGCGGTCACTGCGGCAGACTTCGCCAAGCTGGATCTACTCACTATTCCGGGGCGTAACTTGACCGCAGACGGCTGGCTCATAGACGATCTGGTCATCTGGGATGACAGCGGCTCGGACTTCACTGGGGAGCTTGGCCAGCATCGCATGGAGGCCCTGACGCCAACCGCGGAGGGCGCGGCAGACCAGTTCACTCCATCGGCCGGGGTCGACAACTCGGCCATGGTAGACGATGCGTCGCCGGACGGCGACAGCACCTACGTGGAGAGCTCCACCACCGGACACGAGGACTTCTATGAGTTCACGGACATGGCGACGGCGCCGACGGGGATATTCGGTGTATATGTGACGGCGGTGCTCAGGGTCCCGGACTTCGGCACCCAAGACTTCAGGCTGAAGTCCAGGCAGAGCGCTAGCGAGGGCGACGGCGCCACGCAGACGTTGGAGGGTATGAATTATCAAGCTGTCCATGAGTTCTTCGCCCAGGACCCGGACAGCGTAGCAGACTGGAACACGGCCGGCGTGGGCACGGCGCAATTCGGAATTGAGGTGATGTGATGGCTCTAATCCTGGCAGACGGCTTCGACACCTACGCGGCCTCGGCGGACTACGTCGGCAGCAATAGGTGGGATAGCGACAGCGGCGCAACCTACTTCGGCACGGGCAGCCCGTTCAATGGTAAGTACATCCAATTCGATGACGACAGCGATGAGATCGTCAAGCAGTTCTCTGGTGGCACCATCGGGAGCAGCACCATCCGCATCGCCTTCTGGTTCCGCGGCGCAGCTGGGGTCTTCGATACCCAGATCATAAGGCTCACCGCGACGAGCGATGGCACGCTCAACTGGGGCATCGGCATCAACTCGAACAGCCAGTTGTATGTGACCGAGTTCGACGACAGCTCCACCACAGCGTTGCGTACCGCTAAGAAAGAGGTGGACGACGGAAACTGGCACCACGTGGAGGTGAGGTTCACATCGGGGGACAGCACGGCCGGCGCGATCGAGATGTGGATCGATGGCAAGAAGTACATAAGCGACACGGCCATGGACACGAACGTGGCCACGACCGCGGCTGACTTCCAGAACTTCGACACCATCAACATCCGGGGCCGGAACCTGGTCACCAACGGATGCGAGATCGACGACCTTATAGTATGGGACGATCAGGGCACGACGTTCACGGGCCAGCTCGGACAGCACCGCATCGAGACCGTCTACCCGAATGGCGACAGCGCGGTGGCCTTCACTCGGAGCGGCGGCACGACCAACTACGAGAACGTGGACGAGACCACATCGGACGGCGACACCTCGTACGTGGAGAGCTCGACGACGACCCATGAGGACTTCTATGACTTCGCGGCCATGACCACCTCTCCGACGACCATCGAGGGCGTCATCGTGAGCGCGCTCATACGGAACACGGACGTCGGGTCCAAGAGCATGCGGCTCAAGTCTGAGCAGAGCGCCTCCGAGGGCAACGGTACGACGCACGCAATCGACCACACGGGCTACGACCTCTACCAGGAGTTCTTCCACCAGGATCCCAACTCTGCAGTGGCCTGGACGACCGGAGGCTTCGCGACGGCTGCATTCGGCGTGGAGGTGATGTAGCATGGTCGATACAGTTCGCGTCACCCAGCACGTTGCTGAGATCCCGATAACCGGCGGCAATATAGGCTTGGGCACCGCCCAGACCATACGCCTGACCCAGATGATTGCGGAAGTTGTCGGAACCGGTGGGGGCGGCAGCGATGCAGTTCGCATGACCCAGATCGTCGTGGAGACGATCCAGACAGAAGCAGAAGGAGCGACGCTTAAGGCGGGGATCGATAGGGTCAACGTCATACCGTCGAGCATAAGCTGATGACATACATACTAGGAAACAGAAGCCGCACCGAGCTCGAGGGCGTCCATCCGGATCTCATCGCAGTGGTCCGGCGCGCGATTGAGCTCACGCCCGTGGACTTCTCTGTCCACGATGGTATTCGCACTCGAGCTGAGCAGCAGGAGCTGGTCGATCGCGGCGCATCCCGAACCATGAATTCGCGGCACATCACGGGGCATGCGGTTGATCTCGTGCCCTACATCAACGGCCGTCTTCGTTGGGAATGGGAGCCGATCTATGGTATCGCCGAGGCGGTGCGTCAGGCGGCCGACGAGCTGAACGTCCACATCAGGTGGGGCGGGTGCTGGAAGATATTCACTTCCGGCGAATACGCCTCGACGCCTGTTCGACAGCTGGTCGAGGACTACGTGGCTCGGCGCCGTGCCCAGGGCAGATCGGCATTCATTGATGGCCCTCACTATGAGCTGCCTAGGAACCTCTACCCATGAAACAGATAACCAAGCACGAGCTAGACGTCGGTCGACGCCTAGAGCGGCGGAGATACGCCCGCATCAGTTTCGCCCTTATCGTGGCGAACAGCATCATCATCACGTCCGTCCTGCTTTTGAGCTCTGACCGGCAGGTGGTCGCGGAGGCGCTTGCCACAGCCGCGCCGCTAATCACGGGCATGCTCGGCGTCTTCACCGCCGTCATCCTTGGCTACCTTGGGGTATCGGCGGCCGAACGCATCTGGCATCCGAGCGAGCAACTCACCGAGCAGCAACGCCGGAACCTTAGGGCCGCTGAACTGCGCGCTGAACGCAGGCGCCGTCGCTCTGGAAGCGAAGATGATGATGAACCACCGGTGACGGGTTACGCATAGGAGACAGGCATGATAGGCTTCTTACTTGGGAATTGGAAAGCGATGGTCTTCGGGCTGGCTGCGCTGGCGATCGTCACCACGATCGGGCTGGCGTATCGTCACTACACAGGCTTGCTTGACACCGTCGCCACGTTACAAACGAATAATGAGCTGCTCACGGCTGCGGTCGACGAGCAGAACAACACAATCGACGCCCAGCAGGACGCGATCGAGGAGTGGCAGACCAGCCAGGATGATCTTCTGGCCAGGGTCGAAGAACTCCAGCAGGTCGCTATTGACGCTGGTGCAGAGGTGAGAAGGCTGAATGGCATATTTGCAAGACATGATCTCACGGAGCTGGCTCGGCAACGGCCAGGGCTTATTGAGAACCGCATCAATGACGGCACTGATCGCATTGGCCGGATGCTCCACTGTGCCACCGGTGCTGAGCGTGAGGACTGCGCCGGTCGAGATTGAGCGGCCAGACGAACGCCCTCCCCTACCAAACCCGGCCCCGATCGAAGAGCCACGCGAGATCGAGTGGAAGGTCCTGACGCCCGAGACGCTGCCGGTCACTGACGACTGGGTATTCTTCGGGCTCTCTCCTGAAGACTACGAGGACCTCTCAACAAATACGGCCGAGCTACTGCGCTGGATCCAAGAGGCGCAATGGCGTCTCCAATACTATCGCGGCGAGGACAATCAATCCCAGGAAGAGGAAGAGTAAATGCAAGACCGCGTTGTCCAGCTGACCGAAGCACAACTCAAAGACCTAATGGAAGACGCCGTGAACGACGCCCTGCTCAAGCTGGGCGTCGACTCCCAGAACCCCATCGAGATGCAGAAAGACTTCCAGCACCTTCGTGAGTGGCGTGAAGCCACCGCGGCCATGCAGAAGCGTGGCCTGCTAGTAGTGGTCGGGGTCATCGTAACAGGGGGCTGCGCGGCCTTGTGGCTTGGGCTAAAAGGAATGATACTCGGACAGTAGCATAGGAGAATAGTACATGCCAAAAGCGGCCCTCACAGACGAACAACTCACCGAGGCCGTGGAGGCCTACTACGAGCACGGCGGCAACGTGTCGGAAGCGGCTCGGTCCCTGGACCTGAAGCGCTCCACCTACAACGACCGGCTCACCGCGGCTCAGCAGCGTCTGGGCATCAGGCTCGGCAAGGTCGTCGATGGCAAGATCGAGATGGCCGAGAGCGTCAAGAGGCGCCTGCCACGACGCGGTCACATCAAGCGCTACATTCTCACCTCCATTCAGAACAACACCCACCTCCATCCGGGCTTCAACAACCTGCTCGCCCTGGTCGATTACTTCGACAACCTGGACAACGGCTCGTGCGAGCTGCTGATCGGAACTTACTCCTACCAGCTCGGAGCCTACGGACCGAAAGCAGTCAAGCGCGGCAAAGCCGTCCGGGATACGTCTGAGCTCTGGTACGCGCCGGAAGCTGAGCCATATATCATGGATGAGAGCGTCGAGCTGGCTCCCGGCCTGGTCTGGTGCGGAGAGCAGAATATCCTGCCGACAACCCGCCACCCCCTGACCGCCTTCGAGGACTACAACGGCAGGAAGTCGAATATCGTCCCGCATTCCAAGATCGCGATGGAGAGCGTCGCGTCCATGGCGGATGAGGCGACCAAGTTCAACTACTCAACCGGCACCGTCACCCAACGGAACTACATCCAGAAGCGCGCAGGGATCCTGGCCGAGCAAAAGCATAGCTACGGGGCTCTCATCGCGGAGGTCGACTGGAACGGCAACTGGTTCGTGCGCCAGCTTCATATTGACGAAGACGATGCGATCATGGACGTTGGGCCAGAAGGCGCCCCCGGTCTGTACGTGCAAGCAGGTCAAGTTCACGAAGAGCATGTCGCGGAAGGGATCAACTGGGGCGATACTCACGCATCGGAGCTCGAGCTCTGGATCCGAGAACTGGCCTGGGGAAAAGGCGGGATGCTAGACACCCTTCGCCCTCCATACCAGTTCATGAACGACCTCTTCTCAATGAGGTCGAGAAGTCACCACGAGATGAGGAACTTCCACCGGACCTACGCCAAGCATATCGAGGGCGAGGAAACTGTCGAGGAAGAGATCGAGATCACCACCGACTTCACGAATGAGGCAGACCGGGACTGGTGTGAGATGATCGTCGTGCCGTCCAACCACGATCGGCACCTGGAGCAGTGGCTCAACGAGGCCGACTTCCGGCTAGATCCGGTCAACGCCAAATACTTCTGCTGGCTGCAGTTCCACGTTCTCGACGCCATGGACGAGGGCGACAAGGACTTCAACGTCCTCGAGTTCGCCATGAACGAAGCAGGCCTGAATGAAGGGATCCGTTTCCTGTCTCAAGACGAGGGTTACATCCTGGTCGGAGTGGAGAATGGGTTGCACGGCGACCTCGGGCCAAATGGCTCAAGAGGATCCACGCGGGCTCTGACCAAATTGGGTCGCCCTGTCAACAAAGGGCATGACCACACAGCGGCCATCCGCGATCAGATCTATTCTGCTGGAGCTTGCTCTCTCAGCTTCCCATACATGAAAGGCCCGAACTCGCATTCGGTAAGTCACATCGTGACCTACCGAAACGGCAAGCGGGCAATCATTACTATGTGGTCCAATAAGTGGCGGGCTTAGATGCCCATTTGCGTCTCAGCCCACCGGACGAATTTTCCCATCTCATCCCCAAAGGGAATGCCAAAGTCCGATGCGGCCTGCTTGAGGCTTGAGAGGTATCCGTCTTCGTGCTCCATATATTCAAAGGCACGTTGAAGGGCTTTTTGATATTGGTCTGACATATCTGTCTCCTGTCGTTCGTTCCAATAGATATAGTATACCCCATCTCCCAGCGAATGTACAGCAAAAAGAGGGGTATTTTTCGCTGGTAGTACTCCATTAACCAGGCGCACTTTTTTCCCAGTTTGGGCTCATTTTCCTATGTACAAACGCTGGGAAACGCCCTATATTATATGTATTGAAACGAACGACAGGAGACAGTTCAATGCCACAGATAACCCTCAAGAAGAAGCAGCTCGACGAGTTTGCTGCCTTCATCCGGAAGCACGACGTCAAGAAGTGGTTCCTTGCAAAAGACCAAGGTGCATACGTTGGAGCATGCGGCGGTTCCCAAGAAGATGGAACGTTTGAGAATATCCTCTTCTACTTTAATGGCTGCAACCCCAACACTGATGAAGACTTTTGGGAAAACGGTCAAGCCAAGTTTGGCGGAGACGATTTTGGTGAGCAGTTCCCCGTGGACGTGATCCTCGATCTTGCTGACGATCCGCTGACAACCAAGATGGTCGTGAATGTGGGTAAGACATCCATCTCCATGAAGTCTTGGGCTCGTAAGGCTCCAGCCCCTCAAGCTCCGAAGGCTCCGAAGGCCCCCAAGCCAAAGGCCCCTAAGAACGTCCAGAAAATGACGAAGGGCGAACAGATCCGTCAGCTCCTCGCTGAGGGTGTCGACGTCGATACGATCGTCGGAATGGTCGGCACCACGGCCAACAGCGTCCGGTGGCACAAGTCCAAGATGATGAAGGAAGCTGCATGAAGTACACAGTCGTCGTGACGAAACGCGGTGGAGCACTGAGGAGAGCAGCAAATCTGCTCTCTGAGGTGCTCACCGGTATCTGCGTGCTGTTCATTCTCGCACTTATCGTGCTCTGAATAGCCCAAATCACAAGAATGAGCAAGGCCAGACGTCTTCGGTGACGTCTGGCCTTGTGCGTATGGACTAGAGGCTCACCGAAAGGTCAGCCACAATCCTTTTGTCCAGTCTCTGGGTCCCAAAAACAGGCCTCCCCCTGAGGTTTTTCCTCATCGACTTTGCCCATGAGAATGCCCATCCGTTTCCCATCCTTGTTGAATGTGGTGCAGCCTTTGCACCCTCTATCAAAGGCGTCAGTGTAGAGACCTTTGAAGTCGTCCCACGCCATGGACTTGTCCATGTTTATGGTCTTCGAGACGGCGCTGTCGACCAGGGTGGCCGCGGCAGCGAGAACGTCCAAGTGCTCCTGGGCCGTCACCTCGTGGGCCAGCTTGCCCCTCACCCCGAACTCCCTGAAGCCATAGTCCGAGACGTCGACCGTGATCTTGCCCTCCGGCATGATGACCTCACGCCTCCCCTCGTACTCGAAGACCGGCTCGATCCCGCTGGACACGTAGTCGGCGCAGAACGAGATGGTTCCGGTCGGGGCGATCGATGTCAGGTGACTGTTCCGCAGGCCATACTTGCGGATGCCGTGCCGGACTTTGGCCGAGAGGGTCTTGGCATGCTCGCCCGCCAGGAACAGGTCGGCATCGAATTTGGGGAACGATCCCTTCTCGGCGGCCAGGGTGATGCTTGCCAGGTAGGCCTCTTCCCGGAGCTCCTCCAGGACCTTGAGCTCGAAGTCGATGAAGTCGGCCGAGCCATAAGGGAAGCCGAGAGCCTCGGCTGCGTTCGCCAGACCTGTAATCCCGAGGCCCATGCGGCGCTTGGCCATGGCCTCCATCTTCTGCTGGAGAAGTGGATACTTGGCCCGGTCGACCACGTTGTCCATGGCACGGACCACCGGGGA
>Ga0209273_10002029_pt1 | contig 16368 bp, 15 predicted proteins | sample tdAd471_FD_187126 | JGI IMG/M metagenome (GOLD analysis project Ga0209273, IMG submission 187126) | Marine sediment microbial communities from the Atlantic coast under amendment with organic carbon and nitrate - tdAd47.1 (SPAdes)... | ecosystem: Environmental > Aquatic > Marine > Coastal >...
AGCCGCATTGGCGGCAGTGGTGCAAAACGCTGGATGAATTGCCCTGGCTCTGTAGCTCGGAGTCAGGGTATTGAATCCGTCGGGTCAATATTCGCTGCTGAAGGCACTGCAGCTCACTCATTAGGTGAGACGTGTCTGCTAAAAGGTAGCAACCCGCACGACCATATAGGCGAAGTTATCGTCGTCGACGGCCACCAGTTTGAAGTTGATTTGAACATGGCAGATGCCGTCAAAATTCACGTTGACCATTGCCGGTCACTGATAAAGAAATACCCTGATGCAGAGTACCACGTTGAGTACCGCATGAATCTAGAAGCTATCCACCCTGATATGTTCGGGACGGTGGACTTTATGATTTACGATGCTGAGTCCGGTTATCTGGAACTGCCCGATTATAAGCACGGCGCTGGCGTGTCTGTTGATGTCGAAGAGAACGAGCAACTTATTTATTACGCACTCGGGGTAGCGATAAAGCTGCCCTTCGTTAAGAAAATCAGGCTGACCATCGTACAACCACGTTGCTACCACGAAGACGGCGCTGTTCGGTCATTCGACATCGAACCTGCAGACATGCTGGAATGGTGGGCTGTCTTCGAAGAAGCCATCGAGCTTGCTATGCAACCTGACGCACCTATCGCTGTCGGTGATTGGTGCCGCTGGTGCCCTGCAAACGGTGTCTGCAAAGAACTTGAGGAGTATGGTATGGAGGAAGCGAAGTCCGACTTTTTACCGGTAACAGTTGATGAGGCACGCGATGTCTATTCACCGGAGCGCCTTGGCGAACTGATGGACAAGATACCCATTATCGAGAACTGGTGTAAAGCGATACGTGAGCTCGCCTACAACCTCGCTGAGAACAAAACGCCGATTCCGAACCACAAGCTCGTGCCAAAGAAAGCGGTGCGTAAATGGGTGGAGAATAGCGCTGACGATGTGATGGGGCTACTCGACCTGCAGGGTTATGATTATGACGAGTACATGGTTATCGTTGAAGATGCGTTGAAGTCTGCACCTCAGATAGAAAAGCTGGTCGGTAAAAAAGCGATGAAGCAGTTCGATAAACACGTCAGTAAGATTTCATCTGGCCACACATTAGTGCACGAGTCAGACCCGCGACCGGCGATTAAGCTGGCCGCTGAACAAGAATTCAGTAAGGTCGAAGACGTCGACGATGGTGATAGTGACATCGACGATATTTTCGGCTAAGCTGATGCGGTGGAGTTGCAATACTGACTCCGAAATTAAATAAAATTAAATTAAAGGTAAATTAAAATGGCTGATAAAGAAGAGTCTAAAACGAAGTGTATGACCCCTCGATTCCGAGTGTCGTTCCCCCACATATTACATCCACAGGAAGCTGATGAAGGTAAGAAGCCCCGCTACGGTATCTCCATGCTGTTTGATGAAGGTACTGACTTAGCGCCGCTGAAACGAATTGTGAAAGCTGCCATGGTGGAGAAATTTGGTCCCGATAAATCAAAGTGGCCAAAGGGATTGAACAGTCCGTTTCGTGACCAAGGTGAGAAAGAGTATGAAGGCTACGTGGAAGGCAACAAATTCTGCAACGCTACCAGCACTCAAAAACCTGGGTTAGTCGACCATAACGTTGACCCGATTATTGATGAGTCTGAGTTCTACGCTGGCTGTTATGCGCAGGCAACCGTTAACGCATTTTACTACGGTGATAAACCTGAACATAAAGGCAATAAGGGCGTGGCGTTCGGTCTCAACAATGTTCAAAAGCTTGCTGATGGCGAGCCCTTGGGCGGTCGAGTCAAACCATCTGACGAATTTGAACCGGTTGCTGCGGAAGATGCAGATGACGACGTGTTCGATGACGAAGGTGATGATGAAGACGACGTTTTCGGTTAATAATTATAACTAATAACTGGGTCGCCTTCGGGCGGCTCAGCTTATCGAGGTATCCGCAATGGCACAGGAACTCCCATTAGCACAAAGCAACATCGACTTTATCGATGCGTGTGATAAATCAGACCCCGTACTCGCTGAGGCATGTCAACGTCTTGCCGACTGTATGATAGGGCAAAACGAATTAATAAAAGTGTACCGCCATAACGTTGCATCAATTCAGGCGCAGTTAACAGCACTCGACCAAAGTCTAAAGTCCAGCGTCATTACGTGAAAATACACGGTGACTTTGAAACCCGCAGCACTGTCGACCTGAAGAAAACCGGCGTCGATATTTATGCGCGTCACTCGACCACAGAGCCCTTATGCTTCGGCTTTGCGTTCGATGATGAGCCTGTCATGCAATGGAATCCCTTGCTACCGAAACGTAATGACCCGCTAAGCACCCTCGACCTACTCTATGCGATAGAAAATGGCGCACCGCTGTACGGTCATAACGTCGGCTTTGAATGGGCAATCTGGAATCTCATCATGGTGCCCCGCTTCGGCTGGCCGGAACTTAAAATCGAACAGTGCTATTGCACCATGGCCATGGCGTATGCAATGGCGTTACCTGGAACACTGGAGAACGCCGGTGCAGCAGTAGGGCTAAACACTAAGGATGCTGCCGGTCGTCGAGTCATGTTACAGATGAGTAAGCCACGTGAGATTATGACCGATGGCACAATTATTTGGTGGGAAGATGAGACCCGCGTCAGTCGACTACTGGATTATAACATCGCTGACGTCGTCGGTGAGCGTGCTTTAGAGAAACGGCTACGTCAACTGTCACCGGCCGAACGTGAGCTATGGCTAGTCGACTTTAAGATTAATCAACGTGGCGTGTACATCGATGTTAATGAAGTCGAGGAAGCCATGGTCATTGTGAAACGCGCACAGGCTGAGTTCAACGAAGAGATTTATGATGTGACCAAGGGTGAAGTCGCACGCACCACTTACGTCGCTCAGATAGTGGCATGGTTAGCTGACCGCTTTGTGTTTGCCGATGGTCTGGCCAAAGACGAAGTTATCCGATTATTGAAAACTGATATTCCCGATGACTGCAGACGTGTACTGGAGATTCGACAGGCGGCCGCCAAGACGTCCACCGCTAAGTTAACGGTGATGAAAAATGCAACCAGTGATGATGGCCGTATGCGCAATATTCTGCAGTATCATGGCGCTGGTACCGGCCGTTGGGCAGGTCGTCGACTGCAGACACAGAACTTTCCCCGACCTTCGATAAAGCAAAAAGACATTGAAGACGTCATGGAGCATTTAGACTCCTACGAGTACATCGATTTATTCCACGGCGCACCGGTGCAAGTACTGTCATCATGTCTGCGGGGTTTCATCCAAGCGGCACCTGGCAATTTGTTGATGGCGGCTGACTATGCTGCAGTTGAAGCACGCGGTCTGGCGTGGGGCGCCGGTCAGCACGATTCGGTGATGAACTTTAAAAAATATGATGCGGGTCTCGGACGTGAGCCATACTGCATCTTTGCGGATAGTGTCTACGGTTATGAAGTGCATAAGGACACTCACGCAAAAGAGCGGCAAATCGGCAAAGTGGGCGTACTGCAGCTCGGGTACCAAGGTGGTATCGGTGCGTTTAACTCGATGGTGCCGGTGTACCATATTGATTTAGAAGAACTTTTCGAAGCAGTGTGGCCAACGGTGAAGATGATGGAGCGTGAATTGGCAGAAGATGCGTACGAATTTTATCTAAAACGAACCGATGAGCCTATCCCTAAAAATCAAGCCATGGCCTGTGACATCGTGAAACAGCGCTGGCGAGCTGCAAATCCAATGATTGTTAACTTATGGTGGGACTTGGAAGGTGCGGCTATTAGCGCTGTACAGTTCCCAGGAGAGACATTCTACGCTGGGTGGAAGAATCGATTTGCCTTCAAGAAGAAAGGCAGCTTCCTGTGGTGTCGACTGCCGAGCGGCAGAGCACTGTGTTACCCCTACCCGAAACTACGCAATGGCCGGACGCCGTTTGGTAAAGTGGTGCAGAAGCTATCGTATAAAAGCGTACACCCCAAAAACAAGAAGTGGGTCGACATTGATACCTATGGTGGCAAGCTGGCTGAAAACGTCACTCAGGCGCTCTGTGCTGACCTGTTACGTTATTCATTAGTCCAGTTGGACAAGAACGGTTTTCCGGTAATAAAGCACGTACATGACGAAGCTGTGGCCGAGATGCTAGCCGCAGAGGCGAAGCGCCGGTACGACGAATTCGTCCAACTCATGAAACAAACCCCCGCGTGGGCAAAAGATTTCCCGATGGCAGTCGACCCGTGGATAGGTAAGCGATATCGTAAGTAGCGAATCAGCTAAAAGCTAAGCCCAGTGCGGGTTTCCGCAAAAATAGATATTGCAACTCTATTGCAACTGTGATATAATGCTGCCTCCACAATACAGGAGACCGGCATGAAATTTTGGAAAGATAATAAGACTGATAACGAATTTGAGCTGACTCACGAAGAGGTGCTTAGCCGTTTTTATAAATGGGTAAACGCTGGTGAGGGGTGTGCGACATGGTCGCTAGACAGGAACGTACGCGTGTTTTTGACAGCTCGTGAAATTAACCTCGGGGTGCAGAGTGTGTTCGACGAGGATGAATACGAAGACTTTTTTGAAGTGCTTCGTCAGGATGGCAAGTGGCGAGATATCTATTGAACGAAAACTGATTGCAACTATTTTGCAACTCTATTGCAACTGTGATACCATGTAATTCAGCATCACAGGAGACTGCCATGAAACAATTAGTTATTACCATTCTAGCCGCCATGCTTTACGGCTGCGACGAACCGGAATGTTACCTACACGAAAAATATGACGATTTGAAAGTGTGTTACGTGTCATCTGAGTTACTACAAGAACTATCTCAGCACACTGACGACTTCGACGCGTTAACGTTAGGTAGCTACGTCCACTCCCATAAAGCTATTTATCTACGCTACGACATTGATATCGACAGACCACGAGGCCGTGGTGTACTGCTGCACGAGGAGGTTCATTACCTACAATGGAAACACGGTGAGCACTATTACAAATGTATCGAAGAGCTAGAGCACCAAGCGTACACCGTTGAAAACAACTACCTGGCTAACTTCGGATTAAGTGTGTCCCTCCCAGACCCGACGTGTGCTGACCAACAATGAAAGTTAAAGAGTTATGCGCTAAGTACATGAAGCGTAAAGGCATTTACTTAAAGTCCGCCGAGGAAAAGCAGCGTATCATCGATGTGTACATTAATCCGAAGCTAGGCAACCGAGTGATATCGCGGCTCAGCCTTGATGCTATTGATGACTTTCATAAGTCCATGGCCAATACGCCCTACCAAGCAAACCGGTGCCTGTCCGAGCTGTCGACCGTGTTGACGTACGCTGAGAGTGTTAAATTGCTCCCTTTGCGGTCAAACCCTTGCTATCTGGTCACTAAGTTCAAGGAGAAGCCCAGACGTCGTTACGCGACCCGAGAAGAGTCCATCACGTTGTTCAAGCAACTGTACGACAATATTGACCGGTATCCCGAGTCAGTGCTATTCGTCTTTTTGCTGATACTAACAGGCGCCCGCCCCAGTGAAATAGCCAACGCATTGCCCAGTGAAGTGAAGTATTTTGATGACGGTCAGGGCTGTATTGACCAAGAAGATAGTAAACGTGGCGAACGTAAAATATATCTGCCGGTACTAGCGGTCGACTTGATAAAGCGTTGCAATCTGCAACACAAAACGCTGACTGGTATTAAATATCCGAAGTCATTCTGGAACCGGATGCGCCGTGAAGCGAAATGCCCAGACCTCCGTATCTACGATTTAAGGCACAGTTTCGCTTCAGCTGGCGTTGACGCTGGGCTGACGTTAAAACAAATCGGAGAACTACTGGGGCACAGCAGTGAGTCGTCTACGAATCGGTACACTCACTTAATGCACCATACCGCGCTGAGGTCAGTCACCGCAGTGCAGCAAGTGATGACATCTTAATACTGTATTTTGCCTTTACGACGTTGATTCCAACGAGATACAGACTGAAATGTTCTGACCCATATCCAGCTGTGCCATGCTCGAATAGCTGACTGGCCACCGCGCTCTTGGTTAACGCGTCGCATTACCTTATCGGCCTGTACCTGATAGCGACTAGGTAACCGGCCTTTGCCTATCTCCCAACACAATACGTCATGCGGCAGACTGCCGTCGAAGTAAGCGTCGAGACCCCCACTGGCGCCATCCCAGATTAACCCTGGAAAGCAAGTCAATTTTCCTTTTGGGCTGAGGTAGTAAAACTCATGTTTGATTTCGTGGCCGATGATATCGGTATCGAATGATAGCTCTTCGTCCAGTCGATATAGCGGACGTTCGTATGGTGGGATGCCGCACGCTAGTGTCGCATCTTTAACTCGGGTGTGTTTAAAACTGAACGCTTTAGGCTGAGGTTTGTGTTTTTCTTCTTCTGCCACTTGGAGGATATTTATCATAGGTCGTTATCTCCGCTAATAGTCACGCCATTGATAATAAATGTGTTGTTCTTGACGATGGTTTCTTTGCAGCCAATTACAGGACCACAGCCGCTAAGCCATATTATCGTTGATAATAACAATGCGCATCTCAGGACACTGTTCTGGCGTACAACATCGAATAATCTTTTCATGCTGTTGAGTTGCCTCGTTAAAATAAAAGTCAATGGTACAGGGCATCACCGCGATGGGTCGCACCTCGGTGCATTTCTGATATATTGTCCCGTTGTGTTCTGGAGGTAGCGACTGACAGACTAGCATTGTCACCGCTACGAGCAGTTCCATTACTGACGCCCATTATGCTCAAATGAGTAATGGTTGCCATCATTGAAGTGGCCACCCCATCTGCACAAGGGGTGCAACGACTCCCAGAACTCGCCGAGTTCTTTATGGTCGTCAGTCTTCGTACAGTATCGCATCTCGCCATTTTTACCTGGCTTAAATAGATTGAAGTCAACAGCGAGTCGAACTTTATGACACGAGAACCATCGGCCATACCCTTTCTTCTCGCCCATACCGCCGTGTAAACGTGGGTCGCGGTACGCATCACCGAAAGTTAACTGGTACCCTTTGCTGTACGCGAATATGATTAACTGTGCGATACAGTGTGTAAATATCCTTTGTTTTTCTCCGAGTCTCATAACTTTAAGTTCCTAATTTGTTTAAATAAATCTTTGAAACTTTCATTCATGTCATTGATTAATGAGTGCATCGACCCTTCCACTGTAACCAGTTTTCGGTATAGCGCCGCACCTTTCCATTTTTGTTCGCCGTCATTATCGGGCTTATGCCACTGGAACATGTCGTCCACTTGCTCCCGCATCTTTACCCGAGCATCGCGGTCATGGTCTTCTACTGCAACTAGCTGCTCTACCGCTTTAGTCAGTTTACTAACTTCAACAGCCAATGCACCGCACTCTGCATGAGCACTACCTGACTTACCTCGCCATTTAGGTACCCAGAAGGACAACTTATCTAATAGAACAATGGTGATAACCACGCCCATCAATATGTAAGCTATTGGGTCATTAGACTCTGCAGCTTTGGCCACTACAGTTTGTGCGATATTATCCATTAGGGCTCCCTTTTTAAATAGAGTTCTAGTGCTGCAACTATGCCGAGTGTTTTTATTCTGATAACCACGCTTCACCCTTATCTGTGCGATAAATTTTAAGATTCTTTATTGATGCACCAAGAGTTAGCGACTTGAATAAGGTGATTGCACCACTTGGCGAAAATGAACCGTCAAACGTGCCCTCGGTTGCACTGACCCCATCAACTGAGATATTCATCTTGCCAGTTGTAGCGTTCCATCGTGCTTTGACGTGGATGGTTTGACCTGTTGTCCATTGTCCAGCTGATGTTGATACAGAATTTAATCCGTCACCTATTCTTATTATCTCAGTCGCGCCAACATAATAAAGAAAATTAAATGCGATTGCGTTTGGTGTAATTATCCCTTCTGCGTTTACGTCTACATCAAACTCAGGCGTTAAATAAAACTCCATACTTCCATGCGTATCAGGGAAGTTATTAATATCAAGTGTTGCTTCTATATCTGCTAATCTCGCATGACCACCTGTGTTTAATAGTGGTGATGTTGGGTAGGTTTTATTTGTTTGAATAGAGGCAGCATCAACTATAGCTGAACCTGTTGCTGCTGCGCTTGCTGTTCCCCATACAGTACCGAAAGCAGGAGATAATGTCATTCTTGCAGCAGTACCAGAGTTATTAATAATAACCCCCCAAACTTCCCACCAATCACCCCTGTCTATCACACCATAAGAATCTATTGAATTTGCAGGAACTTCATTAGACACAGTTGTTGCGCCTGTTGATGTGTTTAGCCATACAGACCCTATCTTTCCTGTAGTTAATATGCTGATTTGCAGCCCAAAAAACCTAGATTCATCTGAGTCTTTTTTAACATAAACAGAATACAAAACAGGATTTGTATCTGCAGGTATCGTAACATCCTCTATTATTGTCTCGTAATTAGCACCATCATCATCCTCTAATGTTGTGGCTGTGTTAGGTTGGCCATCAATGCCAACAGCATCCAATGTTTTTCCTATTGTGCCCCCACTATTAACCCAATTAGCATGTGTTAAGTCTCTTGGTTGATTAATAAGGTTAGTTGCTGCGCCTTCCATGAACAAACCATTGATAGGTGTGCCGATGTATGCGCCTGTTCCCTCTGTAACGATATTAGAACCATCAACACTATTACCGTTTTCAGTATTGAAGTATTTAACACCATCGACATTTGCGCCATAGTCTGTTTGATTATGAACATACTCCGGTGCAGTTTCGTCTAATATTCGCCCCTCAGTTAAATAAACTGCTATCTCTGTAACTGTTCCAGAGATAGTAAATGAAACGCTTCCGGCAGTTGGTGTAAAAACAAGTTGTTTCCTTGTGGTTAATCCACTTGGTGATAATATACCTGACCCAGTGCCACCTAATGTAACTGTGCCTGTCCCTTTAGCGACAACAATATGCTTTGCCGCAGTTAAGGTGATTGATTGAGTAGTTGGTAAATCACTATCATCTACGACAGGCCATAAGTTATGTTCTCTTCGCGCACCTTTAAACCTTGTTTCTTCTGCTTTAGTTGCTCGCCATATTCCTTCGTGGTCTTGAACAAGTCTATTACCATCAGTGTCGCCTATTGATGGCGGTGTTAATACGCCTTCACCTTTTGCAAGGAAAGTGTGATTAGTGAGATTACCAACTAATCGTTTGTCATTGCTGTCACTGTTATCAATAGTACCTGATAACGTACGGCCGATGGTGAAGTCAAACGTTTGTGCGCTTAGCGCAGTAACTACCGTAATAGCTATCGCGCCGAATGTGAGCCCCAACTTTTTCATAACTTATATACCGCCGGTGAGTCCAGTACCCTGATTAACACAAATTGCCACGGCGTTAGTCGTTGCTTCTTTGTCGACTCTAAACGTACCACGGCCATAAATGCTTTCGTGATTGTTAGTTGAATGTAACCGCAGCTGCGAACCATCTTTGTACATGTCGAACCAAGTAGTACCGCCATCATCCGATATTTGGATATCAGCGTACTCGCCTGCGGTTAAACTACCATTAGCTGTGCAGATGTAAACCGTTGCAATCTCTGCCGCACCGGTAATGACGATATCGCCGCTTTGCCCTGCTGACGTTGTGGCTGCGATGACCTCGTAGCTGTTAGCATTCACCTGGGCAACAGGTAACATCAGCATCGCGACAATTAAAACATTAAATACTTTCTTCATATCAGTACCCTCTACTTACAGTTTCGAAAATTCATCCAGTTTGTCTTTATACTCATTCTCAATATCAGTTAACTGTTGCGGCGCCGTACCTTGTGCGACTATCCACTCACGTATCCATTGAACCGATTTTTCATTCAGACCGATTAGCTCCGCCTTCAAATTCTCTTTACGTTTTGCTTTACGGCGTTTCTCGCTCGGCTTCCACTGGCGGTCGTTGTCGTCAAACTCATGTTCATCGTCTGGCTTAGCGTCCAATGTGTATCGCGCAGGTATTGCGCCGAGCTCACTGATACGCTTAACCTTATCCTTGGTCTTGTGGTACACCTCTTTGCCCCGATGGTCTTCACACAGCTGCCATTCGTCATCTATATAACAGGCTACCTCATCAACCCCAGAAGCAGGGGGCTCGATTGTAGTAGCGTACGCAGGAACTAAATATACATCATCACCCTCACCATCTTTATTATCCTCGGGCGATTTACGCGCTTCGGCGTCTCTTAAAAATTCACCTGTATTCGGGTTGTAATGGTATATTCTCATATCAAGTTACCTTTAATATCTGATACAAATCATAACGTTAACGTTCGTAGGCCGCGTTTCATTGCCAGTTGGATTATTGTGAGTAGTGTGGTTGGTAGCACCTTGACCTGTACCGTAGTAACCAAAAGAGCCTGTACCTACCCAATAGTCTGTATAGTCATGGTCATGCGCTTTTAACTCATCAGTCTGCTTCGTACCTACCGCATCGCCTGTAGTACCGTCACCACGGTCAGTACGGCTGCCTGCGTCAGGGTCAGTACCCGCTGTATTATCGAAGCCACGTAAGAACTCACCACGGTAATCCGGTATGTTAAAATTCGCGCCGCTACCGCCATACATATAACCTATTTTAGCGAATAGCGCAGCGTAGGTCGTCGTACTTAGACTCGACCCATCACACTCCAACGTTCGAGCCGGTATTGCATCATCTGCAGTAATAACCAGACTACCTGGCGCTGACGCTAATTGGCTAATTGCTTCAGCGACCCTTAGCGGTGTCATGTACTTAGTGTTGTCCGTGCCCGCTTCCGCCTCTGCTTGTGAAGCCAGCTCAATGCCCAACGTGGTCAACGCGGCGGCGGCGTTAGCGTCATCCAATACTGTCTGCATGAATGATGTCACGCCGAGCGTAGTTAGCATTTCCCCTGCAGTTGAATCGTCTAATAACTGATTTGCAAATGACGTGACAACTGAACTACTTAAATCTGATAAAGCGTACATAGTCAACGCGTTGTTAGCCGCATTAACCCCTACTAATTTCGACGCTTCTGGGGTGAATGTTATATCAAATGTACTACCGAATGAATCACTAAGGCGCACTGCACGCTCTACACTATCGACGACTTCTTGACTAATAAGCATCAATTTATCGAACGTCGTCTCCATCAGCTCTGACGGCATATCATCGTTTTCAACTAAGTCTGTCGTTTGGTGTTTAAGCGTGTTTCGAACTAATACAACATTGCCTGTCCCTGTTGGAGGCGCTGTGACGAATGTGATTGTGACCCCACCGGCATCACCAACACCGGATACAGTATAGTGCGTGGTGAGTGTTTGGAGAACGTCGCTTAAATAGACGTCAACATCATCCTCGTCAAGAACAAGATACGGTAGTGCGAACGCAACGGTGACCGCATTACCATTATGTGATTGTCGGCTGCCTACTGTACTGACTGTCATATCATTTCTCCGGTACGCCAAATCCAGCGTTTATGCCTTGTTCTGCCGCATCAAATAATCGTCTAATGAGTATTAAATTCTGGTACGGCATCAGCCGTCTCGCGGCATGAATATCTTTTTGCAATATCTGGTCATCACCTAATATAGCAGCAGCTGTATTACCTGTCACGCCCATCGCCGTGTTCAGTGTGCCGAAGGTCGGCCCCAAAAACGCACCTGCTACATTGCGCGATGCGTACCGACTCATCGGCTGGTTACCTAAAATCGCATTCAAACCTACCGTACCACGCGTTGCTTTTTCAGTCATGTTGTTCGCATCGAAGAACCATGCCATTAAGCCGGAGCGGTCAACACCTTCTGTCAGCCACTTATCTATATCCCAGTCTTCAACTGTTCTACCCGCTGCAGCCTCTTTAATCGCGGCGACCAACATGCCCATACCTACTGCCATAGTTGCCCCGTTCAGTGCTGCCATGTCCGCCTGCTGCAAGCCTGATATCATCGTACGTTGTACTGACGCAATGGCGAACGACTTGAACTGAAACATCAATCGACCTATTTGCCCCCAGTTACCGGTAGCGGCCAACGGTTTATCTTGACCTGGCGTAACGATAATACGGTCGATATCCTTGCCGAGCGCCGATTGAAACGCGGATATCGCGTCAGGGTCAGTCCACTCGTTGACGTTAGAGTACCGCATCCCCTTATCTGCCTCACCGAACTCATCCAGTTGTGCCTTTATACGCTTCACGTCCTCCGCACTAATACCTAAAAAGCGTAGGTATTCTCGTTCTTTAGCTGATATTTTGCCTAACGTTTCGAAGTCTATGGCGGACATGATACGTTGCATTGATGTCGCCCCTGCCAGTGACTTTGCCGCAGAGTTCCACGGTGCCATTAACGACACCATGCCGAACGTATCCGACATGTTACCCACTGCTTTTTCTGTCCAGTGACGACGGAATATGAAGTCATCAACACCGGCGATTTCTTGCATCCTGGAATTAGTCAACATGTCCGCTGCCTGCCCGAGCCAACGTAACTCCTTGGTGACACGCTTAATACCAGCGAAGTTCGTAATGAGTGGTTTAACACTGTTGCCCATAACGCGCTTCAGACCGTGTACCATTACCGGACGTGCAATGTCGGGTATCGCCGACATGGTCATGCCGCCCAGTAGACGTACAAAATTTAACTGTTCAATCACTTTACCGGCGCGGGTTGTCCATGCACTTGAATCTTCAGGTAATTTGTAGTTACCCCGTAGCCGGTCACGCACTGCAGCAATATCGCGAATGTCGGCGTCACGTTTATCACGCCAGCCATCCAACGCTTTTTTCAATTCTTTTAATTCAGATGCTTCAGCCTTCGTGGGCTTATCTATTTTTTGCAGCTCAGCAATTCGTTTTTGGCCGAGTCGTACACGTCGTTCCCAACCTCGGGCAATACCGTCAATTTGCTCTGTCATGTCGACAGAACCGAATTTACGATGAAGCTCCACATCAACGCCCATTTTGCGGGTGTACACTTTCGATAGCATCTCCACATCACTGACCAGAAAATCTTCTATCTGCTCGTCAGGGATTAAAAACAAGCGTCGTTTGAATGGACCCGCTAGCCCCGCGTTGCCCCTTGCACCGCGTGACGTAGGTAACTGATAATCATAGGGAAGTCGGCCGTCCGGCGTACCTTCAATACGTCGTGCAATCTGTTCGGCGATATCTTCAAGTTCTTGCCTGGTAAGCGCGGCTTCACCGACATCACGCGCATTAAGTTTACGACGTTCGCTAAGCTTTTTAGTCGACTCTTTCAGTTTAGCTCGAAGTGTTTCTGTCGCTTCACTCACGGCCTTACGCGTCGTCTCACGGACTTCCTTGGCGATATTAGTGTTAATCATCGCCTCGATATCTTCAGGGCTCAACGTTTTGCCTGTACCCACTTTATCGAGTTCAGTCTTCAGTGCTTTTTTAAATACTTTTTCAGACTTGGCGGCAGCTCTCACTTCGGCCTGTTTGATGATATTAGTCATCTCAGTACCTAGCGACACCCGTGCTTCAGCGCCACTCACCTTAGTGTTAAGCGAGCTTATGATATCAACAACCTCACCCGCGTTATCTGCATCGTCCAGAAATTTAGTTAAATCAGTAATGATGTCTTCATTAATGTCATCACCTGTCTTGGCTAACGCAGCTTTAACTGCTTTTTTGACCTGTCCACTGAAATTACGTTTGAACGACGCACGCTTCTTAGCCAGTGCTTTTTTCTCAGCGGCAGTTTTGGTGATACCCGCTGTCTCGACTTCACTCAATTCGTCGATACGGTCGAGCATTTCATCGACAATCGTATTAGCGCGGGCATCGACATCAGCGGCGACCTCTTTACTTACTTGTTCAGATACCGCTTTAATTTCGACTCTAGCCTGCTTAATCTCGTCTTGTAGCCCTGTTTGCTCTACATCGAACTTCTCGGTTCGCGATTCCGCTTCAGCCCGACGAGAGTCCAGCCAGTTAGCTGTACGTCCAATAAACTGCTGACGCATCTGCGGGTCGGCTAATTTTTCTATATCGTAAGTTCGATTCAAGTATGAAACGGCAGTTAGCGTATCCAACTCACCGTCGATGTCATCAAATAATTTTAGTTCTGCAGCGGCATCTTTTAGAGGTTCGTAAACTTGTTCGCGAAACTGTTTTGCCGCCTTGCTGACCATGGGCTTCGCTTCATGTGGAATGTTCAATGAGTCCGCCTCATCGCCACGGCGCATGGCCATGCCCACAGCTTCTTTAAACTCAGCGTAAGATAATTTGCCTTTATAAGCACCCAGCTTTTTACCGGCAACGATTTGTGTCACATCGCCAAACTTCTTGCTACGACCTTTAACATACTCAACGTATGAATCATCCAAGTTTCGTAGTGAATTGTATAAGTTAGCTTCCCAGTTTTTAGCGAGACGTTCGACCGAGCGGCTGGACGCAACCCCCGACGTATTCTTTTCCAGCGTACCGGTTACTTCGGCCAACTGGTCTATAACCTGACGTGTCTCACTAATACCGCTATTCACTGTACGTGCGACAGGGTCTTGAAACGCAACGACGTGCGCCACTGCATCAACCGCTTTGTTGCGTTTCCACCCCTCACGTTCAACGAGATAGTTTTCTAATGCCTTGGACTCTTCGGGTGTGTATGGCTTACCCGCTTTGATGTCGTCCAGTCGGTCTGCTTTGAATATACCTTTCGTAGCGAGCTCATCGAGCGAAGGCACATCTGCTGCCGCCGCGCCAATGTTACGCAACGGTACCCCACCTGCACTCAAATCCGCATCGACGGCATCGGTAATTTCTTTAATCGTACGAGCACCCTGCCCGTGTAGAAACTCTCTAACGTAACTGGAACTCCCCCCGATAATGCCGCCAAGGAACGTAGCGGCAGTGATATTCAAAGCACCTTCACCGTACGTCCGAGTCTCCTGGGTAGACTGCAACACCACTTCAGCTAACGCAGCTGAGCCTGCAGCTATACGTGCAGTGTTATATGCCCCTGTAAGAATCGAGTCTCCGGTTTTATACACCCGAGCAGCGCTTCCCCCCACAGGTATCAGATTAATAGGGTCGACGATGCCCGCTAACAGCAACGCGCCAAAACTTGCAGCGCCCCCTGCTTCAAGCATTTGTCTATCGTTTATTTCTCTGTCGATTTGCTGACTAATCAGCGCCACATCATTACGTGAATTAGCGTACACATATCGGTCAGCAAACTCTTCATGTTCATCAGGCATGATAGCAAATGGGTCAAAATCAGGGTCCATATCGCTGTTACGTGGCGTAATATCGTTACGGATAGAACCCACTGTGTTTTCAAGTCGAAACGCGGCATCCAATAAATCATCTTTAAAGCTGGGATTGAACACAGGCGACGAGTTATCGACGTTAGCATCCATACCCGCTACTGTCGCAACTGGCGGCCGCTCAGGTGTACTGACGATGTCAGACGCAACAGGTGTCTCCGGTGTAATAATACCCGTATCGCCGACGTTATGAGCTCTCTCAGCGAATGGCATTAGAAGTCGAAGTCCACAAGGTTAAACGGTATGTCTTCTTTAGCATCTTTAATTAGACCTTCGCGCTTAACGCGAGCATCCTCCAGTTTAGTAGACTTTTCGTGGGCTTCGACAGGCGCCGGAAACCATAACTTCAGCTGACCGTCTTTATCCACCGTATACTCCGGTGTCCCATCTTCTTGCATAACCATGACTGCGTAGCCTGGTCTGCCATCTGGTGCGCGTAACGTAGGGTGGTTAATCAAACGGATGCGCTCAACAAACCCTTCACGAAACGCGGCATTTTTAGTCATATCCGATATCAACTGCTTACGGATTAATTCTGAATTTTGTTCTTCGCTATTAGCTGGGTTTCCGTAGATTAACTCCGGCGCGTGCTTCATAAATACTCGGCCACCGTTAACGCCAGTGGGCGCCCAGTTGCGTGCCAACTTTTTAAAGGCGGCGTTATAAGCAATCTCTTGGTCACCGGTTGCAATATATTCATTGGTTATCTGTAACTTCAACTCTTCTGCCATAGCCGATGGTACTTTAGGGTCAAAACGGAACCATTCCTCGTACCATGAATCATCGTCCACTTTGTCATTCAAAAATTCTAGTGGACTGGTTGCGTCGAGCAGCGTTTTTATTTCACCTCGGCGTAACGTCTTAATATCATTGTCGACAGTACGCACCTTGTCTTGTAACTCAAGTGCTTCTTCCGGTGTCGCGCCTCGTTTAGCGTACGCCAATAACTCTTCACCCCGAGACAACTCATCCTCAGAAAATTGAGTTCGAACAAAACTATTAGCGTTAAACATCGCTTGCATGGTGTCTGCAGCATCGATACGTTGCTCTGCAGTACCCGCGTTTAACGAACCTCGGATACCTGATATAACTTGTTTAGGCACGACG
>Ga0209273_10002040_pt1 | contig 16315 bp, 17 predicted proteins | sample tdAd471_FD_187126 | JGI IMG/M metagenome (GOLD analysis project Ga0209273, IMG submission 187126) | Marine sediment microbial communities from the Atlantic coast under amendment with organic carbon and nitrate - tdAd47.1 (SPAdes)... | ecosystem: Environmental > Aquatic > Marine > Coastal >...
GTCCGGTGCCGTCGAGCGGCATCATATCCAGCTCGCATCTCGGCCCTGAGTATGAGGGCAACTTCATCATCCTGAATGTCATTGCCTTCCTCGGCATCAAGCAGTACACGTTGGATTACGATGTCGAGACGGGCAACGTGACCGGATCGGAAACAAGCGACCTCCTGCGTACGGATGATCTGAATTTCCGCCCTTCAGACTTCGAGATCGGGGATGACGGTGCGCTGTTCGTGGCCGATTGGGCCAATGCCATCATCGGCCACATGCAGCACAACATCCGCGACCCCAACCGCGACCATGAGCATGGCCGAATCTACCGGATTACGCGTTCGGGCGCGCCGCTCTCCCAGCATGTGCCCATCGACGGGCGACCCATCGAGGAACTGCTCGAAGCGCTCGAACACCCGGTCAATGGCATCCGGCGGCGCGCCCGCGTTGAGCTCTCTGAGCACAACAAGGACGAGGTCATTGAAGCCGTCCAGAACTGGATCCTGAAAATGGACCCCAGTGACGAGGCTGACGCCCATCACTTGCTCGAGGCCCTGTGGGTACACCAGCAGTTCAATGTCGAAAATCGCGAGTTGCTGGCGCTCGTCATGAGCTCGCCCAATCCCCATGCCCGCATCGCCGGACGCAACGTGCAGATCATGTGGGACGCCGATCTGTACACGCCGGAAGCGGCGCCAGCCGTGGCTGAGGCCGAGGAAGAATCTTCCTCCGACGGTCGCCCCACGCCGCCCGAAGATGCCATCGTCATCCGGACCGTGACCGAGGAGATGCGCTACGACACGCCCTCGTTCCAGGTCAAACCGGGACAGGAGGTGACAATATGGTTCCAGAATGATGACTACATGCCGCACAACCTGGTGGTCGGGGAACCGGGCTCCTTCGAGGAAATCGGAGCGGCGGCTGACGCGCTGGGTGCCGATGGCTTCGAGGTACAGTTCATTCCGGAAAACGACCGTATCCTGGCCTTCTCCGACTTGATCGAGTATGAAGGGTGGCAGGTGCTGACCTTCACGGCACCCGATCAGTTGGGCGTGTATGACGTTCTGTGCACCTTCCCGGGACACCGGCACACCATGAACGCCAAAATGTGGGTCATTGAATAGAGGGTCATGCACCGGTTCATTCTCCTGTTCCTTTTGATGGCGGCAGCGTGCGAGACGCTGCCGCCCGCTGATCTGGTGCAGACGTCGTTGTCTGCCTCGTCGCGGCTTGATGGCGATTCGTTGCGCATCACCCTGGCCAATCCCTCCCCCATCCCGATGCGCATCGGTATACGCGCCGGAGACGAAGTGTTGGAAGAGCGCTTCGTCCTTGGTCCGGAGGGTGCCAGCACGCTGGCATACCACGTGGCTGATTCCGACTCGTCGGATATCCGGAGTCGGCTGTCCTACTCCTTCACCATGGGCGATCCGGCTGTCCCCATCAGGCCCGAACCGCTTTCCTGGCCATTTCCCCGTGGCCGCAGTTCGGAGATCATTCAGGGATACGGAGGGACATTCTCCCATCAGTCCGCTTATTCGCGCTATGCACTGGACTTCCGCATGGCGCCAGGTGATACGGTTGTCGCAGTGGACGATGGGCGTGTTGCCGGGGTGATCGAGGGCTATGACCTGCACGGTGATGACCCTGAATACCGTCCGTTCGCCAATTTCATCACCCTGTACCATCCCCATTCCGGGCTGATCACCCAGTACGTGCATCTGCAATACGAGGGCAGCTTCGTCGCGGTGGGCGATACGGTTCGTCGCGGACAGCCGATCGGTCTCGCAGGCAGAACCGGATATACGACGGTCGACCATCTGCATTTCAACGTCCTTGTACCGGACTCCGCGAATGCCATTGTGGCTTTCCCGGTCGTGTTTGAAGGCGATGTCGATGGCGCCTCCCTGAAACGCGGAGACGTTGTATCACACGGAAATGTGAATCCGGATTGATATTTCCCACCCAGAACCCCACTCCACCCATGAACCGATTCCTGATCCTGTTGCTCGCCCTCGGCCTGACCGCGTGCGGTTCACCGGCCGAAGAAGCAGAGCTCGAAGCAGATTCCCGTGTGGCCTACGCCCCTACCGCGTCGAATGAACTCCCTCCTGCCGTCCTCGGTAATGGTGGCCAATTGGAAGGCGTCACGGTCAATTATTTTCCCGATGACATGGCTACGGCAGGCTACCTGTCCGTGCCCGAAGGCGAAGGCCCTTTCCCTGCCCTGATCATCATCCATGAATGGAACGGACTGGTCGACCGGGTGCGTCACATTGCCGACGACTTTGCGGCTGAAGGCTACATCACGCTGGCTGTGGACCTGTATAGTGGCCAGACCGGCAGCAACCGGGATGAAAACATCGAGTTGATGTCCGCCGCTTCCGGTGACATGGACACCGTCATTGCCAATCTGAACTCCGCGGTGGCCTTCCTGAAGCAGCGTGACGACGTCACCGGACGCATTGGCGCCATGGGATGGTGCTTCGGGGGAGGAATTGCCCTCTCCTTCGGCCTGGATGGCGTAGAGCACGAGGCAACCGCCATCTTCTACGGGCGCCTGATTGACGATCCCGAGCGACTGCAGCACATCGATCACGAAGTCTATGGCACGTTTGCCCGACTGGACCAGGGCCCTGCCCCTGCGGATGTCGAGGCTTTCGAAGCTGCGCTGAACGATATCGGCATTGAGAACGACCTGCATATCTATGATGAGGTCGGTCACGGCTTCTGGCTGCGCATCGACCAGGATGTCGAGACGCGCGCCGAGCCGGGGCTCGATGCCTGGCAGCGCCTGAAAGCGTATCTGGATCGGACGCTTCGCACGTCCTGATTCTCACAGGCCTTTTCAAATGCAACGGGGCGGCGCGGACCAAGAGTCCGCGCCGCCCCGCGTGTTTTCAATCCAACTGGATTCGGGCTACTCCACCGTGATCGTGATCTTCTCACTCACTACCGGTGGGTCATGCGGAATGTGCAGATGGTTTCCCAGTACGATCTGCAGCGTATGCTGGCCGGGTGCCAGGGACAGTTCCGTGCTCGTCTGGCCCTGACCGTAGTGCACGTGGACGCTGTCAGAAGGGATCGGCATATCAAGCGGCGGCAGCTCGTCCTGATCGATGATCAGATGATGATGCCCTGAATACTCCTGATCCGTGCCGGCAGGAACGACTTCCATACCCTCCAGACCGAATTCGACCGTGAAGGGGCTGGAGACGGTCGCTCCATCTTCCAGATTCACGAAGAAGATCCGGGCATCTTCCGCTGCCGCAGAGCGAAGATCATTCATGGCCGGTGCAGCATCGCTCTGGTCAGCCGTTTCCGGAGCATCCTGCTGACCACACGCAGCAGTGAACATGAGTAGAGCAAGAATGGGTGCGTATCTGGACATGTGTTGCGTCATTGATGATGATTAAGGCCTTTCGCAAGATAGGTCGAACCGACCGTCCCCGCGTTACGCAGCAAGGTCGGTGGTGTCAATTTGTTGCTCGGAATTGACATGTACCGTTGTACAGCGGGTCTCCGATCTCCGCGTTGTCGTGCCGTACAGATGTACAGCTCGGCGCTGACGCACCGTGCCGAAGTATTGTATAGTTGTACTACTCGACTCTGACACGTCGTGTCGAAGCACTGTACAGTTGTACTACTCGACTCTGACACGTCGTGTCGAAGTATTGTACAGTTGTACTACTCAATTCCGACGCTCAGGACGAGGGCTACGTACACGTGTACGAATCAATTCCGACACTCTGAGCACCACGCCACACCCCATACCGCTTCAACCAACCAATCCCCCGATGCAGATCAGCACTGATTGGCACCTGGAGAACTCACGTACAGCCATGTGGCGTCGCAGGGACGCTCCTATAGACCGGATTGTGATTGACCCAACTATCGTTGTTGCGATGGCCTTCTATGAACATATGCGTGTGGACCTCATATCGGCATTTGCAGATTCTCAGATCCTGGTCCCCACAACCATCTCAGCGGATCTCATGAACATGGGCGCTGAGGCAGTGAGTTCGGGACATCTTGATCAAAACGAGGTAGTATCGATGCTCGGCTTTCTAGCAGAACTCCCAGTTCGAACCATCAACCCGCTTCCTGAAAACTGGATTGAATTGCAGACAACCGAAAGCATGTGCAAGCGACACGTTCCATATCTGGCCGTCGCCATTCAGCATCTTGGCACGGTGATGACATTCGACCAGCACCTGATTGGCGCATGCCGTCGTCTTCGTATTCCGCGAATGCGATTCTCCGCTCTCCACAGGCTACAATGGAAACCGAACCTCAATCGCGCCCACAGCATGGAACCCAGCAGTTGAAATGCGAACCTTCTCCATCTCCGAAGCGAGGAAACGCCTTGCCGAAACTCTTCAATTGGCTGATGAGGAGGGAGAGGTATTCCTCCACCACCGCGATGGCAGGATGTATCGTATCTCACCCATCGACTAACGGGACCGGTACCCTGCCCTTTTGAGCTCCCGCCGTCAGCCCCGATTCTCGGATCTTGTTGACCTTTGGCATAGGGGCCCATCTGAAGAAACCGAACAAAAAAGGGCGGCGCCTGGAAGGCGCCGCCCCGAAGACGGCTAAACTATGGTTTGACCGTCAAGCTCGAAGAGCTGGCATTACATGGCGGCTTCGACCGTCATGACACCGCGCATCGTGCCGAAGTGGCCCGGGAAGGAGCACAGGAAGTTGTACGTGCCAGCGGCAGGAGCCGTGAACGTAAGGGTGGCTTCTTCACCAGGGCCGAGCAGTTCGGTGTGGGCAAAGACCCAGGCTTCCATGTCAGCGGGGATGTAACCATTGTCGGCAGCGCCGGCAGCAGCAACGCCGAATTCCTGGACATCACCTTCGGTCAGGATGACGAGGTTGTGTCCGCCCATTTCCTTGGCCATCTGGCCAACATTCTTGAGAACGATGGTGACTTCTTCGCCTTCCGTGACAGTGAATTCCGTAACGGAGAACTGAAGCATGTCGTTGGCTTCAATGACGATGGCATCAGATGCCATGTCTTCAGTCGCATCCGCTGCCATGTCGTCGGCGGCCGAGGTATCGGCTGATTCACCGCCGCAACCGACCATGAGGAGGCTGGCAAAGAGGAGCGCGAAGAACGAGTTCGAAAGTGTACGCATGGGTGCAATCAAAGTAAGTTGGTACTCGACGGGTATCTGATCCCGGGGATCGGGATCGTTCCGGGAGAAGTCCCGGGTCGATTTACACGGCGTGGAACAGGATCAAAATGCTGCTGATCCAGCCGGAATCAATGTTCATTGGATTTTCCCACGTCGTCACCCGGATCCTCTGCCGTGCCTGATTCCCGCGAAAACGCAGCAGGAATGCGGTTGGCGGAGGACAGGTCGCCCGACGCACCCCCATCGGGGTCAGCCATCAGATGAAAGCGGATGGAAATGTCATCGTGCGCCTTCACGAGGCCGAACAATGCCGTGGGAGGCTCGACACCGAAATCGGTCATCTTCACGTCGAGGGTTCCTCTGCCGTGCAGCCGCTGGAACTGATCCAGCCAGCCCGAAAGACGGATCGTGATGTCCCGGGAGACGCCAGCAAGGGTCATTTTGCCATGAAAGGCGACTTGCGGTACGTCTGCCTTCTCGGTGTCTGCAGCGGCATCCGGCACGAGATCCATCCGGAACACATCCAGCCGGATCTCGGGGTACTCGTCTGCCTGAAGGGCGTCCCGAAGATCGCGGTTCATGCGGCGATTGTTGCAGTCCAGATCGCGGACGGGGACCACGAGGGAGACGCCTGGGACGGAAAACCCGTTGCCTTCGATATGATGCTCGACTTCGTGATCAAACCGGAGCGTTTCCGCTTCGCATTCGAAGGAGTTGACCGTGGATGTACCCGAAAGCCACATTTCGCTTGCATCCGAAAGCACATAGCGCTGAGCATGGACCGATCCTGTGCTGACAATGCCCAGAAAGGCGAGCAGCAGGAAGAATGCTTTGGAAGCTGTGCGGGGCATGTCGGGTGCAGGTCCTTTAACGGATCCGGGGGGCGCCGCAAGCGGCGCCCCCCAGTCCGGACGAATTATCGTCTTTCTTCTACCATTGTTGGTGGGAGTGTTCCTTAGAAGGCTACGACTCCTTCGATCGTGAGACCGTTGAACTTGGCATCTTCGTAGATGCTGCCAGCACCGTAGTCGTTGAAGTTCTGCTGCGTGTAGATCGCTTTCATCAGAACGTTCGGGGTGATGAACCATCCGGCACCGACCTGGATGCGGTCAACGCTGACTTCCGTATCCACAGCCTGGAATTCGCCGCTTACCTTGTTGTAGCGAGCGCCGAAGTAGAAGTCATCCATGCGGTAGATGGCGTCGACAGCAATCTGGTCAACCGAGCGTTCGTCTGCATTGGCTGCATTGCCTTTGGCTGTTTCATAGACACCGTGCAGTTCGAGACCCTGGAAGACAACCATCGGGTTGATCTGGATGGCCGTTACTTCGCTGCGGAAACCCGGGTTCATGCGGCCAGCGCGGAAGTTGTCACCGCTGTTCTCAACCAGCACGTCGTAGTAGCGGCTACCGGCGCGGTCGCCCGAGTACAGCGTGTTGTTCAGGGAAGCGCTCGTCGTATAGACAGAACCCGAGATACGTACGCGCAGGTCTTCGTTCATCTGACGGTCGAAGCCGACTTTACCGATGAATGCAGGGGCGCGATCGTCGGGGCGCGTGACGGAGCCCTTGATTTCGCCATTGGTCATTCCGACCAGCCCGAAGATGCCGTCTTTCTGGAACATGACTTCAGCACCGATCTCCGTGGCGAAGGAGTCCATGATCAGGTTGCCAACAAACGGGTTGTACAGGGCATTACCGTTGTCCGTGCGACGGAAGTGGGCATCACCGTAGTTGATTTCGAAGTGACCCGCACGAACGGTCAGGTACTCGAACAGGTTGTTGAGTGCTTCAACATCGATGGGCGACTTGTCTACCTGCAGGTAGCCGCCTTTGACCCACGTTTCCTGGTGGTGCTGCGAGGACAGGTAGGTTTCCAAGCGGACCTGGACACCATCAGCCAGCTGACCATTCAGGTACAGGTTGGCAGTGGCAAGGTTGAAACCGTTGGCCAGTTCCATCAGCGGTACAGCACCCGAGTTCTCGTGGCTCAGAGCCTGGAACTGCTGCGTGAAGGCAGCGCCCCAGTAGATGGCCAGACCATCAAATGCAGGTTGTTCGGACTTGTCGGTTTCAAAAACCGTAAGACCGTCGGTGTTCATCGGACGGCTGTACTGGGTCTGGCCGACCTGTGCTGTGGACGTCAACGTCACCAGCATCATCAGAACGGAAGCGAGTGTGATATGGAAGTAGCGAGTTTTCATGGTGCTAACCGGGTATTGGTTTGCTTAGGGTGTTGGAGTTGGGTTGTTGGGCGCCTAGTTGGGCGTGGCTGTGACCACGAACCGGACCGTGACTTCGTCTCCGGTTTTCAGGCGCCCGAGTAAAGCTGTGGGAGGATCGACACCGAAGTCGGTCTGCAGCATGGTGTGGGATCCTTCGAAACGGATCGTGCCGTCCTGCATGGTGCCTTCAGCCGTCAAATCGACAGCCTGCGTCGTTCCTGCGATGGAGAGGTCGCCTGCAATGGCGAGCGTGAATGCGTTGCCGTCCTGCGCAGTGACGGTGGCCGAGCCGAGTACGAAATCGATGGTTTCGGCATCGTTGATGGTCAGTGCGTCCTTCAACTTGTTGTTCATGACGCGCTTTCCACATTCAATGTCATCAACCGTGACGGAAACTTTGCCGGATTCGATGGCGAAAGGGGCTCCGGATTCTGTGGCGGCCGTGGCAAACGATCCCGATGTGCCGGGGACTTCGCAGGTCCAGTCATGCAGCGACGACGTGCCATCGATGAACAGCTGCGTGTCGCTCGTAAAGGTGTACTGGGATGCGTCCTGGGAAGACTGGGCGGTTGCGGTCTGCAGAAGTCCTGCGACCAGGACGAGGAAGAAGGTGTTTGTGAGGTTTCTCATTGTTGTGACCGTGATGATGCCCGGGCTGGGTTGTTTCGATGGCAATATTATCGCGCGGCACAGGTAGGGGGATGCCCGACAAACGACACGCAAAATGAACGGGGCTCCTTACCCACGATGTAATGCCGATCCCTACAAACCTGCGCAAATCTGCGTTTGCAATCAGATAGACCCGAATTCGAGCACACTCGAATACGACCGGTCAATTATGAACATTTCTCCACGCCCACCGCACTTGCATGATTCAGGTGCTCAGGTTTGCTATGGATTGCCATCCGGACCCTGTCAGGATGTACGTAAATCTGACACCCCCAATGCAGTGCGGCGCGGCGGACATGAAGTCCGCCGCGCCGCAGGGTCTGTAGTGGAATCCCCACACTTGTGGGGCCCCGTCAGGGCCATCTCGCTCGTCTACCTGTTCCTGATCCTTCCAAGCATGTTGCCACGCTGCTGCTTGCGCCGTGGGTTGTTGACGAATCGGGACGTCTCCCAAACGAAGACGTCATCCTCCACATACACCCGGCCGTCCTTCATCACAAAGTCGATTCCACGCAGGTTTTCGATGTCCATGAGCGGGTTCGCTGGCATGGCCACGATGTTCGCGTCCAATCCAGTGGCAATCTCACCCGTCTCCGCGCCCAGTAGATCGGCCGCGTACATCGTGGCCATCCGCAGGATATGATCATTCGGAAGCCCAGCGTCGACATACGAGCGCAGGAAGTCGAGCGTCTGCTCGCCTCGTGTACGTCCCGCTTCGTAATACACGGTGTCCGAGCCGAAAGCCATCGGAACGCCCATCTCGTATGCTTTCTGGCTACGAACGATGTTGCTGGCGTAGCGCGCATCGCCCAGGCGCCAGGCCGGGAAGTCTGTCCCGACGAGGTACGTCCCCCGGTCGGCCATAAGCTGCAAGGTCTCATCGGATGGATTGAATCCGTGCTCAATCGAGTCAACACCGCCTAAAATCGCGTTGCGCATGCCTTCATCGCTGGTAGCATGCGCCATCACCTTCACGCCCATGGCGTGGGCTTCTTCGACCGCTACTCGAACGTCTTCTTCCGAATACAGGTAGGGCTGGTTGTCGATGATCAATTTGACGGTCGTCGCACCGTAGTGCACGTTTTCCCGTACGGCCAGGATAATCTCTTCATGCGAGTCGGCATAGTAGTACTCCGGTTCGCCCAGATCCGGCTTTTCGGGATTCATCTGGAACTGGCCGCCGAAGGGCGCAATCATCCGGCCCGCTGTAACCATGTTCGGACCGGGTACCCAGTAGCCCTGGATGGCTCGGCGAATGGTCACATCGCCATAATTGCCATTGTTGCCGGTGTCACGCACCCAGACGAATCCGTTTTCCAACATCGACCGGGCCATCTGCGTGCCCTGGGCCACGCGCATGGCCGTGTCTTCGATCAAGCCGGCATAGTAGTAGGATCCAGCATCATCAATATCGGAGCCGTCCATCTCCTGCAGGGCCAGGTGCGTGTGGGCGTCAATCAGACCGGGCATCACCCATGAATCAGACAGATCAATAATGACGGTACCTTCGGGATGCGCCACCGACGGCCCTACTTCCTGGATGACACCTTCCACGATGAGGATCTGCTGGTCCTCCAGCACATCCCCTGAGGCCACATCAACGAGATGACCGGCATGAATGACCTGCGGCGGAGGTGACGGGGGTGCAAATTGCGCAAAAGCCGATTGAAGGGATAGGAATACAAAAACGGCAAGGAGTGAGCTCGCCAGGCGGGTCGTCTTCATGATGGGGAGGTGTTTGTGGATGGTGTAACCGCTCAATAAACGGTTTTTCACGCTATTGTCAAGGGGACGTGAAGGCCTCTGCTGCTCCAAGATTGTTGGAAGCTCCGTAGCGCCTATCTTTTCGCATCCAGAATCCAGGGAAAGAATGACAGGCACCTGCCTACTGATGAACCAAGACCAACGCACCATCATTGCCGAAGAGCTTCGCCGTTTCCTGGACGACGAACTGGACACCTCCATCGGCACGTTCGAGGCAGCCGACCTGACGGATTTCGTCGTTGAGAAGATCGGTCCATGGTTCTACAACCAGGGTGTGCTCGATGCCCGTGCAAAGCTCAGCAACGTGGTCGACAGCATAGTCGAGGAGCTGACCTTGTTGGAAAAACCATCGCCCCTGGATCGGTAGGTCAGTTCGCCCCCATTCCAGAAGCCCAAAACCAGGAGGTCAAGCTGGGACGCCGGGGTTCTCCGAGTCCATGCACCTTCTCCAACTCCTGGAATTCCTGCATCAGGGTACGGCCGAACCGCACGGCCTCGAACCCAAGATCAATGACCGGGATACCCAGTTCCTGCTCCAGCCTGTTGGCAAGGCCTTTGGCGTATCCGACAAAGTCGATCACGATGCCATCGGTCCTGACTGTTGAGAAATGGGATCTTACCCATGATTCGACAGCCATCTGTTCGGGCTTCTCTTCGACACACAAGATGCGGGCTGAAAAGCCGGCATCGCCCCATTTCTGCCGGGCATGAAATACCTGGGCCCTGTACGGCACGATGACACAGATCTCGTGGATATGCCGGGAAGCCAGCACGCGACAACCGTGCTCGAATGGACGCAGCAATGTCCCTTCGGCATGAAGCGACCGGAAGGGTGCCACGCTGAGAACGATGTGCATCAGCACGTTCGAATCCTGCGCATCGATGAGCTGCTGCAACCGCGGCTGCAGGAACCCGCAGTCGGATTCGATCTCGACACCGTTCGACAGCCTGGTTTTCAAGGGGTAATTGCCTGGACGGGCCGCGGGCACCTGCGATGGATCGATGCCGTCAAGTACGCCGAATATCTGGATGTCCGGGCTGTTCAGCTCCGCCGCCATGGCCGGAATCAGATCCGGTCGCGGGGTCTGTCCAAGAGTATAGAGGGCAATGGGGGCCGACATGGCTTGGAGGGTGGTGGGTAGAATGTCGGTCGGTGGGATACCACGATACCCGCAACACGATACCGGATCAAAGGGAAAAACGAGGCCGGCTCTGTGCGCGATTTCCCCGCAACCCCTACATCATCCGACCAGCACCGATTCGATCTGACGCATCTCATCTTCGGAAAATCCGGGGGCATTGAGGATACCGAGGGCATCGTCGATGTGCGCCACCCTGCTGGCCCCGATGAGGACGGATGTCACGACCGGTATGCGGGCCACCCACTGCAGGGCCATCTGGGCCAGCGTCTGTCCACGAGCCGCGGCCAGTTCATTCAGTCTCCGGATCTGGTCCACGCGTTCCATCGTCAGCGCTTCGGGCCGCAGGAAGCCATGCTCCTTGGCTGCGCGGGAGTCCTCCGGTATGCCATTGAGGTACTTGTCGGTCAACATGCCCTGCGCCAGGGGCGAGAACGGAATGCATCCCATCCCCTCTTCGGCCAGCGTGTCTGTCAGGCCGTCTTCAATCCACCGGTTGAACATGGAATAGCTCGGCTGATGGATCAGGCACGGCGTTCCGAGATCGCGCAGGATCCGCGCCGCCTGCCTCGTTTCTTCGGGGCCGTAGTTCGATATGCCGGCATACAGCGCGCGTCCCGACCGGACGATGTAGTCGAGCGCACCCATGGTTTCCTCCAGGGGCGTTTCGGGATCGAACCGATGTGAGTAGAAAATGTCGACATACTCCAGACCCAAGCGCTTCAGACTCTGATCGCAACTGGCCACGAGGTACTTGCGGGATCCCCATTCCCCGTACGGCCCCTCCCACATCATGTATCCTGCTTTGGACGAAATGATGAGTTCATCGCGGTGCCCTTTCAGGTCTTCGAGCAGTATGCGCCCGAAGTTGGATTCTGCAGATCCCGGTGGCGGACCGTAGTTGTTGGCCAGGTCAAAGTGTGTGATGCCTGCATCAAAGGCGTGCAGGATCATCTCTCGAGCCGTCTCCTGACGGTCCACATCACCGAAGTTGTGCCACAACCCCAGGGATACGAGAGGAAGGCGAACACCGCTCTTTCCGCAGCGGCGGTAGATCATGTCGTCATATCTGGGCATGCTGGCACCGTATGAATCACTGTTGCCGACAAAGTAATGCCCGCTCCATTTGGAATCCCGCGGCGAATCCCCCACATTTGGTGCCCCACCCACCAGACTGAAGCGACAATGAACAAGAATATCTCCTGGAACCTGAAGCTCTCCGTCAATGACGGTCACCTCGAGCACTTCCGTGACCTCATGAACGAAATGGTGGAACACACCCGAGCCGAAGGCGGGTGCATGACGTATGACTGGCACGTCATGAGCGACGGTTCGGAGGTCCACATTCACGAGCGCTACGCCGACAATGACGCGGCGCTCGTTCACCTGGGCAATTTCGGCCAGAAGTTCGCCGAGCGTTTCATGGGACTCGTGACCCCACGATCATTTGTTGTGTACGGTCCCGCCGATGATCGCGTCCGCGAAGCGCTGACCCCGATGGGAGCTGTGTTCATGGAGTCGTTCGGGGGCTTCCGTCGCTGAACGATGCTGCGACTCGCTGCGAGTCCCTGGAAACCAGAGGCACTTCCTTTTCGGTAAGAGGCTGGCGTCCCGCTTTGGAGATATCGTTTGAACGCCCCGGTTTCTCCCCTGGATGAGAAACCGGGGCGTCCCCCGCTCCACTATGACAGTTTTGAGTAGGTCAGCCCGGTCACGACACCAAAGATGACGTGCCCCATGAGGCTCATCAACTGCATGCTGCCGACCTGGAACATCATTTCTGTCATCCCCATCATCAAGGGCATCATGAAGAGCGGGCCGAGTACCCACCACAGAGCGCCGTAGCCAGCTCCAGCCAATACCGCCGGACCGGTTCCATTGGAAAGGCGAAGACCCACAAAGCCGTAACCGGCACCGATGATTGCGCTGATCATCATATGGATCAGGAATCCTACGATGGCACTGGAACTGCCTACCATGGAGGCAATCATGGTAAGCGAACCCATCATGGCCATCATGATGCCGAAAACAACGCCTCCGGCCAGCCCGGCCAGAATGCCGTTTCGCAGGGACGTACTCAGTGAAATGGTTGGTTCTTGGGTGGACATGGAATCGATCTCCTGTATTTCTTGAGTTGTAAAGGCTTTCGTTCTTCAGACTACGCGTCCTTCCGAATCCTTACTTTCCCACTACAGTCCAGCGTTTCCCGCGGTATTGCACCCACCTACCACCCCACAGAAGTAGTCTCCAACCAGGAATGAGACTGTCCAACCTGTTCCGGCGAAAAAGCTCCAAGGTGATGCCAGCGGACTCTTCCCGCTGGGAGAATGAGGACTGGGTGGCAGCCTTGAACGACCCCGATCCGTCCACCGGTTTGGAGGCACTCAGGGATGAGTTGGTCAAGGGTCTCCGAATCGTGCTGAAAAAGCGTACTTCCCGCGTAAGCGACGAGGATGTAGATGACTTTGTCCAGGATGCCCTCGTGCGCATCACTTCCAACCTCGACTCATTCCGGGGAGACAGCCGGTTCCTGACTTGGGCCCAGAAAATTGCGGTGCGGGTGGCATTCTCAAGCATGCGACGCAAGCGATGGCAGGACGTCTCCCTCGAAGCCGTCGCTGAACAATCCAACTCAGAAGAGCCATTCGCTGGGGCCCTCGCTGATCCTGCGCTCGCACCAGACGAAGTTACCGGACGCAAGATGGTCATCGACATGCTGCATGCCATGATGCACAAGGAGTTGACTGAGCGCCAGCAACTTGTCCTGCGGGCTGTCGCCCTCGAAGGCATGCCCATGGAGGAGGTAGCCCGTCAGATGGGAACGAATCGCAATGCCCTGTACAAAATGATGCACGACGCCAGGAAGCGCCTCAAGAGTGCCATGGAGGCCCATGAAATGAATCTGTCGGACATGATGGGAGGAGACGAATAAGATGGAAGATGTAAGATTCTCGTCCCGTATGAACTCTGAATGCCGGAGGTATGTGTAAGATGACGTGGGATTCTGTCAAATCTGTATTGCGAATGGTCCTCGCGACCAAGGAAAAGGAACTCACCTGTGACGAGTGCATGGCCGAGGTGGATCGCTTCGTGGAAATGGAGTTGGCCGGCAAGAACCCGGGAGAGGCCATGCCCTTGGTCAAAGCACACCTGGATTCCTGTTGGGAGTGCCGCGAGGAATTTGAGGCGTTGTTGGAGATTATCCGAGACCGTTCGTAGCGTGTCGGGACGCGAAACCTCCAACCCACTGCCCATGCAACGACTCCCGGTTCTTTGTGCCTTGCTCCTCATGCTTGGTTGCCAGATGTCGACCCCCGATCAGGAGTCAACGGACAGCGATGCTCCCATGAATGTGGACATCGTGGATCCGGCCGACATTCCGGAAGCGCCGGTCCGCGCGGCCACGGAGGCATTGTCTGATTTCCAGGTCGAAGACGGCTTTTCGGTCGAGATCGTGGCCACCGAACCGGACGTTGTCGATCCCGTGGCCCTGAGTTTCGACGAAGACGGGGCGATGTGGGTCGTCGAGATGCGAGACTACATGTGGACCACGGAGGGCGACAAATCAGGCACGCCCGCCGGGCGCGTCGTAGTGCTGAGGGATCAGGATGGTGATGGTGACTACGAAACGTCCACTGTGTTCATGGACGAATTGTACTTGCCACGCGCCGTGGCCGTGTATGATGGCGGCATCCTGCTGGCCGTGCCGCCCATGCTCTACCATGTGGAGCGCACAGGCGATGGCTACGAAGCCGGAGACATGACGGTCGTCGACTCCACGTATGCTGTCGGAGGAAATCCGGAACACCAGCCCAACGGGCTCTTGGTGGGGATCGACAACTGGATCTACAACGCCAAGTCGGACATGCGATACCGTTTGCGCGATGGTGTGTGGGAGAAAGAGCAGACCGAATACCGTGGACAGTGGGGCATTGCGCAGGACGACTGGGGACGGTTGTTCTACAACCACAACAGCACGGTCCTGCAGGTCGATGACATGGCCCCGAGCGCGATCGAGCGGAATCCGCACCGGGATACGGGCAATCGGCGCATCTATGGCGAGGCGCGGGCCGGTACCCGCGTATGGCCGCGTCGCGTGACCCCGGGCGTGAACCGCGGGTACCGGCCCGGCACGCTGGACAGCACCGGTCGTCTGGTGGATGTCACTTCGGCCGCCGGTCCGGTCGTCTACCGTGGGGATCAGTTTCCCGAGGCCTACCGTGGCAACGCCTTCGTCCAGGAAACCGCAGCCAATCTGGTCAAACGGGTGGTATTGAGCGAAGAGGACGGCCGGATCCGGGCCGAGCACGCGCCTGCACCGGGCCGCGAATTCCTGACGGCCACCGACGAGCGCTTCCGCCCCGTCAACGGATACACAGCGCCCGATGGATCGCTTTTCATCCTGGACATGTACCGTGGCGTCATCCAGCACAGCACGTACCTGACCGAGTACCTGCAGCGCCAGATCGACATGCGGGATCTGGATGAACCGCTGGGGCTCGGACGAATCTATCGGGTGCGCTGGAGTGATGCGCCGCTCGGCGACATGCCGCGATTGTCCCAGGCCACGAACGAAGAACTCGTCATGCGACTGATGCATGAAAACGGATGGTGGCGGGACACGGCGCAGCGACTGCTGATTGAACGAAACGCCACCGAAATGCAGACCACCCTGGAGGTCTGGGCCACGAGTGCGGATGATCCTCGAGTGCGCGTTCACGCTCTCTGGACGCTCGAAGGCCTGGGACTCGTGTCGCCGTACACGCTTCGGGAGGCATCCGAAGCACGCTACCCGCATGTTCGGGCAGCAGCGGCACGCGTAGCGGCCTCCGTCGGCGGACAGGTCGGTCTGGAAGTGCTCCGCGGAATGACGGGCGAGCCGGATCCGGTTGTAGCCCGATACGTGGCCGGTGCGCTCGGAAAGTTGGCTGAAGATCCCTGGTTGCGCGATGCCGCCTGGATCACACAGGCGGAATTGGCCGATCGGCACCCGCAGGATGACTGGATCGCCGATGCCATCATCGGAAGTCTGGAAGACGAGGAGCAGGCCTTCGTTGACCTTACAGGCGGCGGCGTGCTCCAGGCTTCGCTGGAGCACGCCGCCGGCATGGCCCTCGTCCAGGAACTGGATGACGTTCGCCTCCTGCCAGCCGCTTTTGAGTCTTCCTTCGAACGGGGACGCGGGATCTACGACGCGTATTGCTCCACCTGCCACGGCCAGGACGGTGCAGGCTTGTCATCGACAGCCCCTCCGCTCCTCAGGTCCCAGTGGGTCCTGCAGGACGAAGAACGCCTGACTCGTCTGGTGCTGGACGGCCTCCAGGGTCCCATCGAGGTGAACGGCACCACCTACGCATCTCCCGACATCGTCGAGAACATGCCCGGCA
>Ga0209273_10002042_pt1 | contig 16303 bp, 12 predicted proteins | sample tdAd471_FD_187126 | JGI IMG/M metagenome (GOLD analysis project Ga0209273, IMG submission 187126) | Marine sediment microbial communities from the Atlantic coast under amendment with organic carbon and nitrate - tdAd47.1 (SPAdes)... | ecosystem: Environmental > Aquatic > Marine > Coastal >...
GCATAAACACCGCCGCCGAGAATCGTGTCGTAGGCTGCCTGCCACTTCATCCCGATCCGTGTTTCGATGCTGGCGACGACTCCCAGAAAGAACCGGTACTGCGGCGTCTGAACGGCCTGCTGGTAAGCATCGACCTGCTGGACTCGATGCCAGAACGGATGCTGCAGGGCGGTGTCGAGCAGCAGTTGCGGTTGTCGGATCTCCGCGTAGGCAATGCATCTCTGAGGAAGCAGGTCGGCTGCTGTGGGTTCGGCACTGATGGCCGGTGAGACGGAAACTGCCATCAGCAGGCAGGTCGAAATCACTCGGAGCATGGCGGGAGCTTTCGATGGATTGGGTGGGAGCAGACTCGTTCCTGTTGAGGGCGGCGCCAGTCTGAGATCAGAAATGGCGCTGACCGACTCAACCGTGCTGATCTACCCGACTGGATTCCGGTTGGTTTCCGTCTGTCGCTGTTTCGTTGTGAGAAATCTCGCAACTCGTCCAGCCGGGCGCCGCGCTGCAGGTTGCTCACGGAGCATTTTCAGCAGGTGGAATCTCCGACCGGACTCTCTGATTGCTGAAGAATCCTGTCGGATCGGAGTTCCAACGTCCGACTTGTGACTGCTCCGAACTCAATCGCCGAGTGCTTCGCGGGCTCGTTTGCGGTGAGCGTCGGAAGCTGTGTCATCGTTGGCAACTCGCCGCAACAGAACCTGAGCTTCGTCATCACGGCCCGCCGCTGCGAGAACCTGCCCCTTCGCGATCAGCATCTCGTGGAGCCAGAAGCCCTTCTGCCGGTCAAAATCAACGACCTGGAAGGTGGCCAGCGCTGCATCAAAGTTGCGTTGCATTGCCAGGATCGCGGCAGCTCGGTCGACGGACCGGAACTCGTCGGCGGCGCCGACCTTCGCCTTGCCGGCAAAGTTCTGGCGGTACAGTGCCAGCGCTCCGGCATCGTCGTCGAGGTTTGCCTCAAGGTTCTGGGCCAGCAGTGTGCGAATGCTGATCTGCGTTTGCGGGTGAGGTTCGTACTTCAGGGCGAGCTGCAGGTCGGCATCGGTCCGCTGTGGATTCTTTGCGAAGTAGAACGCTCGACCGCGAACGAACGCGGCCTCAGCAATCTGCCAGAAGGGCCACGCCGTGAGATCCTCGTTGGCAAAACGGCTCGCAATGTCCGTCCACTTTCTTTGGCCGGCCAGTATCTGCATTCGAGTCGTCGTCGCGACGGCCTCGATGGGAATCTGGTCAGCGAGTTTCTCCGCCTGGTCAAAGTCGCCAAGGTTCAGCGCACAGTGGGCAGCCTTCTGAGACGCCCGCGATTTCTGCAGGTCCGTCAGCTTGTCGCGTTCAGCGAGGACCTGGTAGGCGGTCAGGGCGTCCTGCCACTTTCGGGCTCGTTCGAGTGTCTGGGCGGCGCGGGTTTCGATGAGGTAGTCGGTGACGGTCGCGTCGGCCTCAAACTTGTGCGACCGGCCCGCGTGGAAGTGGGCAAACTTCATGGGCACATGAAAGCCGGATGTTCCGGTTGGTGAGAACGCTGACAGTTCGGTGCCGCTGTTGCGCGTTCGCTGGCGGCAGACGTTGATGTGCCAGGGCAGGCTTTCCGTCGGCTTGTGGCCGATCACCTGGTGCAGCGGGTCGTTGGCATCCTGTGTGACGGGAATGCGGATTTCGATCGTCCAGTGATCGTCGGCGATGTGCGTGGCGACTTCCGCTTTCGAGGACCAGTTGAACCACTGGTTGCGCGGTGCGCCGCGATCGAGGTCGACAAGGGCTCCGGACGGGCTGATGGCGAGCTGGTAATAACTGTGAGCGTCCGTCGCGAGTTCAAGCTCGACGACGTCGCCGTACCAGATCGCCTGGTCGCCGTCCTTCGTCGCGGCGATGTTCGGCTTGTCGCCGGAGAGTTCGTCACAACGGATTGCGAAGTAGAGGTCATTGCCAACCCACTCGGCCATGAACCGCGTGCCGAGGGTCGGCAGGCTTCCCGCCTGAAGCTCTCGCAGGTAGCCAATGGACGACGCGGGAATGTTGACCCACGGGCCGTCGTCGAGACTGCCATCGACAACGATCTTCCCGCGCTGCTCGACTCCGCTGACCAGTCGGAGACTCGGGACGGGGCCGCGTTTCTGCGCGAGCTGTCGAGCCTTGCTCCGCAGGCCGTTCAGATAATTGTCGATCAACTGCAGCCGTCGTCCGTAAACCGAGTCGGCTTTGGCGGACGACTTCGCAGCGGCGAACAGTTCGAGTGCGCGGTCGGCCTTGTCGCCGTCCTTTTCCATGTCCCGCCAGTGTTGCTCGCAGTGGGAGAAGAACTCGGCCATCTGCGGCGCCGCGGGACCATAGAACTTCTGCACGTACTCGTCGAACAGAGCACCGGCGTCCTGATCCTTGCCGCCCCAGTACATCCGGGCGGTGAAGTAGGCGAGGAAGTGGTTATAGCCGACGGCGTTCTCCTTGAAGTCCATCGTCAGCCAGATGTCCTCGCCGCGCGACTGCCCCTTCGTTTCGTTGATGCTTGCGCCGAGTGTCCGCGGCATGTAGGCGGGCAGGTAGAAGCCTCGTCCCGTAAAGGGGTAGTTCTCGAAAATCTCAAGAGGGTTGTCGGTCTTCTTCTGCCATTCCGCACGCAGGCGGCGCAGGTCCTCGCGGTCCTCGGCGGTTGGCCGACGTCCTCCCACGATGATCACCTGGACGTTTGGTTCCAGCTTCTCGATGTTCGACGGTGGCTCAGTGTAGATGCCGTACGCGCAGTTGGAGATCTTCTTATCGGGGTGAGTTTTGCGGACCTCCTTCGCGACGCGATTGACGAAATCCCAGACGTAGTTGGACGCCATGCCCCGCGAGCCGAGTTCCGGAGACTCCTTACCCTGACACTTCTCGCACTGGCAGAGCGCGGTGTAGCCATCGGGCGGCATGATCGAGACAACGTTCATGTCGAAGTGGTCGAGCTGCACGCGGGCGAACTCGACGGCCTCGCGGAGCAGTTCTTCGTTCGAGTAGCAGAGCTGGTTGTTGCGGATATTTGACTGGTTCTGCCGCTTGCCGCCGTAGAGGGCGAACCAGTCGGGATGATTCGTCAGAGTTCGCTCGTTGTCGGTCATGCCGTGCAGCCCGTGAGCCGCCTGGCGTCCATACGGTTGCCGGACTCCCAGTCGAAACCCCCACATCATCACATCGCGACCGTAAACCGCCGCACGGAAGTTGAGAATGCGCATCGGGAAGTCGGGACGCACGGTCTGGTCGATCTTCGGCAGTTCGATTGATGAGGATTGCGGAACGATCTCGCCGATTTCGCCCGGCATGTACCAGCGGACGCCGAGACTCCGCAGAAAGCCGCAGACCGCGTTGAACGAACCGCGTTCGTCATAAGTCCAGACGTTGACGTTGCCGTCTTTGTCCGTGATCTGTTCCCGGTCCGTGCCGAACAGCGAGTTCGGGCCGGAGTAGTGCTTGTGGAGCTGGCTGTGCATGTAGCCCCACTGTTTGCCGGTGATCTGGTCCCAGGCAGCCTGCATTTTCCCGCTGGCGATGTCGGTGTTGCTGCGCGGCCAGGGTTCGATCGGCGTGAAGTTTGAGTCGTCGCCGATCAGGACCAGCCAGTTCTCACCCGAGACGATGCGGTACGCGCCGTCACTCAAGCCGTCGTCCGTGATGCCGAGATTCCGCGTGTGGGCGCTCTCGCCGACGTAGACGTGCACCGGCACGCCGTCACTCGGAGCCGTCGCGATGTTGAGGCTCGCTCCGGAGATCTTCTCGACGTACGTCTGCAGTTCGCGAGCGGCCAGACGCTGAGTTCGCGTCGGATCCTCGGCAATGATAATGTCCGCCTGAACCTGGCCGTCGCGGACAAGCCACGATTCGGCATGGGACGTTGCCGAGTCGAGCAGCAGCAGGACAAAGCAGAGCAGGGCGATGAATCGCTGTGTCATGTCAGTTCTCTTTAAAGTCTGGCGGGCCGGGATGCGCTTCTGATGATCGTTCGAAAAATTGTGCATTTCGATTTTGAACAAAAGTAAACGAAGGCAACGAAGTCGCTGTCCTGTCGTCCTTCGTTATCTCGTTTCCTTCTGTTCGTTCGCCTTTTGCCGCCTGCAGTATGACCGCGATCAATGCAATGATGAGGCAACCGGCTTTGCGGCTCCGAAATGATCGAGCTTGTTGAGGCAGCTGTCTGCGGGCGAGAGGCGTCAAGGGAAGATAGTTGACTCAAAGTCGTGACATCACAACCGAAACGCTGGTCCCGTCAGTTCGACTGGACAATACGAAGATGTACGAAAGGGTTTCTCATGAACTCGATTCGAAGCCTTGTTGCCGGACTGGCCGTCTGTCTGATGTCGGCGTTGCTCGTCGCGGCTGAGGAACCGAAGCTCAAGCCGCATCCGGACGCCCTGCCGAATACTCACAAGCCGGGCGAAGTTGACAAGCCCGATCTGGTGCCGTTCGTCGTCGAGGACCCGGCCAGTCTGCCGGGCATCGTGCTCGACGAAACCGACGCGAAGCTCGTGGGCCAGTGGCGGTACTCGACGCACACGCCGCCCTACGTCGGTCTCGGATACCTGCACGATCAGAAGCAGGGCAAGGGCAAGTCGTCCGTGACTTACACACCGAATCTGCCCGAGGACGGCATCTACGAAGTCCGCCTCTCGCACTGCTACAACATCCGCCGCTCAACGAACACGCCGATCACGATCCACCATGCGAAGGGCGAGACAACGCTGCGGATCAACCAGCAGGACATCCCCGAGCACGGCAAACTGTTCCGCACGCTCGGCAGGTTCTCCTTCAAGGCCGGCAAACACGGCTGGCTGAGGATCTCGACGGAAGGCACCGACGGGAAATACGTGATCGCCGACGCCGTGCAGTTCCTGCGTGTGAAGGCAGGGCTGGGTAGGGCAAGCTCGACGAACGACCGATGAGTGCTTCCTCAGTCTCGATTCAACACAACCCGATGAACCAGGAGCAGAACTTACCCGTGTCAGACACAGATCAGATCGCCGATCCGGGATATCGGGCGAGGTTGTCACTGACGGGCCTGTCCGTCGGTGATGGATTCGGCCAGCGTTTCTTCTACCCGTGGATTGCGGAGACGGCGTCCGAAGACAACCTTCCCGAAGGGCCATGGCACTACACCGACGACACCGAAATGGCGATGGCGATCGTGCAAGTGCTGGAGCGGTGTGGGGAAATCGACCAGGACGTGCTGGCACGACAGTTTGCGGACCGATACGTCGCTGATGCAGCCCGAGGTTACGGAGCTGGTGCTCACAAACTTCTGCGACAGATTGCCGACGGCGCGAACTGGCATGTGGCAAGCCGCGATCTGTTCGGTGGGCAGGGGTCATTCGGGAATGGTGGCGCGATGCGGGCGGGGCCGCTTGGGGCCTGGTTCGCGGACGCGGTGGAAGCAGCCATCGACAATGCCAGGCGTTCCGCCGAAGTCACTCACGCACACCCGGAGGGACAAGCCGGGGCGATAGCCGTCTCACTTGCCGCTGCCTGGGCCTGGACATGGACTGCCTCCGGTCGGAAAGAAAGCCCGGAGACGATGCTGCCGTGGGTTGTTGAACGGATGCCGAAGTCGACCGTGACCGACCGCGTCGCAGCGGTTGCTGAGATTGAGCTGGATGCCTGGGCATTCGACGTGGCGAGACAGTTCGGCTGTGGCGACCAGGTCTGTGCTGAGGACACTGTTCCGTTCTGTCTTTGGATGGCAGCTGCTCATCTGACGGATTACTGCGAGGCGATGTGGACTACGGCCCGCGTTGGCGGGGATGTCGACACAACGTGTGCGATCGTCGGAAGCATCGTGGCGCTGTCGGCTGGAGAAGAGTCGATCCCAAGTGCGTGGCGCCGCCTTCGCGAACCGCTGGCGTGGTGATCTGCCGGAGGCCGGCGTCGGCAAATACGTCATCGCCGACGCCGTGCAGTTCCTCCGTGTGAAGCCGGACAAGGAGTAGCCGATCAATTCGCAGCCCTGCCTGACAGCCGTACTCGGACGAGCAGGTCGTTGAGGGCTGCGTGGCCGGTGGCTCGATCGGGAAGGTGCGTCGAGTCGGCGGCCTGTTCGAGGTCTCCGACCAGACGCTGATACTCGCGTTCATGGAAGGCCAGATCGGCTTCCGGCAACAGGGCCTTTTCAGGACCGGCGAGTTTGCGGTCGATCAGGTCTGTGATGAAGGTCAGTCGGGCCTCTTCGTTGAGACGTCGCAGATTGGCTTCGACCTCGCCGCTGCGCATCAGATGGATGCCCGTCAGCAGGACGCGGTACACATACAGCAGCGGTTTGACGCGCGGCGGGCTCTCCTTCTGAAACAGTTTCCATTGAGTCGCCGCGAAACCGAGATAGTGATGTGCGTGATGCCGCGTCAGGCAGTCGGGAACGATCGATTTCAGCTCCTCGTGTTCCGGAGTCGTGAAGACGATCAGCGGAGACATCACCTGTTCGAGCACGTAGCCGTTCTTCTTCAGCATTAGACCGAAGAACTTGTGGACGTCGTGGGTGACGAGGTCGATTTCGAGGCCGTCGTGAATGCCGGATTTCTCGACCGTGTCGCGGACTTCGCCCAGACCGACGACATCTTCCAGTGGCAGCAGATGGGCGCCGCGGAGGTCGAAATCCGAATCCGGAGATGGGAAACCGTAGAGGTGCGCACCGCTGATCGTCGCGAACAGCAGCGGAAACGGATGCTGCTCGACCTGTTTCGTCAGTTTCGCGTTGTCGATGCTTGTTGCGTCTGTCATGGCAGGTGGTCTTTCATCGCCAGCCGTCGCGCCCGGATCAGCAGCGCGTTGGCCTGTTCATAATCGGGCCGTTCCGGCAGTGTCGTTTCGTCGTAGGCGCTGTTGAACTCGTCATGCAGGGCGAGTCGCCAGCGTTCAACATCGTCCCATGGCATCTTGCCTGACTTAATCGTCAGCAGTGCGTCGCGGTGTTCGCCGACCTGGACCGGGACGAAGCCATCTCGAAGAACAGCAATCCCCGACAGCAGCAGCCGGATCAGGTGCATGACGTGCTTCCATTTGACTCGTCCCTGATTCCGGATGTCCGCCTGCATCTTCTTGAATTGCGACATCACGTAGCCGTTGTAGGTCTGATAAACCAGTCGCGAGAGGAACATCTCCCTGCTGCTGAGCAGCTCCTGAGCCAGCGGTGTCGCCGTTTCAATCAGCGGCGTGTAGAGGCACTCGAGCACGTTGGGATTCGCCTTCAGTGCCAGCACGATGAACTTCTGCAGCTCCCAGTAGGCTTCCTGAGTTACATCATTCTCAAGCTGCTCCGGCACGCCGTACAGCGACCAGTGCAGATCAGCCGGCGGCAGATAGATGCCTCGCCGGTCGGTGTCCGAGTTCTCGTCGTCGAGCCCGTACGCGCGCGATCCGATGACGCAGCGAAAGATCACTCGGTCAAACAGCCCGTGCCTGGCGAGCACCTGTCCGGCATCGTTGATTTCACCTTCTTTATACTGAGCCAGCAGGACCAGCTGATCGTGATGGATGCCGTCTTCGGAGCCGTCGGGGAACCGAACCCGGTAAGCGTGGGCTCGATCCTGCGGCGAGCGAACAACGACACCGACGGCGCCAGCTGGATGCGCGATCCGGCCGTTCGAGTTCTGCACCGGTTTCCGAATCACGACCTGCGAACCCGGCGAATAGATCAGATTCTCGCTGGTGTGCACACGATTGCTCATTCGGTGGCTCCTTCGCTCCGCATCAGTCCAGAGTCGGCGTACCACGAGTTGACCGCGGGCTGACCGGTGAAGTTCGGGCCGGCTGCGTCGTCGGCTCCCAGGTACTGCCAGGGGACTTCGACTTCCCGACGGCTCGAACAGCGAACCAGACGACGTCGAGTGTCGTAGTCGAGACCTGAGTCGCGGAGATGCCTGGCCACTCTGCGTCCGAACGAGCGAATTGACTTGTGCCTCAAATTGGCGAGATCAAGGTGCCCGACGAACAGGCCGTCACTGGTTAGCCAGGCAACTGCCCGGGCGATCGTTCCGAGCTTGTCGCCGACATAGTGCAGCCCATGCACGCAGGTGATCAGGTCAAATTCGTGTGCTGGCTGCCAGCCCTCGATCGCACCTTCGACGAATCGCACGTTGCCTTCGGCTGACGAATCAAACAACCCGGCGAGATCCAGTCCGACGATTTCAACCCGATCCTGTCGTCCAGCCAGTTGTTCCGCCGCTTCAATCAAAGCTTTTCCCCGCCCGCAGCAAAGATCAAGCCAGCGCACGGTTGCCTGCTCGTCAAGTCGAGTCAGCACAAAGTCGACCGGATTGATCCCGAGATCGCGTGAGTAACTGTTGCCGCCAGTAAGACGCCGTTCGCGGTTCATTCGGCAGTTCGCGACGACAGGCGAGGCAGCGAGTTCGCGGTCCGTCTTGAGTTCCATGCTTGAGCGATCCCGTAAGCGTACGACAGGTAATCCGGCTGGTGACGTGTGCGGGCAGGCATCCCCGCAGGGCAGTTTCAAGTCAGGGTGCGATGATGTGCCGAGGGCGGACGTGCCGCGAACCCGCTTCGGGTTCAGGCTGTCGTCGCGGTGTGGAATCAACGGTGGCTCGCGCGAGCAACGACGAAACTGAGACTTCGACTGAAGGAGACCCACCATGCGATGCTTTGTTTCAACTCTGGCCTCGCCGTGCAGTGGGATTCCTCTCGTTGAGGAGTCCTGATCGTCGCCTTCGCACGACACCGACAGCTCTCACGGCGGGGCCTGGCCCACGTTCTCTGTCAGACAACGCCAGACAATTGTGAGAGCACGATGCCACTTAATCGACGTCAGCGCGAGGAAATGCTCGCGTGCTGTGGTGAGATTCAGGACGACGACGGACTCGATCCTCGCCAGTTTTTCAAGAGCCGGTCCAGATCGCACGGCAAGCGAGACCGGAAGGCTCAGCAGCTTTGCCGCCAGGTTCAACAGACGCTCAGTCTGGTCCTCAGCGGCGAATATGCCGACGAGGTTCTGCAGTCCCTCTTTGTTGAAAGTGTCGTACCGGCGCCGAATGCGTCGCAGCTTCTGGTGACGGTCAGTGCTGCCCATGACGGCCAGGACGCCGTCGAAAGCGGACTGATTCTTCACAAGCTGGAGCACGTCTCCGACCGGTTGCGATCCGAAGTCGCGGCGGCAATTTCGCGCAGGAAGACGCCGAGACTGATGTTTCAGGTCGTGCATCGGTCGACCTGACGGCACCCGTCACGATCCGAACCGCGTCTGAGAACGGACCCTCACCCGCTCCGAGGTTGACCGTCACTGGTGCTGTCATGGCTCCAGCAACGCTGCTCTGTCATCGGAGCGAGGTGGGTGTCCGGGTGACGCAGTGTCGCTGCGGGTTTCCGCGCGACAGCAGCGGCGAATCAGGCTGCTGCCGGAGTCCAGCACTCGCGTTGTGGCTGTTTTCGAGCACAACTATCATCCCCGCCCGCGGCTCGGAGGCCGCAGATTTTGGACTCTCTTTGAGCGACAGCGCAACGGCGTGCGAGCATGACTCTTCCCCCGGTTCGAATCGGACTCGGACACGACACCCACCGCCTCGGCCCGGACCGACCGCTGATTCTGGGCGGGGTAAGTGTACCGTTCGACCTGGGCCTGATCGGGCACAGCGACGCCGACGTGCTGTTGCACGCGATCACCGACGCATTGCTGGGAGCCTTGGCGCTGGGCGATATCGGCGAGTGGTTTCCGAATTCCGACCCGCAGTGGGCCGGAGCTGATTCAGCAGTGTTTGTCGCCGAGGCGGCGAAGGGCGTTCGCGAACGCGGCTGGCAGATCGCCAATCTGGACTGCACGATCTTCGCCGAACGCCCGAAGCTGTCGCCGTTCAAACAGCAGATCGCCCAGCGTGTCGCTGAGTTGCTGGACCTCGACTCTTCCGCCGTCAACGTCAAAGCCAAGACCGGCGAAAACGTTGGACCGATCGGTCGCGGCGAATCCATCTCCGCCGACGCCGCGGTCCTGCTCTACCGAACAGAATGAGTTTCTGCTGGCCGCCCGATCATCAGCGGGCGAGTCAGAACCAGGACTCTGGACTCTCAACACTCGACTCTGGAATCAACAATGCCGCTTCGCATCTACAACACGCTGACTCGAACCAAAGAGAACTTTGAAACGGTAACTCCCGGCAAGGTCGGGATGTATCTCTGCGGACCGACGGTCTACAAGCCGGCACACATCGGGCACATGGTCGGGCCAGTCATTTTCGATACGGTCAAGCGGTACCTGACCTACAGCGGGTACGACGTCACCTGGATCGTCAACATCACCGACGTCGACGACAAGCTGATCAACAAGGCCAACGACCTCGGGCGCGACGTGACGGACCTCGCGAAGGAAATGACCGAGGACTACTTCGATAACCTGCGGTTGATGGGCGTCGACACGATCGACCGCTTCCCTTACGCGACCGAGCACATCCCCGAGATGCTCGACATGATCAGCCGCCTGATCGAGAAGGGGCACGCGTACCCGCTCAATGGCGACGTCTATTTCCGCACGGAATCCGACGACGATTACGGCAAGCTGAGTGGTCGCAGCATCAGCGAAGTGCTCGCCGGTACGCGCGTCGAAGCGAACGACGCCAAAGAGAATCCCGCGGACTTCGCTCTGTGGAAGTCCTCGAAGGACGGCGAGCCCGCGTGGGACAGTCCCTGGGGACCGGGCCGACCGGGCTGGCACATCGAGTGTTCGGCGATGAGCGGCAAGTATCTCGGCGAGACGTTCGACATCCACGGCGGCGGACTCGACCTGCTGTTCCCGCACCACGAGAACGAGCTGGCTCAGTCCGAATGCTGCACCGGCAAGCCGTTCGCGAAGTACTGGCTGCACAACGGCCTGATGCAGGCCAGCGGCCAGGCCGGCAAAGTCGGCGGCCAGCACGATCGGCACGGCGACACAGCTCCAGCTGACGCCACGGCGAACCAGGAAGCTCAAATGGCCAACAAGCTGGCGGGCTCGGCCGGAGCGGAATCCGTCAAGACGGCGGTCTTCTCGAAGCATCATCCCGAGACCGTCCGCTTCTTCCTGCTGGCCACGCACTACCGCAGCCCGATCGATTTCAGCGACGAACGCATCGCCGAAGTCGGCAAGTCACTCGACACGTTGTACCGATTGATCGAGACCTACGAACGCATCACCGGGCAGAGCTTCTACGGACTGCAGACGTCGACGACGCGCGAGCAGTCGATCGCTCTCGACGGCGAACCGTCCGCTCTGTTCGGCGAGCTGAAGTCGCTCCGCGATCGGTACCTCGACTGCATGGACGACGACTTCAACACCGGCGGCGCGGTCGGCGTGCTGTTCGATCTGCGGAAGACGATCAACGGATTCATCAACAGTGCAAAGCTGGAAGCTGAAGGGAAGTCCGATGCTGGCAACGTCGCTGCACTCACCACCGCGATGACCCTCTTCAAGGAACTGGCCGGCCTTCTGGGCGTCTTCCATCAACCTGTCGAGAAGGCTGGCGGCGGCGATGACGAACTGGCGAACGGCCTGATGGAGCTGCTGATCAGCCTGCGAGCGACCTGCCGCAAGGAGAAGAACTTCGCCATCGCCGACCAGATTCGCGACGGCCTGACTGCTCTGAAGATCACACTCGAAGACCGCCCCGACGGCACCGGCTGGCGGAGAGACTGACGGCAACCCATGTTTAACCCGAAGCCGCAGGCGACGGCGTCAGGAAAGCCGAATTCGCTCGAAAACGCCGTCGCCTGCGGCTTCGGGTTCAACGAGGCAGTCCCAACCAATGACCGATTCCGCACCGTCATCTCCGCTCCCAGTGCGAGTCCTCGGTGTCGACCCTGGCCTCAACCGAACCGGGTACGCAGTGCTGGAGATTGGAGTCCGCGGGCCGAGTCTGCGCGAGGGCGGCGTCATCAGCTCGACGCAGAAGTTCGCACTGGCCGAACGACTGCGGGAACTTTCGACGGGCCTGCGGGAAGTCATTGAGGAGTACGGTCCGGCGGTGATGGCCATCGAACAGGTGTTCTCCCATGTGGCGCATCCCAAAACGGCCATCCTGATGGCACACGCCCGCGGCGTCATTCTGCTGGCCGCGGCTGAGCAGCGCATTCCGGTCGTTCACTACACGCCGCGGCAGATCAAGAAGCTGCTGACTGGCAGCGGTCGAGCGACCAAAGAGCAGATGCAGCACGCGATCCAGCACGAACTGCGAATGAAGAAACTGCTGGAGCCCAACGACGTCGCCGACGCCTCCGCCGTCGCCCTCTGCCACTTTCACACGGTCAAGTATGACGCGCTGGCCAGTGGATGAAGTCAGCCTGCGACCTCCCCGCGATGCTTCGAGATCCGGCGGTCCCTGTGACCCGCTGGACACGTTCTTCCGGTCACGCTGTCAGCCACAGGGTACCGCTATGAACACATGTCCGACAAAAACGCCGCAAAATGAAGTGTCCACTGAGCGGACAGATTGAGTTCGCGAGGTGGCGTCGGTACAAACTTCTTCAACTGGGCCCCACCGAGACTGCTATTCACTCGACAGTTGGACCAGTACTGGCTCCTGACTGACTGTGCACGCGATTTCCCCGTGCCGGCTGGCTGTTGTGGTTGGACCTGGCAGTCGCTTTCACAGCAGCGAGGGGAGTTATGACTTCGCGATTTTTTGTTGAGGGCCGGTTGAAGTCTGGGACGATGGCCTTTGAGGGGGCAGAGTTCCACCACATGATCCGGGTGACTCGCCATCAGGTCGGCGACACCGTGCGGTTGTTCGATGGTGCCGGAAAGGAAGCCGACGCGTTGATCGAGTTCACGTCGCGTCACTCCGCGACGATGAAGGTCGGCAAAGTCGAGACCGTCCCGGACGAGCCTGGCCCGCATCTGATTCTTGCCGTCGCAATGCCGAAGGCGACCCGCGGAACGACACTGGTTGAGAAATCTGTCGAACTGGGCGTGTCGAAGATTGTGCCGATCCGAACAGCACGCGGCATTGTGGATCCCCGGCGGTCGAAGCTGGACAACTTCCGGCAGAACGTCATCGCGGCCAGCAAGCAGTGCGGACGCAGTCGGCTCATGGAGGTGACCGATCCGATCGACTGGTCGGACTTTGTCAGCACGTACGTTGCCAAAGAAACAACCGTCCTGGCTCATCCCGGCGGCGTGCCGTTCAAGGAAGGCCTCGTCAACGAGCTGATCGCAGGGAACGGCGGACGCGGCGGGAAAACGGCGAGTTCCCCGACAATCGTCGTCACGATCGGCCCGGAGGGCGGCTTCACCATTGAAGAGATCTCTCAGGCAGCAACCCGCGGCGGTCGGCTGGTCAGCCTCGGGCCGAGAATCCTGCGGGTCGAAACGGCAGCGATCATGGCCGCTTCGATTTTCACGGCGGTCTTGATGGGCGATTGATCGAGCGATTCATCAGGCGATTGCCTCGTTCCGCAGGCACCGATCTGCTGAGACTTCCAGCGGCCAGTCTGTTCTTCGACGGACTGGCCGCTTCACGTTGATGGATCATTCCGGCCTCGCACGACTGTAAGCACCTCTTTACAGGCCGAGGTTGGCATTGCCGGACGAGGTGTTGCGTGTCGCCAACGCGGTGCAGCGAGGCAGCAGCCGGTGTTCAACGGAGCCTGTGCCGCAACGTCGGCTTCGCGTGAATGACGTGTCAGCTCGGAGCAAGCTGGCGGCGGCAGGGTTCTGGCACTGGGTTTGCGAAATCGTCTGGCGTTGCGGCGGCCTGTTGAGATTCCGTTTCGGATTCTGAACGGTCGCCCTCCGGAAGCACTTCGCAGGTCGGCAGGCTTTCGGTGGAACCTTTCCGAACTCACTCACGTTGCCCGACCATCGCGGAGCCATGATGCCGATTTCGCTCAGACAAGTCGCCGAGACCGCAGCCTTCGCCTCTGCCCGGTCGGCATTTCTTCTCGAAGACCGCAGGCCAGTGCCGCCGGAGTCTCTGCAGAATTACTGGAAGTGTTGCCGCGGACGCATGCTCGACTGGCTGCGGCGGCTGGAAACGCTCTCCAGCGACGCGGAATGTTCAGATCCCGACGAGCATCTGGCGATGTGGGAAGCAGCGCGTCCAATGGTCGACGAGATCCTGGTCACCGACATTCTGACCCGAGTCTGGGCGACCGTGCTGGCGGCGACCGACCTGAATCGCGGCAGCCGCGACGCGACGCCGATCGCTCAGCACACCTTCAACGGGCATCTCGACGTTCGTAACCGTGCGCTGCGACTGGTGCTGCACGACCTGCAGATTCCCATCTCAGAGGTCGCTCGCGTCGATCGGTTGCGCCGCAAAGCGGAACGCTGGACGGACATTCTGATCGGACATCTGGTGCTGAACTTCCAGTTGGGCGAGTTCGCCCATGAGCCTCAACGGGCGGTCGAATTCGGCGAGGGGCAGCTTCGCGAGATCCTGCGGGCCACCGATGAGCCGCTCTGGGAATTCGTGCTGACCGGGATTCGGCTGGCCTTCAATCAGCAACAGGGGGCCGCCTCTTCTGAGGTCTGGAATCAGGGCATCGTTCGCGCGGTTCTCGGGAGCTTTCCCGCCGACAGCTTCGACGAGTACGGAACCTTCAAGTCGATTCGCCAGGTGCGCATCGAACGGGGAACGGCTGGTTCCGATCGCGTTCTGGACGCTTTGAGCCTGGCGATGGACAACAACCGACCGCAGCTCGGTCGGGGGCAGATCAGTTTTGCAAAGATGCGGCAGCCACTTGACGATCGGTAACGGTGCGTCATCTGACCAGTTGCCGGTCGGGAGGGCATGTGATACACGCCCGTCTCCAGGCGACAACGCGTCTGGCTCAACGCTGCTGACCGATCGCAGCGCGTCCCGCTTCCGACGCTGAACCGCCCCGATGACCGTGCCAACTGACGCTCTCGATGCCGCTGCAGAACTGTTTCTCCAACGCTGGCCGCGTCGCCCGCTGGCCGGGCTCGTGCTGGGTTCTGGCCTGGGTTGCGTCGTCGACGGGATCGAAACCGAGGCCGTGATCGAGGCCCGCGAGATTCCGGGACTGCCCATTTCGACCGCGACCGGGCATCGCGGTCGATTTGTCTGCGGACTGCTCGCTGGAGTCCCGGTCGTTGTGCAGGACGGTCGGCTGCACAGCTACGAAGGGCACGAATTCTCAACCTGTGCGTGGCCGGTCAGGCTGATGGCCCGCCTGGGCATTCAGATTCTCGTCCTGACCAACGCGAGCGGCGGGGTCAATCCCGAGTACTCGGTCGGCGATGTGATGCTGATTGACGACCACATCAACCTGATGTGGGGCAACCCGTTGATCGGTCCCAATGATGACCGCGTCGGGCCGCGATTTCCGGACATGAGCACGCCGTACGATCCTGACCTGGCAGAGCGGTTGATCGCTGCCGCCGTTCAGACCGAAGCGCCGCTTCGTCGTGGCGTCTACCTCGCACTGGCAGGACCCAACTACGAAACGCGGGCAGAGTACCGCATGGTACGGAAGCTGGGGGCGGACGTTGTCGGCATGTCGACGGTGCCGGAGGTCCTGACCGCCCGGCACGCCGGTGTTCGGGTTCTGGGCCTCTCGATCGTCTCGAACGTCTTCCAGGACCCGGCTTCTGAGCCGTCGTCGATTCCGGAAGAAACGACAGGCGAGGCTGTTGTGGCTCAGGTTGCCGAAACGGCGCCGCGCGTTGGCCGTTTGATACACGACGTGATCTCCCGCGAGTTGGCCGGAGCAGGGCAGGGCGGCGCGCCTCAGTCTGACGCAGCACTCGCGGACCACGATAGCGAGGTTGAGGACCAGCCTACTTTGAGTGCGGCTCTGCTGACGGCGGCTGGCCGCGGGGCCGTCGCGGTGATTCAGATCGCCGGTGAACCCGGCGCCAATCTCAGCGTCGTCGATCAGTTTTTTCACGCAGCCAATCGCCGCCCGATTGAGCAACAGGCCGAGCACGCACTCTGTTACGGGACGTGGTCTGCTGATGCTCCCAGCGGTGCAGACGGTGTCGAGGCCGAAGACGTCGTCGTCTGCCGAACCGGGGCGGCGTGCGTTGAGATTCATTGTCACGGTGGACCGGCAGCGATCGACCGCATCCTTGGCCAGCTTGAACGAGCAGGTATACGCTCCGTTGACTGGCGGGACCAGTTCCTCGGGACCACCGGCGTCGTCACGGCGCTGCCAGCGTCTGCGGTGCCGCTCGACGTCGAAACGTTTGACGCCATGACACGGGCGACGACGGAACGAGCGGCAACGATGCTCATGCGACAGTCTCAAGGATTGCTGCGGACAGAGATCGAAGCGCTGCTCGATCTCTCCGTGCGAATCGGAGTCGAGACAGCGCAGGACTCGGAGCAGCGAGAATCTGTCGTTGCGGAACGCGCCGAGT
>Ga0209273_10002048_pt1 | contig 16264 bp, 10 predicted proteins | sample tdAd471_FD_187126 | JGI IMG/M metagenome (GOLD analysis project Ga0209273, IMG submission 187126) | Marine sediment microbial communities from the Atlantic coast under amendment with organic carbon and nitrate - tdAd47.1 (SPAdes)... | ecosystem: Environmental > Aquatic > Marine > Coastal >...
AAGCTCGACCGACTCACCCGCAGCGTCCGTGATCTGCTCACCCTCCTCGACCTCGCAGACTCCGGCGGCTGGAACCTCGTCTCCATCGAGGAGTCCCTCGACCTGATCGCGCAGCTGGCGTTCCTGCTCTGGTCGATCGGGCGCGAGCAGAGCGCGCACCTGATCGAGCTCGCGGGACGCGACGCGCGTCGGCTCGGTGGCGGCGCGTCCCTGGGGAACGCCCCCCCGCCCTGCACCGCGGTGAGCTTCCTCAGCGCTTTGACCTCCACCCCCCAGGGCGCGGCCCTCGGTTCGCCCTGTGCGTTCGACCTCACGATTTCGGTCGCTGCGACCTCATGGATCGACAGCGCCGCGTGCAGCGCCGACTCCGAGTTCCTCGCTGAGCTCGGTTGCCTCGCCGCGCGCTCGCTCGCTCGATTCGATCGCGGCGACTACGAGGGCACCGCGTCGGCGGAGTCGCTCTGCGCCTTCGCCGAGCTGGCCCGCGGCATGTTGCTCGGCGTCGCGAGCTACCTCGACGACACCTGGCCCGCACCCATTCACACCCCCAACCTGGCCGCCGCGATCGCGGGGGCCACCGAGGCAAGACCATGAAATCCCTCCCCGACGAAATCCTCGTGAAGGTGCAGGCGGCCGACGCGCGCTTGCGCCAAAACCCTTTCTATGCGCGCCTGCTCGCGGGCGAGGTCGACCGTGAGGAATACGCCCTCTGGCTCGTGCAGCTGCACTGCTACGTGCGGCACACCGTGCGCGGCGAACGCGCGTTGGCGGCTGCCATGGGTGCGCGGGCGGCGACCAGCCCTGCCGCGGCCACGATCCGTGACCACGCCTTGCACGAGGCGTCGGAGGAGGAAGGCCACGACGAGCTGCTCGTCAACGACCTCGCCGAGCTGTGGGGCGTGACCCCCGGGGAGGCCCGCGGGCGGATCGAATACGAGCCCAAGGCGCCCTCGGCTCAGCTCTGGGGCGGATTCCTCGACCTCACGATCACCCGTTACCCCGAGGGCGTGGTCGGGATCGCCCTCGCGCTCGAGAGCCTGGCCGCCCTGCACATGGACGCGATCCGTGACGGGCTGCTGGGCAGCGGCTCGATCTTCGGGATCGAGAACGCGATCTCCTTCGTGGCCGGCCACTGCTCGGCGGTCGAGTCGCAGCACCAGGCTCAGGGGATCCAGCGCTCCTTGCTGCTGGACGACCCCGCCAGCCGCACCGCAGCGCTGTTCTTCGCGGACGCGGCGCTGGCCAACTTCGAGGGCATTGCCCGCTTCGTGGCCGAGCAGTTGCCCGAGGCGGTGAGCGCATGATCCTCCTCGACGTCGCGGAGACCACGACCACGCTCTTCCCCGAGCGCGTCCCCGAGGCCAGCGAGGCCATGACCCCCGAGGAGAGCGCCGCCCTCGCGGCCTGGCAAGCGAGCCCTACCGGGCGCGCGGTCTACGCCGCGCTCGGGCAACACGTCGCCGACCTGCTCCAGCTGGACGGCGGGCGGCTGCTCTCGGTGGGCGAGGGCGAAGGGCGCCTGGCGTCGGAGCTGGCCACTCGCCTGCCCCACGTCGAGGTCCTCGGGAGCGACCTCTGCCCCCAGGCGGTGGCCGCAGCCGCGGAGCGGTTCCAGGCTCCGAACCTTGGCTACGCCGCCTGCAGCGCCTACGACGTCGAGTCGTTGGGGCGCTTCGACGCGGTGGTGTGCGTGTTCACCCTGCACCACTTCGAGGACGCCGCGCGGGCGCTGGCGAGTATCTATCGGGTGCTCAAGCCGGGCGGGCAGCTCTACCTGATGGACCTCCGTCGCGACGCGGCCGCCGGGGCCTACTTCCGCTGGCTCGACACCTACGTCGACCAGGTGCTCCCGGTGGCCCGGCTGTTCCGGGAGTCGGTCCGCGCGGCCTACACCACCGCGGAGCTGCACACCCTCCTCGGCGGCTGGACCTCGCCCGAGGTCGGCCGCGTGCGCTGGGGCGAGGAGGCGCGCGCCGCGTTCAGGGTCGAGGACCCTGCCGCCGCTTGCACGCTGCCCGCGCTGGAGCTCGATATCGACGGGCTCTGGCAACAGGCCCTCGCCTGGCGCGGCTGAGCGCCCACCCGGAGGTGGCCACACGGCCACCTCCGGCTACTCGTCCCACTCGATCCCTACCACCAAGCTGGCTTCCCATGACCACCCTCCAGTTGCTCCCTGACCTCCTGAGCCCCGCGCACGTCGCGGATCCGTTCCCGCTCTACGCCGAGCTGCGCCGCGAGCGCCCCGTGTTCTTCTACGAGCCGCTCAACAGCTGGGTCTTGCTCCGGCACGCCGACGTCGTCGCCGCGTTCGCCGACAGGCGACTCTCGGCGGCACGCTCGCGGGGATTGGTCGAGGCGCAGCTGCCGGGTGGCGCCGAGAAGCTGCGCGAGTTCGTCCGCGTCCTCGGTCAGACCTGCGTGATGTCCGACGCGCCTCACCATTCACGCATGCGTCGAGCGGCGATCGACGGCTTCGTCCCGGGCGCCATGCAGGCGTTCCGTCCTCTGGTGCAAGAAGAGCTGGATCGCCTGCTCGACCGGATCGCGGACCGCGAGCGCGTGGACCTCGTCGCCGAGCTCGCGCGCCCGTTCCCCTCCCACGTGATCGCGCGCCTGATGGGTGTCCCCGGAGACATGCGCGACGCCTTCTGCGCCTGGACGGCCGCGGGGACCCGGCTGTTCGGCAGCGGTCGCCTCTCGGAGGAGGACGCCCTCGAAGGGCAGCAAGCCGTGGTCGACATGCTCGCCTACATGGGGGAGCTCGCCGCGGAGCGCCGGTCTGCGCCGCAGGCGGACCTGGTCAGCCGCCTGGTCGCCGCGGGCGACGGCAAGGGCCTGAGCCCGGAGGAGGTCGCGATCCTCTGCCTCGAGATCGTCGGCGCGGCGCACAACACGACCCTCGACTTCGTGGGGGCGGAGCTGCTGACGCTGCTCAGCCACCGCGAGGCCTGGCACGAGGTCGCCGCGAATCCGGCGCTCTTGCCGGGGGCGGTGGAGGAGCTCTTGCGCTACGCGGGGCCGCTCCTGTTCACCAACCGGGTGGCGACCGAGGACCTCGAGCTCGGCGGGGCCCCGATCCGCGCCGGGCAGCTGGTGACGCTGTTCCAGGCCTCGGCTAACCGCGACCCCGAGGTCTTCGACGACCCCGAGGTGTTCGACGTGCGCCGGCGCAACGCGCGCCAGCACGTGGCCTTCGGCTTCGGCGCCCACTACTGCCTGGGGGCGCCGCTGGCTCGGATCGAGGCCCAGCTCGTGCTGCAGACCTTCGCCGCGCGCTTCCCCGACGCCAGGCTCGAGGAGGGTCCGCTGCGCTACAAGCCCAACCCGCAGGCGCGGGGCCTGGAGTCGCTCTGGGTGCGTCTGCGCTAGGTTGGTAGGCTCCTCCACTCTGGAGGCCGTCATGCTTCGTTCGCTCGCGCTCTTGCCCTGCCTGTGTCTGCTCGGTTGCCCTGGATCGGGTGGTTCGGCGGATTCGCAAGCCAGCCCCGGGGCTGCCCTCGCTGCCTACAGCGCCGCGGCCCGAGCCGGGGACTGGGAGCGCTACTACGACCTGACCTCGCCGGACACCCGCGAGGCGTTGCTCGTCGAGCGGGTCGCAGCCGTGATCGCCGACGCGCGCGGTGGCTCACGGGCCGAGGCCTCCCGGGCGTGCCTGAAGACGATCGGCGTCGACTACGAGGCGTTGCCCGAGCAGCGCGAGCTGGGGAACCGCAGCGTCGAGGACTACGACGCCGAGCGCGCAGCGTGGCGCAAGGCCCTTCTGGGCCAGATCAGCGACCCTCGCGTGGCCTACGCCGAGACCCTGCGCCTGCGGGAGCAGATCAACACCGACGAGCGGTTCACTCCGCAGAAGCTGCTGGATCCGGGACAGCCCGGCGAGGTCGTGCTCGAGGGTGAGGACCGCGCGCACACGGCGACCACCCACGCGGGCGGCGGCGGCGCCGACCTCTCGCGGGACGTGAGCCTGAGGCGTGTCGACGGCCGGTGGTACGTCGACTACGACCGCTAGTGTCTTGCGTCAGACGTAGCGATACGTCTGACGCAAGGCACTGGCCTACTCCTGGCTGAAGTCCCACTTGGAGCGCTCGCAGGACGTGCGGAAGGCCTCCTCGTCGGCGAAGAACGTGCTCTCGTCGGACTCGCGGGCGTCGATGAACGCGACGAACTCGAACTGGGCCTCGGGGGTGCCGAACTCGCGCGCGTAGAGCCGGACCATTTCGTTGGGCGGGAGCGTCGGGCGGCCGACGACCTGCACCAGCGGGAGCTCGAGGCCGGGCGCGCCGTCGAGGGGGCGGTAGGAGCGCCACACCACCTCGGAGCACACCAGCGTCTGGTCGCTGGCGAAGTTGAAGTCGAAGTCGTAGGGGCGGTCGAGGTAGCCGAAGGCTCGCGAGATCGCCTGGGCTTTGACCCAGGCGGGGAGCTGCGGGCGCATGGCGGCCAGGTAGTCGCCCGAGGCGTGGCGCAGGTCGCTCTGCAGCACCCCCTCCGAGACCGCCTCGATGATCGTCAGCGGGTGCTCGCCGGTGTGCTCCTGGCGGAGCGCCCAGGCGCGGGGGTAGGTCTGGGCGAGGAACTCGGTGAAGCTCAGCTCGCGACCGCAGGTGCGCTTCACCCAGTCGAGGACCTCGGGGTCCGGATCGAGGCTCGACCGTAGCTGCTCTTCCGTGCCCACGTAGATCATGGCGTGGGGCCAGAACCCAGGGAGCCCCACGTTGGAGAGGTACCAGTTCTTGCGCCCGATCATGACGTCGCCGGGGGCGAGCTTGGGCTGGATCGCGTGCAGGTCCTCGTCGCTGATCAGGTAACGGCCGGGGCGGCGCACGCGCACGTCGCCCATGAGCTCAGCCACCTTCTTCTGCGCGGGGAAGACGGTGTGCTTCACCGAGCGCTTGAGGGGGGCCACGTCGCTGGCGATGGTCAGCGCGGCGAGCTCGCGCTTGCGGCGGGTCTCGATCCGACTCAGGTGGGCCTCGACCTGGCGCCAGAGCCGACCGCTGCCGAGGAGCTCGGCCTCCTCGTGGGCCCGGTGCAGGGTGTCGAGGTAGGCGAGGTACTGCTTGCCGGCGACGACCCGCGAGAGGTCCGTGACGCCGGTCAGCTCTTCGCGAGCGCTGGCGTAGCTGTCCTCGGGCAGCCCGCTCTCGGGCCGGGCCTGGTTGAGGAAGGTCACCACGTTGGGGCGGCTCTCGACGAGGTCGATCAGGTCGGCGGTGTGCTCGTAGAGGCTGAGCTCGGCGGCGAAGGTGAGCAGGAAGCTCTGCAGGTGGCGCCCCCGCTCGACCCGCGAGAGGTCGAGGCGGTAGTAGTCTTCGTAGAAGACCCGCAGCTGATCGAGGGAGAAGGCCACGTCGAGGTAGGCCAGCCAGCCCTCGAGCAGCGCGCGCTCTTCGTCTTCGGAGAGCACGCCCGTGGGGTCGTCACCGGCGAACACGGGGAGCGCACCCAGCGCGCGCACCGTGCTCTCGAGCTCGCGGTCGAGGGCGCGATAGCGCTGGGTGTCGGCGCGGATCGTGCGCGTGAACTCCAGCGGGCGCATAGTCGCCAACGGCCCCGGCTGGTTGAGCCAGGCGACGCCCAGCCGCGCCCCGGCCGCGAGCAAGACCAGCAGCGCGCAGCCCACGATCCGCTTGCGGCCCTTGGGGCTGCCGACGGCCGGGCCCATGAGGTAGGCCCCGCCGATCATGACCACGAGCCCGGCGATCCAGCCCAGCAGCAGCCAGCCGACCACCGGGATCCAGCGGGCGCCGGCGTCGGAGATCCAGAAGCCGAGCGCGACGCCGATCCCCAGGGGGAGGGTCAGCGCGCCGGCGGCGAAGACCACGCGCCCCAGCTGCGGGCGACGCTTGGCGGCCTTGGGGTCGCTGGGCGTCACGGCGGGGGCTGGCGCCGGCTCGGCGGCGGCGGCGGGCGCAGGCGCGGGGGCCGGGTCGGCGGGAGCGGGCGTGGGCGCCGGGGCGGCGGGAGCGGGCGTGGGCGCCGGGGCGTCGGGCTCGGTGCTCGGCTCGGGATCGGGGGTCGTGGGGTCGTTCATGGGGCTCAGCCTACCCGGTGGGGCGTGGCCTCGCGCAAGCCCAGGGCCAGGCGGAGGCCGCGCGAGTTAGGCTCGCTCGCGGTGGGGATCGACCGCCGGGTGTGGCATTCTCGACGCCTCAGGAGGCACGGTGGGCACGGTAATCCAATTGACCTGCGTCGCGTGTGGCGAGGTCGCTCCCGCCGAGGCGTTGACCTGCCCCAGCTGCGGTCCCGAGGGCACCCTCGACGTGCACTACGACCTCGCGGCCGCGCGCCCGGACTTCGAGCGCGACCTCCAGGATCCGCGGCTGCGTGGGGTGTGGCGCTACCGGGCGATCCTCCCGGTGCGGGACGACGGGCCGCGCGCCCCCCTGCAGGTGGGGCCGACCCCGCTGCTCTGCGTCGACCCGGCCCGCGCGCCGGGGGGCCTGCGGGCGCTCACGATCAAGGACGACGGGCGGCTGCCCACCGCGTCGTTCAAGGACCGCGCGACCTGCGTCGCCGTGGCTCGCGCGCTGGAGTCGGGCGCCGAAGGCCTGCTCTGCGCCTCCACGGGCAACGCCGCCAGCAGCCTCGCCGGCTTCTGCGCTGCGGCCGGGCTGCGAGCCGTGATCCTCGTGCCGCGCTCGGCGCCTCGCGCCAAGCTGGCCCAGCTCCTCGTCTACGGGGCCGAGCTGTTCCCGGTCGAGGGCACCTACGACGACGCCTTCGACCTCTCGCTGCCGGCGGCCGAGCGCCTGGGGTTGGTGCTCCGCTCGACCGGGGTCAACCCCTACCTCGCGGAGGGCAAGAAGACCGGCGCGCTGGAGCTGGCCGAGCAGTTTGGCTGGAACCTGCCGGAGTGGGTCGCCGTCTCGGTGGGCGACGGCTGTATCGTCTCTGGGCTCTACAAGGGCTTCCGCGACCTGCGCGACATGGGGCTGATCCCCCAGGTGCCCAAGCTGCTCGGGGTCCAGGCCGCCGGCAGCGACGCGCTGACCCGCGCCTGGGAGGCCGGCCTCGACGCGCCCGCGCAGGTCAAGGCGCACACCGTCGCCGACAGCATTTCGGTCGATCGCCCGCGGGACGGTCGCAAGGCGCTGCGGGCGATTCGCGAGTCGGGGGGCCGCTTCGTGCGGGTCAGCGACGAGCAGATCCTCGCGGCCATGCCCGCGATCGCCCGCGCCAGCGGCGTGTTCAGCGAGCCCGCCGGGGCGACTTCGTTGGCTGGTCTGCTGCAGGCGCAGGCCGACGGCGTGATCGGCGCGGACACTCCGTGCGTGGCCTGGGTGACTGGCAGCGGGCTGAAGGACGCCGACTCAGCGATCCGCGCGGCTGGAGGGATCCCCGACCCGATCGAGCCGACCCTCGAGGCCCTCGAGGTCGCGTTGCGCGCGCGCTAACAGGCGAGGCCTCCTCAGGGGTAGACTGAGCGCTGGGAGCGGTTGGCTGGACGATCGCTGTCGGGGTTCGCCCCGGGAGAGGAAAGTCCGGGCTCCGCAGAGCAAGGGTGGTTGTTAACGGCAACCGGGAGAGATCCCAGGGAAAGTGCCACAGAAAACGTACCGCCACGGTCGGCTTCGGTCGGCCGCGGTAAGGGTGAAAAGGTGCGGTAAGAGCGCACCGCGGCGGCGGCGACGTCGCTGGCAGGGTAAACCCCACCCGGAGCAAGGCCAAACAGGGCGGAGAGGCTGCTCGTCTCATCTGACGTCCGGGTAGGCCGCTCGAGGTCGTCCGCGAGGACGATCCTAGATGGATGATCGTCGCCCCCCTCGGGGGGATACAAAACCCGGCTTACAGGCCGGCCGCTCCCTTTGGTTCGCGGCCGTACATGAAAGCAGCCCGCGCTCGAGGCGCGGGCTGCGAGGTCGATTGGTTCGACCGTCAGCGCTCGAGGCGGAACGAGGACGTGGTGTTGTTGTTGAACTCGTTGAGGAACACGTCCGTGCTCCGGCGCCCGGCTCGGGCGACCGCGAGGGTCATGGTGTTCGGCGGGCTGGCGAGGGTCGCGGACGCCGTCTGGTTCAGCCGCCGGTCGTAGACGCGGATTTCGTTCTGACCCGACGCGTTGACCGTTGCGCCGTAGACGCTCTGGTTGTCCGCGGTGAGGCCGCTGAGGAACAGGCCCGCGTCGACGGAGCTGACCTGGGTCAGCGAGCCGTTGCGGCGGTTCAGCCGCAGGTGGAAGAGCTTGCTCTGCGCCCCCTGCTGGGCCGGGGACGACGACACGTAGAGGTTGTTGCCGGCCCCGAAGGCGAGGTCGACCGGGTTGGCGTTGATCGAGGTGGTGCTCTCCAGCTGCAGGTTCCGCAGGCGGTTCAGGCGGAACACGCTCACGTCGGCGGACCCTGAGTTGGCCACGGCGATCCGGGTCCCGCTGACAGCGACCCCCGTCGGCGCGAGGCCGGTGTTGATCTTGTCGAGGAAGTGCAGCCCGCCGCGCGGGTCGAGCCAGAACGTGCTCAGCTCGTCGGACATGTTGTTCGCGACCGCGACCAGGCCCGCTCGGGAGACGACCATGTCGACGGGGTTCACGCCCTGGGTCGAGACCGGCTGCCCGACCTGGGTGAACTGACCGCTGCGGTTCATGCGGAACACGTAGAGGTCCGAGCTGGCTTTGTTGGCGACAACCGCGAAGCGACCCCAGCCGAAGCCGATCGCCGCCGGCATGGATCCGGGCGCGACGTTCGCGGTTCCGCCGGGCTCCAACGCGCCGTTGTTCAGCACGCGGTAGCTGGTGATCCGGTCCTCGAAGTGACTGCCGGTGAGGAGGAACGTGTTCCTCCCCATCGTCGTCGTGATCCCGCACGGTCCGGCGCCCGGATTCTCCGAGTCGACGAAGGTCAGTGTTTGTTGCGCCATGGCCACCGGGGTGACGAGAAGCGCGAGAGCCAACAACGTTCGCATAAGAATAGGTCCCTTCCTGAGCCTTCGGATCCACTCCTACCCGCAGACTAACGAGCATTAGGCCAAATGCCGAATTCTGCTGGAAGAAATTCCTGGGTCGTGTTAGCGAGCGGTATTGCAGTGCATGCGGTTACAAAGAAATCCCGTTTCAGGGAGTTCGGCGCATGCGACGTAAATCTGCAGAATGCATCGGGTTAGGCTTCCGAACACCGGAGTTGGGAGCGGCTGCGCCGCGTTCGTTAGAGTGATGACGTGAGTTTCGCAGAGGCCGAGACGAGCGCCGAAGTCGCGGTGGTTCGCGTTGCCATCGGCAACGGCCACCTGACTGGCGCGCAATTGCGCGAGGTGCTCCTGTTGCGCGAGGAGTTCGCCGAGCGCGGGCATGACGTGGGGCTGCTCCCTCTGCTGCGCCAGCGCTGCCTCCCCGCCAGCGCGATCCCCGAGCTCGGCAGGATCTACGCCCAGGTGCTGACAGGACTCGACGCGAAGCCGCGTTCCTACGACCCGATCCCCTCGGGGCTCATGCCGCGGGTCAGCGCTCGCGCCCGGCTGCGCCTCGACCGTCACCCGGCTGAAGACCCGCTGCGCGTCAAGGCGTTCATCAGTCGGGTCGGCGTGGGCCTCGACGCCGGCTCGGACGCTGTCGCTCCGCCGATCGAGGCCGAAGAGACCGCGGCGCTGGTCGCGAAGCGACCCGACTCGGGGCGCCTCGGTATGCCCGACTCGGGGCGGCTGGCCCAGGCCAGCGGGGGCCCCACGCGGCCGCCGGTCCCCACGCCCCCTGGCTCCAGGCGCCCCTCGGACTCGGGGCAAGTGATCCCCCACACCGCCGACATCCCCGCCTACCCGCGCCAGGTCGGCTCCGACTCGGGGCCCGTGCTCCCTTTCACCGCCGAAGCCTCCGCGGCCGTCGACCAGAACGCGGCGACCCAGGCGCAGAGCGCGGTCACTCGCTTTGGGCGCTACCTCGTCGAGAGCGAGATCGCCCGCGGCGGCATGGGCGTGGTCTACAAGGCCAAGGACCCGCACCTCGAGCGCTACGTCGCGCTGAAGGTCATGCAAGGCGAAGACGGGTTCGAGCTCGACCCCGTCGACGTCGAGCGCTTCGTGCGCGAGGCCAAGGCCACCGCGAAGATGCGCCACCCTCATATCGTCTCGGTCCTCGACACCGGGACCGATCACGGGCACCCCTACCTGGTCATGGACCTCGTCCAGGGGGAGTCGATTGGCGAGCGGATCAAGAAGGGCGGACCCTTCGATCCGCTCGAGGCGGCTCGACTGGGGGCGGCGATCGCCCGCGCGCTGGACTACTCCCATCAGCAGGGCGTGCTGCACCGCGACGTCAAGCCCAACAACATCCTGCTCGAGGCCGAGCGCGGGACCCCGCTGCTCACCGACTTTGGCCTGGCGCGCAAGCAGAGCCAGACCGAGGCCTCGAGGCTGACCCTCTCGGGCCAGGCCGTGGGGACCCCGGCCTACATGGCGCCGGAGCAGGCGACGGGGGAGTCCGAGCTCCTCGGACCGCCCACCGACGTCTACGGCCTCGGCGCGACCCTCTACCACATGCTGGTCGGGCACCCGCCGTTTCGTGGGAGCACGCTCTCGGTCATGCACGCCGTGCTCTCCGAGCCAGCCAAGCCGCTGCGCCAGCAGCGGGCGAGCATTCCGGCCGAGCTCGAGGCCGCGTGCATGCGCTGCCTGGCCAAGGACCCCAAGGACCGCTGGCAGAGCGCGGGCGAGCTGGCCGCGGCCCTCGAGCGCGTGGGCTACAGCGTGCCCGCCCCCAAGGCGGCAGCCCCCGAGGAGTCAACAGAGCCGCAGAGCCGCCGCCGCTCCACCTCGACTCGGCGTCCACAACAGCGGGCCGTGGAGATTCCTCCTCCCGAGCGGGTGGGACCGAGTTCGCTGGCGCTCGCCTCCATGGTGGTCTCCGCCTGCCTCGTGCTCGGCGTGGGCTACTACCTGTTCGTCGTGCGTCCCAGGGAGGCTCCCGATTCGGCTTCCAACACGCGGCCCGACGACGACCCCGCCGACCCTCCGCTGACGGAGGTCAGCCGCGAGGACCAGGCTCTCGCGCTGTTGCAGGCACTAACGGACGACCCGGCGGACGGCCCAGTTTGGCAGCGGAAGTATCAGCTTGCCCGGCGCTGGTCGAAGCCGGCGGAGCTGCCGTGGCAGGTCGCCCAGGGCCTGAAGGTCGCGCCGAGCGTCGACGCCGAGGACGTCGTCGTCGCCGTGTTGCTGGGGCTCGAGGATCGCTTCGCCGAGGCCGGCGACTTCCTGGGCAAGGGTGTCCAGCGGGTGATCCTTCGCGCCGAGCTCTACGCGCAGGCGCGTCGGCTCGACGAAGCCCTCGAGCTGTTGAACGGCGTCCCCAATCGAGAGGTCGTTCCGCATCGCCTGCGGTTTCTGTTGTGGAAGAACGACTTCAGCGCCGCGCTCGTGGAGGCCAAGTCCAACCTCTCGGCAGACGACCCATTGCGATTGGCCATGGAGCGAGAGGCTGAGGTGGTTCAGCTGACACCCCTGTACCTGCGGATCGAGCGCATTGACGCGATGCTCAAGGACGAGCCGCGCCTCGAGTTCGACGTTCGAGGGCGCGAGCATCGTGCCGCGGCGTTGATCAAGCTGGGCCGCTTCGGTGAGGCCCGGCAGGTCGCGGACGCTCTGGAGGCGTTGCGGCCTGGGACACCGGCTGCGCCCTATGTGCACTATTTCACTCATGCGCAACTCGGGGAGCCAGCACTGGCCCTCCCCTGGCTGGAGAGCTGCATCTCCCGGCAGCGGAACCCAAGCCTGCGTCGCGAGCTCGAGTTCGAGCGCGTCTCTCACCTGGCTGGCCTCGACCTGGGGAAAGCCAAACAGGCAATCGCGGCCCTGCTTCCCGTCGACGACTCCCTCGGCGTGCCCCCCTCCAAGGTCGCAGACGCCTGCGTCCGTACTGGGCACTTCAAGGTCGCCGCCGACTACGCCCAACGAGCGTTAGAAGCTCCCGGGACCTCGCAGCACGCTCGGTTCGTGAGCATGAAGGCCACGCTCGGTAGCCTCGTTGGGCTACGTCTCTGGAAGCAAGTGCTCGAAGCCGCGGACTACGTGCGCTCGAGCACTGCGGCGCTGGATCCCGAGCAGGTTCCTGAGCTCCAGAGGCTGCTCGAGCTCGCGGAGGACTACGAGGCCAAGGCCAAGGCCGCGCTCGATGGAGAGTGACCGCCTCCGCGGCGAGGACGGCGCTCGCCCGTTTACGGGCTAGAATCGCGCCCCAGTCGAGGTGACAGCGCCGCCGCCCGCGGCGTTCAACACCCCAGCGGAGGATCCGTGGCCAAGCAACCGAAGAACGCGATCGAGCCGACCCGCGAGGTCGACTACCCCGAGTGGTACCAGCAGGTCGTCAAGGCCGCGGAGCTGGCCGAGGCCTCGCCGGTGCGCGGCTGCATGGTGATCAAGCCCTGGGGCTACGCGATCTGGGAGAACGTGCAGGCGACCCTCGACCGCATGTTCAAGGACACGGGCCACGTCAACGCCTACTTCCCGCTGTTCATTCCCAAGAGCTACCTCGAGAAGGAGGCCGAGCACGTCGAGGGCTTCGCCAAGGAGTGCGCGGTGGTCACCCACCACCGGCTCGAGGCGGGCCCCGACGGCGGATTGGTCCCCGCCGGCGAGCTGGCCGAGCCGCTGGTCGTGCGCCCCACCAGCGAGACGATCATTGGCGAGGTCTACGCCAAGTGGGTCCAGAGCTACCGCGACCTCCCGATCCTGATCAACCAGTGGGCCAACGTGGTGCGCTGGGAAATGCGGACGCGGCTGTTCCTGCGCACGGCGGAGTTCCTCTGGCAGGAGGGGCACACCTGCCACGCCACCGAAGCGGAGGCCGTGGAGGAGACCTTGCGCATGCTCGACGTCTACGCCGACTTCGCCGAGAACCACATGGCGATGCCCGTGATCAAGGGCGAGAAGACCGCCGACGAGCGCTTCCCGGGCGCGGTGAACACCTACGCGATCGAGGCCATGATGCAGGACCGCAAGGCCCTGCAGGCAGGGACCAGCCACTTCCTCGGGCAGAACTTCGCCAAGGCGGCGAACATTCGCTTCCAGAGCAAGGAGGGCAAGGAGGAGCTGGCCTGGACGACCTCGTGGGGCGTCTCGACCCGTCTGATCGGCGCGCTGATCATGACCCACTCCGACGACGACGGGCTGGTGATCCCGCCCAAGCTCGCGCCCCGGCACGTGGTCCTGATTCCGATCTGGCGCAAGCCCGAGGACGAGGAGACCGTGCTCGCCTACTGCAAGAACCTCGAGCAGGAGCTGCGCCAGGTCGAGTTCAACGGCGGCAAGGTCCGGGTCGAGGTCGACACCCGCGACCTCCGCGGCGGCGAGAAGGTGTGGCAGCACGTCAAGCGCGGGGTGCCGATCCGGCTCGAGGTCGGGCCGCGGGATATCGCCAACGACAGCGTGTTCATGGCCCGCCGCGACAAGAGCCCCAAGGACAAGCAAGGGGTGCCCCGCGCCGAGTTCGTGCAGAGCGTGGCCACGATCCTGCAGGAGATCCAGGACGCGCTCTACCAGCGCGCGCTGGCCTTCCGCGAAGAGCACTCCCACGACTTCGACGACCTCCAGGCCATGCTGAAGTTCTTCACGCCGAAGAAGGCCGACAAGCCCGAGATCCACGGCGGGTTCGCGCGGGCGTATGCGATCGAGGGGCCCGAGGTGCAGGCGGTGCTCAAGGAGCACAAGCTCACCGCCCGCTGCATGCCGCTGGACGCCAACGACGAGCCGGGCACTTGCATTTTCACCGGCAAGCCGGCCACCCGCCGGGTGATCTTCGCCAAGGCGTATTGAAGTCGGCCGATCCGCTACAGTGAGCGGGTGATCGAGGTCCAAGGGCTGTCGCAGCGTTACGGCGACTACCTCGCCGTCCGTGACCTGAGCTTCCAGGTCGGGAGCGGCGAGGTCGTGGGCTTCCTCGGTCCCAACGGCGCCGGCAAGAGCACGACCCTCAAGGTGCTCGCCGGGTTCCTCGCGCCGAGCGCGGGCAAGGTCGCGGTCGCCGGGCTCGACGTCGCGAGCCAGAGCCTGGCCGTGCGCGAGAGGGTCGGCTACCTCCCCGAGACCACCCCGCTCTACGAGGACATGCGGGTCGAGCCGTTCCTCGACTTCGTGGCCCGGGTGCGCGGGGTCGAGGATCGCCAGGCCGCGATCGGGCGCGTGCTCGAGCGCTGCAAGCTGGGCGAAGTGCTGGGGCGGCCGATCGCCGAGCTCTCCAAGGGCTACCGCCAGCGGGTGGGGATCGCCCAGGCGCTGCTCCACGACCCGCAGGTGCTGATCCTCGACGAGCCGACCCACGGCCTCGACCCGAACCAGGTGCTCGAGGTCCGCGGGCTGGTGCGCGAGCTGGGCGAGCAGCGGACCGTGCTCTTCAGCTCGCATATCCTCTCGGAGGTCGAGGCCAGCTGCGAGCGGGTGCTCGTGATCCACCAGGGTCGCCTCGTCGCCGACGACACCGTGGCCGCGCTCAAGCGCCGCGCCACCGGCGGCGCGTATCGGGTCCGCGCTCAGGACCCGCCCGAGGGCTGGGGCGAGACCCTCGCCGGACTGGAGGCGGCCGCCGACGTCAGCGACGCGGACGGCGCGCTGCGGGTCACGCCGACCGCCCCCGACCAGGCCGACGCCCTCGCCGCGCAGGTGTGCGCCGCCGCCCAGGAGGCGGGGGTGACCCTGCTCGAGCTCGCGCCCCAGGCGGCGCAGCTGGAGGACGTGTTCCAGGCCCTGACCGGAGAGGGGTCTCGTGCGCTGGGCTAAGGTGTGGGCGCTGGCGCGGCGCGAGCTGGCGGCCGCCTTCGGCCAGCCCACGGCCTACGTGTTCATTGCGGCCTTCCTCGCGGTGACCGGGTTCCTCGGGCTCTACGGCTTCTTCACCCGCGACGTGGCCGATCTGCGCGACTACTTCTCGGGCCTGCGCTACGCCGGCATGTTCCTCGCTCCCGCCGCGGCCATGCGCCTCTTCGCCGAGGAGCGACGCAGCGGGACCTACGAGCTCCTGTTCACCCTCCCCCTCCAGGCGGGCGAGGTCGTGCTCGGCAAGTACCTCGGCGGCCTGGGGCTGGTGTGGGTGACCCTCGCCGCGGGGCTGGTGTTTCCCCTGAGCCTGATCGACCAGGGGCCCTTCGACCTGGGGCAGGTCCTCTGCGGGTTCTTCGGCGGCGCGCTGCTCCTGGGGACCTACCTCGCCCTCGGGCTGTTGGCCTCGGCGTTGACCTCCAACCAGGTGGTCGCGTTCGTGATCGGCGCCCTCGCCTGCGTGAGCCTGGGGGTGCTCTCGGATCCAGCGGTGCTCACCCTCTTCGCCGGGGTCTTCCCCCGCGGCGCGGTGGGGGCCGTCGGCGCCCTCGGCGTCGGCGAGCACTACGGCGACCTGACACGCGGCACCCTCTCGCTCGCTGACCTCGTCTACTTCGGGGCGCTGACCGGGGTGGTCCTGTTCTGGACCGTGCTCGCCGTCGAGCGCCGGCCGCGCAGGGCAGAGACCGGCGTGGTCGCAGGGCTGGCCGGGGTCGCGCTGCTCTTCGCCGTGAACCTCGCCGCGCACCCGGCGCTGGCGCTGCGCCTCGACGCGACCGTCGAGGGGAGCAACTCGCTCAGCCCGCGGACCCTCGAGCTGCTCGACGACGTGGAGGACCGGCTCACGATCCGGGTCTACCTCTCGTCGGGGCTCCCCGAGACCACGCGCCCCTATGCGCGCGAGCTGCTCGATCTGCTGCAGGACGTGAGCGCGGTGCTCGGCGACCGCGCCCAGCTCGAGGTCCGCGACCCCGAGGCCAGCCACCTCGACGTGCGCGAGCGCAAGCGCCTGATCCAGCAAGCCGCCCGCGACGGGGTGCAGAAGATCGTCTACCGGGTGCAGAGCGAAGGGCGCATGGAGCAAGTCGAGGCCTTCGCGGGGGTCTCGTTCCACTACCGCGATCGCCCGCGGGAGGCGATCGAGCTCGCGCTCCACCGGCCCAACCTGGAGCACGACGTCGCGGTCGCGATTCAGCGCCTGATCCTGCCCCGGGTGCGGGTGGGTTGGGCGGGCACGAGCAACGCCCGCATGGGGCAGACCCGCGCCGTGCTCGAGCAGTCCTATCCGGTGCAGGAGCTCGACCTCGAGGCCATGCCCGCGGTCCCCGAGGAGGTCGGCTGCCTGGTCTACTGCGCGCCGCTGCCGCCCAGCGAGCGCCTCGCCTACCAGCTCGACCAGTTCGTGGCGGGCGGAGGCCGGCTGGTGCTGCTGACCGAGTCCTGGGCGATCGACCCGCGCAGCTACGTCGCCCGCCGCTTCCCTCGCTTGCCTCTGGACCGGGTGCTCGAGGCCTGGGGCCTGAGCGTC
>Ga0209273_10002056_pt1 | contig 16230 bp, 12 predicted proteins | sample tdAd471_FD_187126 | JGI IMG/M metagenome (GOLD analysis project Ga0209273, IMG submission 187126) | Marine sediment microbial communities from the Atlantic coast under amendment with organic carbon and nitrate - tdAd47.1 (SPAdes)... | ecosystem: Environmental > Aquatic > Marine > Coastal >...
CGCCTTCGCCGAACCATGCGCGCCAAGGCAAAAGCGAAAGCCGAAAGACTAGAGCCCAATCGCGCAAGCGATGGGTCACAAGCAACCAAACAGGAAATGCCCACGCCGCCCGCTCCCTCCAAGGGTGGCGTGGTCAGGAGCGAAGCGGATGGCCACGTTGACAACGGCTCGACTCCTCCTTCTCCCCAGCGCGGGAGAAGGTGGCAGCCGACCGAAGGTCGGATGACGGATGAGGGGGCGGTCGATGCGTCACCTTCGGTCCAGAGTGCCTGCCCTGCCCCGCCATCCCCGCAGCCCACACCCCCGATGCACCCGCACGATGCGCGGGTGCAGGAACTCAGGCGCCTCCGCGCTGAGAAGATGGCGAGGCGCCAAGCCGAAGCCCTCGACGCCGAGCAGAACGCCGCGTCCGAGCCCTGACCGTCCACATTCGACGCAGCCCTCGTTACTCTGTGCCTCCAATCAAGTCCCCAACACCCTGCACGTCCTCACGGTGAACGATGGCCAAGAGAGCACCCACGAAGAAGACCTCGAAGAAAGCCCGCACCACCAAGGGAAAGGCGAAGAAACCCGCAGCACCTTCATCTCCCGACGGCCCGCTCGAAGTCCTTCGCGACGAAGTTGAGGGCATGATCTGGTCTCATGTCCGCGGCAAATGGCTCGTCGAAACCCCCGAAGAACTCGTCAGACAGGCGTATCTCCCCATCCTCGTCAACGAATACGGCTTCTCACTTGATCAGATCGGCGAAGAAGCGTCTGTAGTCGGACGTGGCTCGGCCAACGCGCGGGCCGACTTTCTGATCTGGCGGTCAGCCCAGGACAAGGCCGATCAGCGTCGCGCGTTCATCGTGATCGAGTGCAAATCCGACAACGTCACCATCACGCCCGAGGATTATGCACAAGGCGAAAACTACGCGCAGCGCGAGCACGCTCAGTTCTTCGTCACGCACAACAGCCGCGAAACGCGCTTCTGGCGTGTCCTCTCCGACCGACGCCCCGGCAATCTGCAGGAAATCGAGAACATCCCGCACGCGGATGCCTCCGATGCCGACATCAAGAAGCTTCTTGAGCGACTGAAGACGTTCAAAGAGGACGAGTTCGCCGACCTCCTTCGGCAATGTCACAATGTCATCCGCAACCGGGAGCACCTCGACCCGGCAGCGGCGTTCGACGAGATCGCCAAGGTGCTCTTCGTCAAGACCTACGTCGAACGAGAGATGAAGAAAAAGCGTCGGAGGAAGAATATCTTCAGCGTCGAGTTTCTCGACGAGCAGATTGGCAAAAACCCGATCGACACGCTGTTTCAGGAAACGAAATCTGCGTTCGCCGCCGATCAGATCTTCGCCGACGACGACCGCATCAACCTCAAGTACGACACCGCCCGCGAGATCGTCCGTCGCCTCGAAGTCTACAACCTCTCCGATACCAGCGAAGATGTGAAGGGCATCGCCTTCGAGCGCTTCCTCGGGCGCACCTTCCGAGGCGAGATCGGCCAGTTCTTCACCCCCCGTCCCGTCGTGGAGTTCATGATCCGTATGGTCGACCCCAAGGAGGGCGAAGTCATCTGCGACCCCGCCAGCGGCTCCGGCGGCTTCCTCATCCGCTTCTTCGAGATCGTCCGCGAACAGATCCTCCGCGACATCAACCGCGAGTACACCGACTTCGTCGAATCGCTCGAAAAGAAGAAGTTGACCGAAGCAAAGCGGGCCGAACTGCTCCGCGAGAAGGACGAAGAGCGCCGCGACGCCATCGACCAACGCACCGAGGGAACCCGACTCTGGCACCTCGCCAACCGCTGCATCTACGGCTGCGATGCCAACGATCGCATGGCACGCACCAGCAAGATGAACATGATCATGCACGGCGACGGCCACGGCGGCGTCCATCACCACAACGGCTTCATCAACGTCAACGGCATCTTCGAGGGACGCTTCGACATCATCCTCACCAACCCGCCCTTTGGCTCTAACGTCGAGCCCACCGATCGCATCACCGAAGGCGACCTTCGCACAACCAAGGATCAACAGCGACGCTACACCGAGGCCTACGGCGAGTCCTACACCGAATCCCAGGAGCGCATCCGCAAGGCCCTGAACGCTCGCGCGCCCATCGCTTCCCTCTTCGAAATCCCCAAGCGCGCCGGTAGTTCCCGCAAGCTCGGCAAGATCAAAACCGAAATCCTGTTCATCGAGCGCTGCCTGAACCTCCTAAAGCCCGGCGGGCGCCTCGGTGTGGTACTCCCAGAGGGCATCTTCAACAACCCCTCCCTCCAGTATGTCCGCGAGTTCACCGAAGACCGTGCACGCATCCTCGCCGTCGTCAGTCTCCCCCAGGACGCGTTCAGCGCGGCGGGCGCATCCGTCAAGGCATCGCTCCTCTTCCTCCAGAAGTTCACCGAAGAGCAGGCCCTCGAATACGACGCGATCCGCGATGAGGCACTGACCGAGGTCGAAAACAAGTACGCACCGGAGATCGAAGCGGAAACCGACCGCCTCGAATCTGAGATCGAGGCCGCGAAGAAGGCCAAAGACGCCGACCGGCGCAAGGCCGCACAGGCCGAACTCAAGGCGTTCATCAAGCGCATCGAGGACCAGAAAACCGCCGAAGCCCGCGAACTCCTGCGCGAGCGCTTCAACTACCCGGTGTTCCTCTACGACGCGGAGCGCGTCGGCATCAGCGCGACCGGCGAACAGGATGTGTGCGAACTGCACCACGACCCCGTGCTCGGTCTGCCCGCTGGAATGACCGAGGCCGAGACCGCGCTCGAACTCTACCGCAGGTTTCGCGAGGATCCGGCATCGTTCGCCGCCGCGGAGGCCGGCGCGTGACCGCGCTTGCCCTCCCCAAAGCATTCGTCGTTCAGTGGAGCCAGATGGATCGCTGGAGTGTGGATTCGTTCCGCACCATTGGTTGGCGTTGGCCCGCCGCAGTGATGCGCCCGCTCGGCGAAGCGCTGAAATTACGCCGGGACGAGGTTGATCGCGACCTGCCGAAAGACGAGGTTCCGATCATCGAGAAGATCAGTTTCGGTGGCGTCATCACGGTAACCGACGCTGACGCTCGCCGCGGTTACAAGGGACGACTGTTTTGGGCATCGCCGGGCGAATTGGTCTACTCCAAGATCCGAGTCAAGCAGGGGTCACTCGCGGTCGTACCCAGTGAGATCGAGGTGCTGGCGGTTAGCACTGAGTACCCGGTGTACCGAATTGAACCGACGATTGCCGACGGCCGGTACATCGAGCTAGTGGTCCGCAGCGAACCATTCAAGCAGCTCCTCGATGGACTGTCGCACGGCGGGTCTACCAAAACGCGCATCCCTCCAGACGAGTTTGCACGGCTGGTTGTCCCGCTCCCCCCACTCCAGACCCAACGAGCCATCGTCGCCGCCTTCGACCGCTCGCGCGACGAGGTCGCCCGCCTCCGAGCCGAAGCCGACAAACTCGAAGCGGACGCCGAAGCCGACTTCCTCAAAGCCCTCGGCCTGAAGCCGCCCGCCCAGACCGCACCGCCCAAGGTCTTTGCGATGCCGTGGAGCGCGATGAAGCGATGGGGCGTGCAACCGAACCAAATGGCCGCGACCGGCGTCGACCTTACTGTCGGCGCGTTTCCTGCCGTCGAACTTCGGCATTGTCTAGCCGGGACAGCAAACGGTTACAGCATCAAGCCTGTTTCTCAGAAGACACCGCACAAGATGCTTCGGCTTAGCGCTCTTCAACCGGGCTATGTAGATACAGAGGATTCCAAATATGTGAGGGTCACTGAGCGGATTGCCAAGCGGTTTCACATCCGAAAAGGGGATCTACTGATCTGCCGGAGTATCGGCAGCTTCGATCAAGTAGCGAAGTGTTCGCTTGTCCGCGAGGACCGAACCGACATCCTATTTCCCGACATCATGATCCGCGCTCAGTTCAACAATACGGTCGATCCACGTTATGCGCGAGAAGTCATACAGTCCAAGCCGGGTCGGCGATGGTTCCAGCAGGCTGCGAGAACCGCAGTTGGCATGTGGAAGATCGGCGGTGCCGACATAGCGTCCTTCCCCATCCCGCTACCCGACCGCAAAACCCAGGAGTCTCTTGTCGAAAAAGTGGTTGCCGGTCGATCGAGGGCTGCAGATTTTCGATCCAAAGCGCAGGAGGCCGAGCAATCCGCAAGCGACCAAGTCGAAGCCATGATCCTCGGCACCCGCCCTATTCCAAAGTAAACTCAAAACGCCCTGACCCAGCGGATAACTCCCAAGCACCACCTCCGCTTGCAGCGCACAAAAAACCCCGGCTCGCGCCGGGGCCTGATCGGTCAATCCTGAATCACACGGCTCAGCTGTGCGCCTTCGCCGGGAGCACGGGCTGGCGACCCACCGAGTAGTACGCGAAGCCGTGCTGGGCCATCTGCTCGCGCTTGTACAGGTTCCGGCCGTCGAAGATCACCGGCCCGTTGAGCATGGCCTTGATCTTGCCGAAGTCCGGCTGCTTGAACTCGTCCCAGTCGGTCGAGATCACCAGCGCGTCGGCGCCCTTCAGCGTCTCGTAGAGGTCGTCCACGATGGTGAACTTGCCGGGGTTCTCCTTCTCCACGTTGGCCGAGGCGACCGGGTCGAAGCCGCGGCAGGTCGCGCCCGCTTCGGTCGCCCACTTCATTATGTCGACGGCCGGGGCCTCGCGGATGTCGTCGGTCTGCGGCTTGAACGCCATGCCCCAGAAGGCGATGGTCTTGCCGGCGAGCCCGCCCTCGCCCTCGAAGTGGCCCTCGATCTTCTCGAAGAACCGCTTGCGCTGGCGCTGGTTCACATCGTGCACCGCCTGGCTGAGCTGCGTGTTCACGCCGCTCTCGTCGCCCATCATGATGCAGGCGAGCGTGTCCTTGGGGAAGCACGAGCCGCCGTAGCCGAGGCCGGGGTACAGGAACTTGTTGCCGATGCGGCTGTCCGAGCACATGCCCTCGCGCACGCGATTGATGTTCGCGCCGTAGGCCTCGCAGAGGTTGGCCATCTCGTTGATGAAGCTGATCTTTGTCGCGAGGAAGTTGTTCGAGGCGTACTTGACCATCTCGGCCGAGACCACGTCCATCACGAAGATCGGGTGGCCCTGTCGCACGAACGGCTCGTACAGGTCGCGCATCAGCTCGCCCGTGCGCTCGTCGTCCACGCCGACCACGACGCGGTCCGGGCGGTTGAAGTCGTCGATCGCGGCGCCCTCCTTGAGGAACTCGGGGTTGTCGGCGACCGAGAACGGAATGTCCGGGCCGACGATCGCGCGGATCCGGTCGCGGACCTTGTGGGTCGTACCGACCGGGACGGTCGATTTCACGACCACGACCTTCGGCTCCTGGTTGGGGCCGAGCTCCTTCATGACGTGGGCGATGTCGTCCGCGGCGGACCAGACGTAGCTCATGTTCGTCTTGCCGTCGGGGCCGGTGGGGGTGCCGACGCAGATGAAGACCATCTGGGCGTCGCGGTAGGCGCTGGCCTTGTCGGTGGTGAAGTGCAGCCGGCCGGCGTTGACGTTCTTCTTCATGAGCTCGGTCAGGCCGGGCTCGTAGATCGGGCAGCCGCCGTCGTTGAGCACCTGGATCTTGCGCTCGTCGATGTCGAAGCAGATCACGTCGTTGCCGGTGTTACTGAAGCAGACGCCGGTGACAAGGCCGACGTATCCGGTTCCGATCATGGTCAGACGCATGGGTTCTCTCCTGCGGGGGCGGGCGGTGCCGCTCATCGGTGGCCTCGGGTGAGGCCGGGGTTCTCGGTGGGCGGGCGGATCGGGGCCCGAGATCTGGTTCTTCGTCCTGACGGCCTCGGCACTTGGCTCCGACCGCCGCATTCGCGGCCCGTATCCGGCTCGTCGTGCCGGCCGAGTTCTCGGACCCGGCTGATTGGTGCGGCCGCGGAACGGGGCGGACAGTGTACCGGTACGAAGCGGGCCCGGTCCGCGTTCAGCGGCGTTTCCGATCGGCTCTCACAATTCCTTGGCAAAGCAGCGCACGATCGCGATCTCCCGGAAACCCATCGCCCGGTGGGCAGCGGCGCTGGCCTCGTTCTCCAGTTCCGCATCGGAGGCGATCTCGATGCAGCCGCGCTCTCTGGCCCAGTCCTCGGCCCGGGTAATGAGCAGTCTGCCCACGCCCGTGCCTCGGGCGGCCGCGACGACCATCCAGCCCTCGATGAAGCCGACCGGATCGGAGCGACAGCCCTCGGCGAACCGTCGGAGCGAAACCTCGACGAACCCGATGACCTCGTCCCGTTCGTCGGCCGGGTGTGCGATGAACACGGCGTACGGCAGGCCGCGCGTTCGCCCGTCGGACAGGATCTGCGCCGCCTCGGACCGTGAGTCGGCCTCGTCGGTCGTCCCGTACAGATCGTCTCGGAGCGCCCGCCAACGCTCGGCGACCGTGTCACTCGGGTCGGTAAGTTGGCGGATCACCGGTGGTCGTCGGGTTGGCTCGGATTCGGTGGCCACGCGATCAGTAGTTCGGCGTCGGGGCTCGGTAGTGCGACATGTCGATGGTCTTGAACCAGTCGATGGTCTGCTTCAAACCCTCGCGGAGTTCGACGGTCGGCTCCCAGCCGAGGCGTTCGCGGGCGATCGTGATATCCGGCTGGCGGCGCTGGGGATCGTCCTGCGGGGCGGGGCCGTACTGGATCTGGCTCGAGGAGCCCGACAGTTCGATCACGAGTTCGGCGAGCTGCTTGATCGTGAACTCGCCGGGGTTGCCGATGTTCACCGGGCCGATGAACCCTTCCTCGTTGTTCATCATGCGGATGATGGCTTCGACGAGGTCGTCGCGGTAGCAGAACGAACGGGTCTGATCGCCCTCGCCGTAGATCGTGATGGGCTGGTTGGCGAGGGCCTGGCGGATGAAGTTGGAGACCACGCGCCCGTCGTAGGGGTGCATGCGCGGGCCGTAGGTGTTGAAGATGCGGACGATCCGAACATCGACACCGTGGAGGCGGTGGTAGTCGGCGAAAAGCGTTTCGGCGGCCCTTTTGCCCTCGTCGTAGCAGGCGCGGGGCCCGAGCGTGTTGACCGAGCCTTTGTAGGACTCGGGCTGGGGGTGGACTTCGGGGTCGCCGTAGATCTCGCTGGTGGAGGCCTGGAGGATCTTGGCGCGGCATCGCTTGGCCATGCCGAGCATGTTGATCGCGCCCATGACCGAGGTCTTCATGGTCTTGATGGGGTTGTACTGGTAGTGACCGGGGGCCGCGGGGCAGGCGAGGTTGTAGATTTCGTCGACCTCAAGCCAGATTGGCAGCGTGATGTCGTGGCGGATCAGCTCGAAGTTGTGCCGGTCGAGCAGATGGTCGACGTTGGCCTTCTGGCTGGTAAAGAAGTTATCGAGGCAGATGATGTCGTGGCCCTGGTCGCAGAGGCGTTCGCAGAGGTGGGAGCCGAGGAAGCCGGCGCCGCCGGTGACGAGGATGCGCTTGATCTGGGACACGATTGCGGCCTCCGGTGCCGGTCTGATCGACGCCGCGGGCGTCGAGTCGGGGTTCAAAGCTCAGGATCGAGCATGGTAACGACGGGGCAATCGCTTCGGTTGATGGTTGGTTCGGTCGCTGATTGAGGTCGCAAGGCGGCCGCCCAGCGGCGTGTTGAGAAGTCGAGGCGCGAGGATTCAGAAAACGCGGATTCCGGTGGCTCCGGGGGCGATTTCGGCCGATCTGAACGGTTCGGCCCGTGTGGGCGTAGAGCATCTCGGTGGTCCGGTGGACGCTGGTTCGCCGGGGCCGGTAGTCTGCCCGACCTTCAGTTCGCCCATTTCGCTTATTGCTCAAGGACTTCACGGAAATGACCCAGACCAGGCGTGCGTTGATCACCGGAATCACCGGTCAGGACGGCAGTTACCTCGCGGAGTTTTTGCTGGGCAAGGGCTACGAGGTGCATGGGCTGATCCGCCGTTCGAGTTCGTTCAATACAGAGCGGTTGGACCACATCTACAAGGATCCGCATGTGCAGGGCGTGAAGATGAAGCTGCATTATGCGGACCTGTGCGATGCGTCCTCGCTGCAGAAGATCCTCGACGAGACCAAGCCGCACGAGGTGTACAACCTCGGGGCCCAGAGCCACGTGCGCGTGAGTTTCGACATGCCGATCTTCACGTCGGACACGGTCGCCATGGGCGCGCTGCGAATGCTCGAAAGCATCCGCGACTACCAGGAGCGGACCGGCGAGCAGGTCCGGTACTACCAGGCGAGTTCGTCGGAGCAGTTCGGCAAGGTGGTGGAGTCGCCCCAGAAGGAGACGACGCCGTTTTACCCGCGTTCTCCCTACGCCTGCGCGAAGGTGATGGCGCACTGGATGACGGTGAACTATCGCGAGAGTTACGGCATGCACGCCTCGTGCGGCATCCTGTTCAACCACGAGTCGCCCCGGCGCGGCGAGACGTTCGTGACGCGTAAGATCACGCGTGCGGCGGGGCGGATCAAGCTCGGTCTGCAGGACAAGCTCTTCATGGGCAACCTCGACTCGAAGCGCGACTGGGGCTTCGCGGGCGACTATGTGAAGATGATGTGGATGATGCTCCAGCAGGACGAGCCGGATGACTATGTCATCGCGACGGGCAAGACGATCTCGGTGCGTGAGTTCGCGGAGATGGCGTTCAACCATCTCGGGCTGGATTTCGACGACTACTACGAGATGGACCCGCGCTACATGCGTCCGGCGGAGGTCGATCTGCTGTTGGGTGACCCCAGCAAGGCCAAGAAGAAGCTCGGCTGGGAGCCGACGACGAGCGTCGAGGAACTGGCGGTGATGATGGTCGAGGCCGACCTGAAGCTCGCCGAACGCGAGAAGACGCTGATCGACGCGGGACACATGAAGCCGGACTTCGCGGTGCACGATCAATAAGCATTCGCGGACGTCGGAAGGGGAGCAATCGCGATGTCGATTTCGGACTGGTCGGGCAAGAAGGTGATCGTGACCGGCGGCGCCGGGTTCCTCGGTGGCTTCGTCTGTCGCAAGCTGCGCGAGCGGGGCGTGAAGGAAGCGGACATCTTCGTGCCGCGGCGCAAGGACTTTGACCTGACCGAGCTGTCGGCGGTGCGCCGGATGTACGACGGTGCGTTCGCCGGCGAGCCGACGGATGTGGTGATCCACCTGGCGGCGGAGGTCGGCGGCATCGGGGCGAACCAGGCGAACCCCGGACGCTATTTCTATGCGAACATGGCGATGGCCCTGCACCTGATCGAGGAGTTCCGCGCGCGGGGCTTTCACGAGCGGGACGAGAGCGTGTTCCTGCAGACGGGGACGATCTGCGCGTACCCGAAGTTCGCGCCGATCCCGTTCAAGGAAGAGGACATCTGGAACGGGTACCCGGAGGAGACCAACGCGCCCTACGGCGTCGCGAAGAAGGCGGCGTGGCAGATGCTGGACGCGTACCGCCTGCAGTACGGGATGCGCTCGTCGTACGTGCTCCCCGTCAACCTCTACGGGCCGAACGATAACTTCGACCTGTTCTCATCGCACGTGATCCCAGCGCTGATCCGCAAGTGTGTGGAGGCGCAGGATCGGGGCGACGATCACATCGTGTGCTGGGGCACGGGCAGCGCGAGCCGCGAGTTCCTCTATGTGGAGGATGCCGCCGAGGGCATCGTCCGCGCGACCGAGGTGATGGACGAGCCGACCCCGATCAACCTCGGCGCGAGCTTTGAGATCACGATCAAGGATCTGGTCGAGCTCATCGTCCGCCTGACGGGATTCGAAGGCGAGATCCGCTGGGACACCACTAAGCCCGACGGCCAGCCGCGGCGGAAGTTGGATACCGCTCGGGCGAACGAGCTGCTCGGCTGGAAGTCTCGGGTGTCGTTTGAAGACGGCCTGAAGCGAACGATCGAGTGGTTCCGCGAGCACCACGAGTCACGCCAGACGGCGGGGGCCTGAGGGCGCCGGGCCCGGAGCGATCATGCGCGTGCTGCTGATCAACCAGGTGTACTACCCCGATGTGGCTGCGACGGCGCAGCACGCCGACGATCTGGCTCGGCACCTCGTGCGCGCCGGCCATGAGGTGCACGTGATTGCGTCACGGTCCATCTACGGGAGCAAGGGCGCGACACTCTCCAAGTTTGAGGATGTGGAGGGTGTGCAGGTCCACCGGGTCGGACGGAGCATCTTCGGGAAGGCTGGTATCGCGGCGCGTGCGGCGGATTTCGCGGTGTTCTACGTGCTGGCGATGTTCAAGGCGCTGACGCTCAAACGGTTCGATGTGGCGGTCTGCTTCACGACGCCGCCGTTCATCTCGCTGGTCGGTTGGGTGCTGCGCACCCTGCGCGGCACGAAGTTCGTTTATTGGGTAATGGATATGTACCCGGACGTGCCGGTCGTGTGCGGGGTGATGAAAGAGGGGGCGCTGAGCACGCGGTTCTTCGAGGCGGTGGATCGGTTCTGCCTGAGGAGGGCGGACCGGGTGGTCGTGCTCGGGCGGTGTATGCGAGAACGGGTGCTGGCGAAGGGCGCGGACCCGGAAAAGATCGAGCACATCGGGGTGTGGTCGGACCAGAGTGAGGTCAAGCCGATCGGGCGTGAACACAACGAGTACACCGAGCGGTGGGGGCTGGATGGGAAGTTCGTCGTCATGTACTCGGGCAACTTCGGGCTCGCGCACGATGTGCGGACGATGCTCGAAGCGGCGGAGCGGTTGGAGTCCGACGATCGGTTTCGGTTCCTTTTCGTCGGTGGCGGCAAGAAGAAGGCGGAGGTTGAGGCGTTCGTCCAGGATCGTGGGCTCACCAACGCGGTTGTCGATGGCTACCAGCCCCGGGAGAGGCTGGACCATTCGCTGAGCTGCCCGGACGTGCACCTGGCGACGATGATTCCGGGAGCCGAAGGACTGATCGTGCCGTGCAAGCTGTTCGGGATCATGGCGGCGGGACGTCCGACCGTGTTTATCGGGAGCCCGAAGAGCGAGCTCGCGCTCGTGCTGCGCGAGAACGGGTGCGGCGAGGTGGTGGAGCCGGGCGAGGTTGAGACGCTGGTGGAGGTGCTCCGGGCATTGGCCGATGACCCCGGCAGGGTGCGTTCGATGGGTGAGCGGGCGCGGGCGGCGTTGTCGGACGCGTACGGCCGAGAGACGGCCTGTGAGGCATGGCGTCGGATGCTCGAGGGAGTTGCCGGCGAAACACCGATTGCGGGAGAGGCCGAGCCGGAAGGCGTGCGGGCGCGGGGGGAGTCGGCGTGAGCGAGCAATCCGGCGCGAAGCGCCGCTCGAACATCGAGATTCTGATTCCGACCTTCAACGAGTCGGCGAACCTGGCGCACGCGCTTGCGAGCGTGTGCGATTGGGCGGATGTGGTTCGGGTCGTCGACTCCGAGTCGACGGATGACACCCGGGAGATCGCCGAGCGGTACGGAGCGGAGGTCGTGATCCAGCCGTGGCTGGGGTACGCGAAGCAGAAGAACTGGGCGCTCGAGAACCTGCCCTGGCGGGCCGACTGGATCTTCATCCTGGACGCCGACGAGGTGATTCAGCCGGGGCTGCGGGATGAGCTGATCGCGGTGGCGTCGCGGCCGGTGGATGACATCGAGCAAGCCGGCTTCTACATCAACCGGTACTTCATCTTCATGGGGCGCCGGATCCGGCACTGCGGGTACTACCCGAGTTGGAACCTGCGCTTCTTCAAGCGTGGCAAGGCGCGCTACGAAGAACGCGAAGTGCACGAACACATGATGCTCGATGGCCCGAGCGGCAAGCTCAAGGGCCACATGGAGCACTACGATCGACGCGGGCTCGAGCACTTCATCGCGAAGCACAACCGGTACTCCACGCTCGAGGCCCGGGAACTGGTGCGCGGCGCGTCGCACGAGGGGATGCTGCCGGCGGACCAGCTGGAGCCGGGCATCCGGCTGCGTCGCTGGTTGAAGTACAACGTGTTGCCTCGGCTGCCGCTGCTCGGGGTGTGGCGGTTCGTGTACATGTACTTCATCCGTTTCGGATTCCTGGATGGCGTGGCCGGGTTCCGGTTCAGCATGCTCCTCGGCACATACGACTTCTTCATCGCGATCAAGATCCGTGAGCTCCGGCAGCTCGAGAAGGAGCAGCTTGAGCAGGCGCTGGCGCACCCGGCGCAGGGGTCAGCGCTCGCGAAGGCGGAGGGCTCCGAGGGTGCGATGCGCGTGGACGCGGTTACGACGGCGCCCGCCGACACCGAAAGCGACGGTTCGGATGGCGCGCCGCCCGCCGGTTCGGGCGGCGGGGTTTCCCCGGCGGTGAGCGCGACTCGCGACGAGCAGCGGCGCGAGTTCGTCGGCGGTGACGCGCCGGCGTATCCCAGCCCGCCCGTGAGCGTGATCATCCTCTGTTACAACGAAGAAGTGAACATCCGCGAGTGTCTGGAAAGCTGCGCGTGGTGCGACGATGTCCATGTGCTCGACAGTGGGAGCACCGACCGGACCGTGGAGATCGCCCGGGAGATGGGCGCCAAGGTCTCGGTGAACCCGTTCAGATCGTTCGGCCAGCAGCGGAACTGGGCGATCGACAACATCGAGACGAAGCATCGCTGGCACTTCCATCTGGACGCGGACGAGCGGTTCACGCCGGCGCTCGTCAAGGAGATGGACGCGATTCTGCAAGGGGAGCGGTCTTCGGATCCGGCGTCGGCGACGACGGCCTACCAGTGCCCCTCGATGATGATGTTCATGGGGCAGTGGTTGCGCCGGGCGGCCGAGTACCCGGTGTACCAGGTGCGGTTCTTCGACTCGAAGATGTGCCGGTACGAGGATTACGGGCACGGCCAGCGCGAGGTGAACCGAGGGCACACCGGCGTTCTGAAGATGCCGTACCTGCACTACAACTTCTCGAAGGGGATCGAGGAGTGGTTCGACAAGCACAACCGCTACAGCACGCTCGAGTCGTCGCAGGCGGAGCACGAGCCGCAGATCTCGCTGACGCGTGCGCTGCTGGGGCTCTTCACGCCGGACAAGATCAAGCGGCGCCGGCACCTCAAGGCGCTGAGCTACCGGATGCCGGCGAAGGCGACGCTGATGTACATGTACATCGTGGTCCTGCGTCGGGGCTTCATGGACGGGTCGGCGGGCGTGAACTACGCTCGGATGCGATCGATTTACGAGGCGATGATCAGCGTGAAGTCGGCGGTCTCGCAGGCTGAGAAGAAGCAGAAGCGGAACGCCGCCGGCGGGGATTTGCGGTCATGAACGGCTCAGGTGCAGGCTACGAACAACGCTCGGTGAGCCCGTACACCACGCGCGAGAAAGTCGGGCGGGTGGTCTGGAACTATCTCGGGCAGCCGCTGTTCCGTTGCACGTTCCACAACTGGTACGGGCTGCGGAACGCCCTGCTGCGCCTGTTCGGGGCGTCTGTGGGGCGTCCGGTGCGGATTCGACCGAGCGTGCGGGTCGAGCAGCCGTGGAATCTCACGATCGGTGACAACTCGTCGATCGGCGACCGATCCGTCGTGTACTGCCTCGGCAAGGTGACAATCGGCAGCCACGTGAGCATTTCGCAGCAGGCGCACATCTGCGCGGGGACGCACGACTACAAGATGCCCGACCTGCCGCTGATCCGGCCGCCGATCGTGATCGAGGATCACGCGTGGATCGCCGCCGACGCGTTTGTCGGGCCCGGGATCACCGTCGGCGAAGGGGCGATACTGGGAGCGCGCGGCTGTGCGTTCAAGGACCTTGAGGCGTGGACGATCTACGGCGGCAACCCGGCCAAGGCGATTGCCGCCCGGCCGACTCTGGGCGAGGATGACCGAGATGAATGACGTTGCTGAGAAGACCGCCGCACACAACATCCCGGACTACGGCTTCGGTGACTCGGCGATCCGGCACCATATGGCGTACATCCTGGACCCGATCGAGCGGCTCGCGGGCGGGTTCCGCGAGGGCATGCGTGTGCTTGACGTCGGGAGCGGCAACGGGTTTCTCGCATCGTGGCTGAAGTCGAAGGGGTGCTCGGTGACCGGCATCGACCCCTCGGCTTCGGGCGTGAAGGTGGCGTCGGAAGCGCACCCGGATATTCGGTTCGTGGAGATGCCGGTGTCGGTCGATGTGTTGAGCGATCTTGGAGAAGAGCCGTTCGATCTGGTGGTCTCGACGGAGGTGGTCGAGCACCTCTACTCGCCACGGGATTGGGCCACGGGTTGCCTGCACGCCCTGAAGCCGGGGGCGCCGCTTATCTGCACGACTCCGTATCACGGCTATCTCAAGAACCTCGTCATCGCCGCGTCCAACAAGTTTGATCATCACGTGAACCCGCTGTGGGACGGTGGGCACATCAAGTTCTGGAGCGTGAAGACGCTGCGGAAGTTGCTGGAAGAGTGCGGTTTCAGCGGTGTTCGGTGGACCGGGGCGGGGCGGCATCCGTACATGTGGAAAAGCCTTGTGATGCGGGCGGATCGCCCCGGGGCTTGAGGTGATTCCCGCCAGGAGCGGGGCGTTTGGACACCGGACCGGCGCGGTTGAGGGTTCGGGGTCGACGACGGTCGAATCGAGCGTCAGCAAGGCGGATTTTGGTGGTGCGCGCGGTCGATGGGCCTCGGCGGGGCTCCTGCGCACAGCCCCCTGATCGGCTATCCTCTCTGGTCAATACTCGCTTTTTTGACCCAAAGGATTGGCCATGTCAGACCTCATCGCCCCGCACGGCGGAACCCTCGTCAACCGCGTTGTCGCCCAGGATCGGGCGCGTGAACTCCGTTCGGAGGCCGAGTCGCTGCCGCGGATCGACCTTTCCGCGAAGCAGTCCTGTGATCTGGAGATGATCGGGGTCGGGGCGTTCAGCCCGCTGACCGGCTTCATGGGCAAGGCTGACTTTGAGTCGGTCTGCAAGGACATGAAACTCGCTTCGGGTGACATCTGGCCTATCCCGATCCTGCTGAGCGTCGATGGCGCCGACGCGCCGAAGGCCGGCCAACGGGTAGCGCTCTACGCGCCCAACGGCGTTCTGCAGGCGGTAATGACCGTCGATGAGGTATTCAAGCACGACAAGTCGCTGGAGGTCCCCAGCGTGTTCCGCACCGAGGACGAGGCGCACCCCGGCGTCGCGCAGGTCATGGCCGAGGGCGATACCTGCCTCGGCGGACCGGTCGAGGTGATCGAGGTGTGCGTCGATCCGGACGGGCCGGAAGCGTTTCTTAACCACCGGCTCACGCCCGCGCAGACGCGAGCGCAATTCGCCGAGCGCGGTTGGAAGACCGTCTCGGCGTTCCAGACGCGCAACCCGATCCACCGGGCCCACGAGTACTTGTGCAAGTGCGCGCAGGAGATCACCGACGGGCTGCTGATCCACCCGCTGGTCGGTGAGACCAAGAAGGGCGATATCCCTGCTGATGTGCGCATGGAGTGCTACCAGACCATCATCAAGCACTACTTCGTGCCCGAGCGGACGCTGCTCACGGTCATGCCCGCGGCAATGCGCTACGCCGGGCCTCGCGAGGCCGTGCTTCACGCGCTCGTCCGCAAGAATTACGGCGTGACGCACTTCATCGTCGGGCGCGACCACGCGGGGGTCGGCAACTACTACGGCACCTACGACGCGCAGAACATTTTCGATGAACTCGATCCGGAGAACCTCGGCATCATCCCGCTGAAGTTCGAGCACGCCGCGTGGAGCCACAAGGCCCAGGGCATGGTTTCGGGCAAGACCTTCCCGAAACTCGAGGGCGACCAGGTGTTCCTGTCGGGCACGAAGGTGCGTGACATGCTGGCGTCGGGCGAGCGCCCGCCGGCGGAGTTCAGTCGCCCGGAAGTCGCGGATGTGCTGATCCGCTGGGCGACCAGAGAACCGCAGCCGGTGTGAGATCTGGCCGATAGTGTGGTTCAAGGCACCCGTTGCCGAGCGTCCGAGAACCCGACCGAGTAAGACCACCCGGCCATGCGCATCGTCCACCTGATCAACTCGATCGACCCGGTCAGCGGCGGCCCAGCGAATGTGCTGGCACGCCTCGCGCCGGTGCAGGTGAACCGTGGGCACGAGGTGACGATCATCTCGGCAGACGGTCCTGCCGGCGTGACCGAGATCGATGAGCGGTTGACGGGTGCTGGTGTTCGCGTGGAACCGAAAGGACCCGGATCAGGACCGTTCGCCAAGGCACCTCGAGCGGTCGAGGAACTCAAGCGAGCGATCGGCTCGGGCGTCGATGTCGTTCACGGGCACGGGCTGTGGCAGCATCTGGTCCACTGGGGCGCGAGCGTGTGCCGGGCGTCGGGTGTGCCATACATCATCCGCCCGTGCGGGATGCTCGATCCGTGGAGCCTTTCGCAGGGCCGTCTGAAGAAGACTCTG
>Ga0209273_10002058_pt1 | contig 16193 bp, 15 predicted proteins | sample tdAd471_FD_187126 | JGI IMG/M metagenome (GOLD analysis project Ga0209273, IMG submission 187126) | Marine sediment microbial communities from the Atlantic coast under amendment with organic carbon and nitrate - tdAd47.1 (SPAdes)... | ecosystem: Environmental > Aquatic > Marine > Coastal >...
TGCAGCCACAGGCCCATAGCCTGTATCTTGGGCAAAAGCACCTGGCGCATTAAAAAAGGCCGCGATGATCGCGGCCAGAAGAAAGAATCGAGCCTGCATCAGCAGCTAAATACCACTCACCGACGCATGGTGAAACTAACACCTGCGAAATCTTCAGTTTCGCTGATGCTGATATTGCGATCAGAATATTTCATTTCGCGGCGAATATAGCTGAGCGAAAGCTCCCCGCCTGCGCGCTGGACAGCAAAGCCGGCCTGCAGGTCACCAACGGTGACCTGATCCGTCAGGGCCATATCACCAAGGCTTGGACGGAAGCCACTTTCATCAGCGTCCCAGACCAGCGCTTCGCCATCGGCACCAGCGAAAATGTACCAACCCTTAGGCTGCCCGCTGCCCTTGGACATAAGATCAAAGTTCTGGCCGATACGCACTTCACCACCGACGCGGCGGGTGAGAATATCGCCTTCTTCCCGAACAGCGATGCGCGGAGCGACTCCGACGTCGAAGGTCAGGCCAGTAACTTCCTTGGGGGCAGAAATGGCAATCTCTGCAGCAATGTTCTTTTCAACCGCGCGCGGCCGTAACAGGCTTGCGCGGCCACGCTCGGCCGCAACCGCGACAAGGGCCGAGCTGCCGGTCCAGTCGAGGCGGGTATTGTCCGGAATGGAAAATTGTGGGCCAGGAACGTTGTAATCTGCTGGCTGGTCCACCAGCAAGCTGGCCACAGTGGCGTTGCTCGTGTCAATCGGCACGCCGGTGAAGCGTGTGGCAGTGCTGTTAAAGACATGGACGGACGGTTCGGGGGCCGGCGCCTGAAGCACACCCGTGCCAAAGGCAGACGGGGCAGCCATCTGAACGCCCAAGGATGGAGGGGCAGTCGGCTCTGCGCGAACTTGCTCGTGCGGAGAAACGGTAGCGCAGCCCTGACAGCCCATCGTAATGACGGCAGTTGTGATTGCAAACACCATTGCTCTAACACCTCTCATGCCATGTTCCGGAATATGTTCATCCCGAGATTAGGCCCTACGTTCTTTAACTTAGCATAAAGAGGGGCTACCCCCAAAACGCCAATTCGCCTGTAAAAGATTAATTCCGACCACTCTAACCCGCCCGTGTAGATTTTGTTCCAGAACCCGGAATTTGGACGTTTTTTCACCACAATTCCGAACGGGCAGCCCACCACCTTCAATTTAACCTATTGAAAATTATGGGATAAACCAAGCTTACAATCAGACGGGATTCCTTAATCTTCTTCTCGCGGCACAAATTTTTTCAAAAAATTTTTCCCTACCTGCAGGATAGAGCATGGCAACACGAAATGGAAATTCTTTCTCGTGTGCAGAGTGGCTGCTTTCGGTAGTATCATGGGGCGTGATCAGGCAAGTCTCAGGCCAAAGCCGCGAGACCGTGATTTTTCCAGCAAATGCAACGCGGTGTGTTCCCTGCCCGGAACATTACAGACGATTCACAAATTATTGTTAAATTACAAGGCATTCATTACGACGCTCCAGCACTTGCCCAGCCGGCTGGGCCATGCTTGCCTCGGCTAAGGCAACCCAAAAGGAGACCTAAATGGCCCTCAAAACCACCCTCACCCGCACCGGCGCTGCCATCGCAGCCATGGCCCTGATGACAAGTGGCGCCGCCTTCGCGCAGGCCAAAGCCACGCCTCAGGCACCGGCTGCGCAGACACAGGCCGAACCGGTTACGGAGGCAGAGATTACGAAATTCGCTGCAGCCAACAAGCAGGTGAACACGATCATCACCAAAATGAGTTCAGAGCTGGAATCCGCGAAGGATGCCTCCAAGGCGAGCGAAATCCAGACCAGCTATCAACAGGAAATCAAAAGCGCGATCCAAGAAGAAGGCCTGACAACCAATCGCTACACAGAAATCATCCAGATGGCGCAAGCGGACCCGGCGCTGACCAACAAGATCATCGCCGAAATGGAAGGTTGATCCGCGCCCTCCCCTCTTCCTCCCAGAAGAAAGCCCCCATCACGCAAGCGATGGGGGCTTTTTTGTCTGCATCAGAGACCCGGCAACCTATTGGCAGGCAAGGCACTCATCATAATCGGTGTTTGGCGTTTCCATCTGGCTGACTTCAGCCTTCTCGGAGCCGGCAAAGGCCGCGCGCTGAACCGATTTGGAGCGGCAATAGTAGAGCGACTTCAGGCCCTTCTCCCACGCCGTCCAGTGCAGCATGTGCAGGTCCCACTTGGCGATGTCACCCGGCAGGAACAGGTTCAGGGACTGCGACTGGCAGATATAGGGCGTGCGGTCGGCCGCAAGTTCGATGATCCAGCGCTGGTCAATCTCGAAGGCCGTCTTGAAGACAGACTTCTCATGCTCGTCCAGGCACTCGAGATGCTGGACAGAGCCTTCATGCTCCAGGATGGAGACCCAGACCTCGTTCGTATTCTTGCCCTTGCTCTCCAGAAGCTTTTCAAGCTGCTGGTTCTTCACGGTGAAGGAGCCGGACAGGGTCTTGTGCGTGTAGACGTTGGCCGGGATCGGCTCGATGCCTGCCGACGTGCCGCCACAGATGATGGAGATGGAGGCCGTCGGGGCCACAGCCATCTTGTGGCTGAAGCGGGCCATCATGCCGACATCGCGCGCATCTTCACAGGGACCACGCTCCTTGGCGAGCTTGACCGACGCTGCATCGGCGCCCTGGCGGATATGCTTGAACATCCTCTCGTTCCAAACTTTCGCCATCGCGCTTTCCATCGGCACGTTCATGGTCTGCAGGAAGGAGTGGAAGCCCATCAGGCCGAGACCAACCGAGCGCTCGCGCTTGGCGGAATAGACAGCGCGTGCCATTTCCGGAGGTGCGCGCTCAATGAAGTCTTCCAGAACATTGTCGAGGAAGCGGAAGATGTCTTCCAGGAAAGTCTCGTCCTTGGACCATTCCAGATACTTCTCGGCATTGACCGAAGACAGGCAGCAGACAGCGGTACGGTCCTGGCCGACATGATCAATGCCGGTCGGCAGCGTGATTTCAGAGCAGAGATTGGATTGCGTGACCTTCAGGCCCAGCTTGCGCTGGTGCGCCGGCATGGCGTTGTTCACCGTATCAGTGAACAGCAGATAGGGCTCGCCGGTCTGCATGCGCAGCTCCAGGATCTTCTGCCACAGTTTGCGGGCATTGATCGTGCGGATGACTTCGCCGCTTTTTGGGCTGATGAGGCCGTAGTCCTCATCATTCTTCACCGCCTCCATGAAATCGTCGGTGATGTTGATGCCGTGGTGCAGGTTCAGGGATTTTCGGTTGAAGTCACCGGACGCCTTACGGATTTCGAGGAACTCCTCGATTTCCGGGTGGTGCACATCAATGTAGCACGCAGCCGAGCCGCGGCGCAGGGACCCCTGTGAAATGGCGAGCGTCAGGGAGTCCATCACGCGGATGAACGGAATGATGCCGGATGTCTGGCCGTTCTGACCGACCTTCTCACCAATCGAGCGGACATTGCCCCAATAGGTGCCGATGCCGCCGCCATTGGAAGCGAGCCAGACATTCTCGGTCCAGGTCTCGACAATATCGTCCAGCGAGTCGCCAACCTGGTTGAGGAAGCAGGAAATCGGCAGGCCGCGTGCCGCACCGCCATTCGACAGAACAGGCGTCGCCGGCATGAACCAGAGCTTCGACATATAGTCGTACAGGCGTTGAGCGTGCTCATTGTCGTCGGCAAAGGCCAGCGAAACGCGCGCAAACATGTCCTGATAGGACTCGCCGGGCAGCAGATAACGGTCCTGAAGCGTTTTCTTGCCGAACTCCGTCAAAAGGGAATCGCGAGAGGGATCCAGTTGAATCGGGGTGCCTTCGACAACGCGAAGCAGAGTCTCACTACCCGCCTTGGGTTTGCCTTTGCGCGGCGCGGCTTTGGACACAGATTTAGCCTCGGTTGCAGACATGAGAGCAGCCCTCCAAATTCCTTGAAAATATAGGCCCGGAAGCCCCAGAAAGCCAGATATGGCCTTCAACCCCGTTCCTGACACTAGATATAGTGTCTGAAGGTTAATAACCGGTCAACGGGCCAAGTCTCAAAAACGTCAAAAATGGCGTGGAATTCCCGTTAACAAATACCTAACACACACCCCGATTGCCCGCCAGTATTGGCCTTTGAGAAGCTGTGCAAAACTGTATCAAAATGCAGTCCGCCACGCACACGCCTGAGGCGAGTAGGAAGGGATTCAGTTAACGCAAGATAACCGTAGCCCGGCAGATTCGAACACCCATCTCAGATGATCCCTAACCAGGACGGTGCATCCTGCCGATCAGACCCCTTTGGCTGAACGGGAGGGCCCTATGCTGAACTGGCTAAAGAATCAGGCTCATACGAAATGGGCAGACGTGCCCGCCTCGCAGGATGGCGAGACCCTCATCCACGCTTCGGCGCAGGAGATCTACGAAAAACTGGACTTCGCCTCCCCTGCCAATGCCTTGCGCGAGCGAGGTTTCAAGTTCGGCCCTGGCAATCCGGCCTACCGAATCTATGAGCTGACGGACCCGGACATTCCAGAAAGCCGCCTGGTCTTCGAAGTGACCGAAGCCGAGCCCGGCAAGCGCTACGCCTATCGCGTGGTGCGCTATGTCGACGGCAATGAGTCCCCCGTCAGCGAATCCGAGCGGGAATACACGATCGAGCCAGCGCCGCAGGGCGGCCACTTCCTGCACCTGAAAGAAACCAGCACGCTGGAAGAGAATGTGCACCGCGACGAATATGTGCTGGCACGCGCGCAGCTGAATTTCCGCGTGTTCCGCAATCTGGCTCGCCTGAAGCTGCATGTGGAGCTTGGCGCCGAGGCAGCGTCTTTCAAATAGCGATTTAGGAATAAAAGCGGAGACAGGCGAGCGACCCGGGCGGAAAACTCGTTAGGGCTGCTCCGTTCCCGGCCTGACCCGGTTGGCGAGCGGCCCGTCCGCCACCTGCCTCCTGTGGGCTATATGCGCGTCATGGCCGCCGGGTGCAAGAGCCTGTAGCGGCCCGTAAACAGCTATTACGTCTTTCCCTCACATGCTAGCCTTCGAAAAAGTCTATGGAGGGATACTCATGATCAATCGCTTTCCACCATTCAGCGGCCTGTCGGTCACCATCGCAAGATGATGACGCGCAATGAAGAACATGCGCGCGCAAATTTGATAGAGTCTGCGCTGGCACAGCTTGCCGAGACGCAGGGAGACCCAACAGAGCAGATCTATGCACGTCTGTTTCAGAAGTATCCCGAAATGGAAGCGGCATTTGATATGGACCGTGATGGCGGTGTACGGGGGTCCATGCTGTCACAGGCGTTTGAGTGCCTGATGGATCTGGCCGGCACAGGCCAATTGGCGGAAACGGTTATCCGTGCAGAGCGGATGAATCATGATGCTTATGACGTGCCAGCCGGCATGTTTGAAGTCTTCTTCAGCATCATCCGGGATGTGACGCGAGACGCGCTTGGTCCGTCATGGACAGAAGACATGAATATGGCCTGGACACAGGTACTAGGGAAAGCCGACCAACTGTCGGCTCCTTCCCCGGTAACCTGATACCTCAGACATTATTCACTCGCCTCGGTTTCATCCTTCTGGCGCGTCTTGCTGACGCCCGTGATGATCCCAATCCCGACGAGCACGATTGCGCCAACGCCAATCCAGACAGGCGGTGCGCCCAGAAGGAATGCGGCATAGGCCAAACCTGCGATCAGGACGATAAAACCAATAATATACAAGCCAAATGAGGACATGAGGGATCTCCAAATCGGATACAGAACTGACATCCAAACGTCCCCGGCTCCAAGCGGTTCCCGGGGAGGGCCTTTACACCAAATGCAGTAACGGGCTCCCCACCTCTGGCAGGAAGCCCGTTACTCCGTTCCCCGAGAGGAACATGCGCTTGCCTACTAGCGAGGCAAAAGCGGCCTAGACGTCAGATTTCTTCGCCGCGCGTTTACGCTCATGCGGGTCGAGGTAGATCTTGCGCAGGCGGATGTTTTCCGGCGTCACTTCAACCAGTTCATCATCGGCAATATAGGCCAGCGATTTTTCCAGCGTCATCTGAAGCGGCGGCGTGAGGCGGACAGCCTCGTCGGAGCCGGACGCGCGCATATTGGTCAGCTTCTTGCCCTTCAGCACGTTCACTTCCAGATCGTTGTCGCGGGTATGCTCGCCAATGATCATGCCGCCATACACTTTGTCGCCCGGATGGATCATCATCGGACCACGGTCTTCCAGGTTCCACAGCGCGAAGGCAACCGCCTCGCCCTGCTCCATGGCGATCAGCACGCCCGTGTGACGGCCCTGGATACGGCCCTTGTGCGGAGCATATTCGTGGAAGACGCGGTTCATGATGGCTGTACCGCGCGTATCAGAGAGCAGCTCGCCCTGATATCCGATCAGGCCGCGTGTCGGCGCGTGGAAGATCATCCGCGTGCGGCCAGAACCTGAGGGGCGCATGTCCAGCATGTCTGCTTTACGCTCTGACAGTTTCTGCACGACGATACCGGAATGTTCGTCATCCACGTCGATGACGACTTCCTCGATCGGCTCCAGCTTCTCGCCATTCTCGCCTTCCTGCATCACGACCTGCGGACGCGATACGCCGAGCTCAAAGCCTTCCCGGCGCATGGTCTCAATCAGAACAGCCAGCTGAAGCTCGCCGCGGCCGGAGACGGTGAAGGCCTCGGCATCAGATGCACGTTCCACTTTCAGCGCAACGTTGCCTTCAGCCTCTTTCAGCAGGCGATCCCAAATCATCCGGCTGGTGACTTTCGTGCCTTCCGTACCGGCGAGCGGGGAATCGTTCACGCGGAAGGTCATGGAGATGGTTGGCGGGTCGATCGGCTGGGCTTCGATCGGTTCGCTAACGGACGGGTCACAGAAGGTGTCGGCCACGTTGGCCTTGGTCGTACCGGCCAGCGAAACAATGTCGCCTGCCTGGGCCTCTTCGACCGGAACGCGCTCAAGACCGCGGAAGGCCAGAACCTTGGAAACGCGGGTCTGCTCGACCAGTTCGCCCTCACGGTTCAGCACCTTGATGGTCTGGTTCGGCTTGATCGTGCCGGAGGCAACGCGGCCCGTCAGGATACGGCCGAGGAACGGGTCAGACGAAATGGTTGTTGCGAGGAAGCGGAACGGGCCCTCTTCCACTTTCGGAACCGGCACATGGTCCACGACCAGTTGGAACAGGGAATCCATGTTCTCGGTCGGGCTTTCATAATCAGAGCCCATCCAGCCCTGCTTGGCCGAGCCGTACAGGATCGGGAAGTCGAGCTGCTCATCGGTCGCGTCGAGGTTCGCAAAGAGGTCAAACACCTCATTGATCACTTCGTCAGGGCGGCGCTCCGGCTTGTCGATCTTGTTGACGGCCACAATCGGCTTCAGGCCGACTTTGAGGGCTTTTGAAACCACAAATTTGGTCTGTGGCATCGGGCCTTCAGCCGCATCCACCAGCACGATGGCACCGTCCACCATGTGCAGAATACGCTCAACCTCGCCGCCGAAATCGGCGTGGCCGGGCGTATCGACGATGTTGATGCGGTGGCCATTCCACTCAACAGACGTGGTTTTGGCCAGAATGGTGATGCCACGCTCTTTTTCGAGATCGTTGGAATCCATCATCCGTTCGGCGGTCTTTTCGTTTTCACGGAAGGTGCCGGACTGTTTCAGCAATTCGTCAACAAGCGTGGTCTTGCCGTGGTCAACGTGGGCAATGATCGCAATGTTGCGCATTTTCTCGATAGGCGTGGACATATGGGTAGTGCTTTCGGGAGGGAGGGCTGTTTTGTCGCGCACATACACGCGCCCGCAAGGCTTGGCTATGCCTTGTTGACAGACTTTTGCCCTGCCCCTCCCAGGCGCCTAGAGTGGCGGCAATGTCCCGGCAGACCGTACATCGTACAGTTCGGGCAGGGCTGCCAGGCCCTCAGGACACTCCAGCGGCTCCAGCGCAGCCCCATCTGCGCGCGTCAGCAGAAGCGGCTCGCCTGCCTGACATGCCTCACGGGCCGCAAAGTAAGCGGCCACGGGCGTTTTCAGCAGATCATGCCCGTTCAGGCTGGAGACCAGCGGATCCCCAGCCAAGGCATCGCCGCAGCGCTGCGCCGTATCGAGGGCAAAGCCTTCCTGCATCCGGGTGAAGCCATACCCGCCTTCGCAATAGCCGATGAGCAACTCGCGCAGCACCGTTACGGGCAGCGTCGTTTCATAAGGTGTCTCACTTTCCGGCGTCAGCGGCACGATATCGGCGCCAAGCGCAACCAGATCCGCGACAAGGGCCGCACGGTTTTCCGGCGTCAGGCCTTTATTGAACAAAGTCATGATACCTGAAAACGGCGCGCCGCCTTCTGCCTCAGCGGCTGATACGAAGGTTGCGCTGTCATAGACACGCTCGTCTCCAGCAGCGTCGTAAACATCCTTCCAGATGCCGAGCACATTCTTGCCGGTATGCTTCAGCGCAGACAGTTCTGCCGCCAGATGCACGACATGACCGCAGCGATAGGGCGTCTGCCCCCGACTTGCGATTTCAGTGTCGCGGATGGAATGATCACCAAGCTGCAGGATGCAACCATTCAGCGCCTTCTGAACAGCGGCATTGAAGGTATTGTCATCCATCCAGAGGCGGTTGGCGATATACTCTGCCGCGCCTTCATGCACCCAGGATTGCTCGGAATTTTCCGAAGACTCGAACAGTGTGCCATTCCAGACATGAATGGCTTCATGCAGCGATGTGTTGCGCAGATGATCTGTAAATTCAGATGTATCACCGCTCAGATCCATGCCGCGCAAATGGAAGGTGATGACTTCTTCGAGCACGCCACCTTTCCAGGACTGGCCATGCCAGTTCTGGTCATAGGTAATGATCACGGCCGGCGGAATTTCAGGCGCGTATCCCCAGGCATCCGTCAGCTTGGTAACGGCATTCTCGAGATTGCCGGAAATGTCATTTCTGATCGCATCCGGAATTTCAGGCCCCGCAATCAGAATGCCGCCTTCCATAGACAGGTTTTCAGCCGGGCCAACATAAAAGATGCCGAGTGTATTGCCGTCGCGAGGCTCGTTTGGTGACGTAATCTCGCCTTCCCCATAGATCACATTGCTTTCCGGCAGGCCGTCGAAACGGACCTCAAAGTCTCCCTCTGCCGGAGCCAGCATGTTGGCGAAGATCACCCAGCCCCCCTTCCCCACTTTGGAGGCCGGCACATAATAGCGATCATAGAACATGGAAGCCGCCGGAAGCGTGAAGGAGAATTCCTGGAAAGCCGATCCGTCTTCACGGGACAGCGTCTGGCCGTCGAATACCCAGCCCTCACCTGCCGGCGTCCAGTCAGACTCCCTCTGGCTGACCGGCATGTCGCCTTCATTGAAGGCAAACTCCGTGACCGCTTCCGGCAATTGCCAGATTGCGAGGATGCTCTCCTCCTCCGGAGACAGCGTAACTGTCAGCTGCTCAACGCCCTCTGGTAGTACGGGCTGGGGCTTTGAGCAGGCTACCGCAAAGGCGAGTACGAGGAACAGGGCAAGGCGGATCATGAAGCATTCCTTCTTTACGCGCGGCACGTTTACAAACTGGTTCAGTCGCGGCAAGTCACCATGACATCAGAGAGGATCGCCACATGACCAATTCGAACGACATGCCATTGGCCGCAAGACCAATCGACCGCGCGGCCCACAGGCGCTGCGACGGTGGCTGGCTGGACGCTGCATTCCAGCGCGATGACGTTCTGATCGTGATGATGCGCAACGGAGACCCATTCGTCAGCGCCGAAGGCGGGCTTGTCTGGATGGGGCCGGAAGTCGAAAAGATTTCTCCTGGCTCCCCGCGTCTTTTCCTTGGTGAAGACACAAGCGGCGCACCTGTCTTCGCCATCAATCTGCCCTCCAAATTTGATGTCGAAAATTCGCTTGTTGCGGGAGTTGGGGACTTCGTTGAATTTCGCGCAGCGGCTGCCCGTATGAGTGATCTGGATGCCAATTGTGCGTCTACCGCACGCAGTCTTTTCATGTGGCACACGTCTCACGCCTTCTGTGCGAAATGTGGCGCGCAGACCGCTCTTGTTGAAGCCGGCTGGAAACGTGAATGCCCCGCTTGCGGAACGGAACATTTTCCGCGAACTGATCCCGTCGCGATCATGCTGGCCGTGAAGGGCGACAAATGCCTGGTCGGGCGTCAGGCAAATTGGCCCGCAGGATTTGTTTCCTGCCTCGCGGGTTTCTGTGAACCTGGCGAAACCATCGAACAGGCCGCAGCACGAGAGATTCTTGAAGAAGCCGGCATTCGCTGTGATCCGGCCCGTGCAGAATATATTGCCTGTCAGCCCTGGCCTTTCCCTTCTTCGCTGATGGTCGGACTGATCCTGGAAGCGGAAACCGAAGATGTGACCGTGGATGAAAAGGAACTGGAGTCTGCAGAATGGATATCACGCGAGGATTTGAAAAAAATGCTGGCCGGGGCGCATGAGCGTTTCTATTGCCCGCCCAAAACCGCTATCGCGCACCATCTATTGAAGGAATGGGCCGAGCGCACGGATTAACCGTACACGGAACCGGGTCTTCCACCTCCCCTCAGACGCGAAAAATAAGAGTTGATTTTTCCAGAATCATTCTATTCTGGCACTTGCCATTTACAGGAGACCCGACATGGCAACTGCAACAAAGAAAAAGCCGGCCGCAAAACCGGCCGCAAAAAAGACCGCAGCCAAGAAACCGGCCGCAAAGCCGGCTGCCAAGGCCGCCCCTAAAGCTGCGGCGAAACCCGCAGCCAAGAAACCAGCCGCGAAAAAGCCTGTAGCCAAAAAACCTGCAGCGAAGCCGGCCACCAAGAAAGCCGCAGCGCCGAAAGCCGCCGCTGCCGCAGTGAAAAAGCCTGCAGCCAAGACGGCCAAACCAGCCGCAAAAAAGCCAGCAGCGAAAAAGCCTGCCGCCAAGAAAAAGTAAGCTTGCGGATAGAGTGTATGGGAACGGGCGGGATATCCCGCCCGTTTTTTATTGTCAGAACTTTTTCTTGATGCCGACTTTCAGCGTATCGAACTCTGTGTCGGTGTCGATACCGTCATAATAGGTGTAACCCGCATCAACCGTCAGATCGTTGGTCAGGGCATATTCCGCACCAACCTCACCGGCGATCGCATACCCGTTATCCATGTTCCGGAAACCTCGGGCAGAGACGTCGCTGGCAGGCTGCACCCAGCCCTTGGTCTGGAACTCATAATTGGACACGCCGAGCTTACCCGTCAGGTTCAGGCGTTCCGCGATTGGCACATGGGCGACGCCCATCACATCAATGCGGTGATTGAGGCTCGTCTTGGCGGCATAGTTTCCATAATCGACGCTGTCATCGCCAACGCCTGTCGCCGCCGTAATTTCTGCTCCAAAGCTTTTGTTTAAATTCAAGCCACCCGTAATGGACAGGGTATCCAGCTCCCGGTCATCGATGGCGTCATTGTCCACGACAAGGTATTCATACCCCACGCCGCCATACCAACCCTTACCATCCGCAGACTGAGCCAGAGAGACTGGCGCAACGAGCAGCCCGGCTGCAACGAGATAAATATACTTCATGAAATCACCTTTCAGGCAGTTGAAGGAAGCCTCCTCCTAGGACAGTGCCTCTGCCGAACGGTAGTTAAATGCGCGTCATGACATCCTTTTAAGTCTGCACTCGGCTTTTACGGGAAATCGTCCCCTGGCTGACGAAAAACCCCTGCGCCATAAGGGCGCAGGGGCATCTTGCCGGCAGGGGACAAACGGCATCGAGTGTCCGCAAGCCGGAAGGCTTTCATCTTCAGGATAACCAGCACACAGAGTATCCAGGAAATGTGGCAGGATTTCCGACACGTCATTTACCTGTGCATGAAACAGGCTTGCCGAACATGCCGCGCTCTCTCCACCTGAAAAGCCTTGAAAATCATGGCAGAACACCTCTTAGGCCCGCGCAATACTGACGCTGGCTCGTCCGCTCAGGAATTAATCAATGTGACGCCGCGCCATACTTGTTAATACTTCGCCATGCCTGGTCAGCACGCTCAATGAAGCCAGGCTCGTCCGCTTCCCATTTCTTCTGGATGGAAGAATTATAGTTCAGGTACAGCTTGCCATCGACAATTTTCCAGAAACGGGCATCGCCCTTGGCATGCTTTCCATCCGCCATCGCCCATGCGCAATAGCCGCCATATTGAGGCGCGTATTTTTCCGGATCGGCCAGGAAGGCATCGCGATGTGCTGCGCTGCTGAATTTGAATTTGGCCCCCATATAATCCGCGGTAAAATCATCTGATCCCTTCACGGGCTTGCCTTCCGTGAAATAGGCCACAGGGTCGTGCCCCTGCAGCGCCGTGTCAGAAAACAGGCCTGTATAGATCGGCGGTTCGGCCGAAGCAGCCGGCGCAAGAGTCAACACAGGCGCAGAGGCCATCAAGGCCGCAATCAGCATGGCACGTATTTTCATTCCAGGTCCCTCTCTGCTATTCGGTAAGGGGCTCGTCTGATCTTTCGGCCCGCCCTTGAGCTTGGGAGTCTTGTCTCACATGCCCGGCTCGCCCGCCAAGCAAACCCGTGTGAGCCCGGCCCACTTTTGCGTGAGTACCTTCCCCACCCATGATTTCAGCACGCCCCTCGCGGAATCATCTTTCTGCGTCTAAACTGCGCCTAACTGGAAGCGGGAGCTGAGATGGACCGGATCGATGCAATGCGCCTGTTTGTCCGCGTGGCGGAATCCGGCAGCTTTTCGAAAGCAGCGGTTGCGCTGGGCGTGGGGCAGCCAACCGTTTCGCGCCGGATACAGGATCTCGAAGCGCAACTGGACGCCGCACTGTTCCAGCGCACCACACGCGCGCTCAGCCTGACCGAAGCAGGCGAGCGCTTTTACAAGCGCGCCGTGGACCTGATCGCCGATTATGAAGAGGCCGAGGCAGAAGTGCGCGGGCTGGAGCATGAACCGGTTGGTCTACTGCGCATCTCATGCTCGAATTCCTTCGCGCGCCGTATCATCATCCCCGCGATTCCTGAATTCGCAGACAAGTATCCCCGCATTCGCTTCGATGTAATCTCGGACGATTCCTTCACGGATCTGGTCGAGGAAGGCGTCGACCTGGCTTTCCGGTTTGGGCATCTGGACGATTCCCGCCTGATGATGCGCAAACTGGCAGACTCCCCCCAGGCGCTGTGGGCCTCGCCAGACTATCTGGAGCGCATGGGCACGCCTGAAACGCCCGCAGACCTGTCGAATCATAGCGCCGTGCATTTTCGCAAGGCGCGTCATCCGGAATGGCATTTGACAAAAGACGGGGAAACCGTCGCCGTTCAATTGCAGGGCCGTTTTATTGCCTCAGGCGGAGATAATCTGGTGCAGGCTGCAGAGGCAGGCCTCGGCATCGTGCTGGGGCCAAAATGGCTGGTCGCCAATTGCGTCTCGGAAGGCCGTCTGCAGGCCGTTCTGCCGGACTGGACGACCGAGAACCTTCCCGTGAATTGCGTGTGGACCTCCGGGCGCCTGCGCGGAAAGACGAAACTCTTCGCCAATCACATCGCAGATGCCCTGAAGGCTTCCATGAATCGCTGCTAGAATGGCGCGTATTCCGATGTCGGGAACACACCCAGGATTTTCAGGGATTGCGAGAAAAATCCCAGTTCCTCCAGGGCGAGCTGTACGTGGCGCTCGTCCGGATGACCGGCAATCTCTGCATAGAACTGCGTCGAGACGAATGACCCGCCAATCAGATAGCTCTCCAGCTTGGTCATGTTGATGCCATTGGTCGCGAAACCGCCCAGTACTTTGTAAAGCGCTGCCGGAATGTTGCGCACTTCAAAGAGAAATGCCGTCTTGGCCGGACCATCGCCCGCTTCGATCTCGGCCTGCTCCCGCGACATGATGATGAAGCGCGTTGTATTATGCGTCGCATCCTCAATGTCTTGAGCAAGGATTTCCAGGCCGTAGACGTCCGCAGCCAGTCGCGGCGCGATGGCCGCAAGCGTGGAATCTCCCAATTCGGCGACTTCACGCGCCGCACCGGCCGTATCGGCCGAGGTCACGCCTTCAATACCATGCTCACGCAGGAAGTTGCGGCACTGCCCCAGGCCCATGATGTGCGACCGCGCCTTTTTGACATCCGCCAGCTTCGTGCCCGGCAGTGCCATCAGCTGAAAGCGAATCGGCAGGTAATACTCTGCGACAATCTGCAATTGTGTGCTGGGCAACAGATAGTGAATGTCCCCTACCCGGCCGGCGATCGTGTTTTCCACTGGAATCATGGCCAGATCGGCTTCACCGCGCTCAACCGATGCAAAACAATCCTCGAAAGTCCGGCAAGGCAGAGGCTCCAGTTCCGGATAGGCCTCATTGCACGCAATGTGCGAATTTGCGCCAGGTTCGCCCTGATATGCGATCTTGCCCGTCATTTGACGCGCTCCTTTCGGTGGTTTTGTCTGCGTCGGATCGCCGCGACGATAGGGGGAAGCGTCTCAATCTCGCAGCGTTTATATTGTGCGCAACCCGTTAGCGTGCCAAAAGGCGCGCGCCAAGACGTTATGACCAGACAGATTCGAAGGAAGAACCCCCATGGGAGAACTCGGTCTCAATAAGATTTTCGGTGCGCTGCTGGCCACCGCCCTCGGCCTGTTCGCACTGCACGAACTGTCGAATGTCGTATTCAGCCATGGAAGCGAAGGCGGCCATGGTGAAGAACATGCTGAAGCCACCTCCATGTCGGAGCAGATGTGCGCGAAGTTCGCCTACTGCGTCGATGTTGCCGATGCAGGCGGCAGTGGCGGTGAAGAGGAAGAGGTCTTTGATCTCGGCCTTCTGCTCGCCAATGCAGACGTTTCCCGTGGGGAGCGGACTTTCAAAGGCCAATGTACCACCTGCCACACGATCGAAGCTGGCGGCGCGAACGGTACCGGTCCGAACCTGCACAATGTGGTTGGCGCCGAAAAAGCCCACCATGCAGGCTTCAACTATTCCGCCGCACTTTCCGGCATGGATGGCACATGGACCTATGAAAACCTCAATGAGTGGCTAACCAATCCAAGTTCCTATGCACGTGGTACGTCAATGTCCTTTGCCGGCCTGCGCCGCGATGCTGATCGTATCAACGTGATTGCCTACCTGGCTTCCAACACGGAAAACCCGCCGCCCTTCCCTGAGCCGCTGCCGGCTGCTGAAGAAGGGGACGACAGCGAAGCTGTAGATGCGGAACTTCCGGAAGGTGGCATTGAAGCCATGGAAAATCCAACTCTGGCAACAGGTGAGGTCGAAACCGTGGATTCTGTTGACGGAACAGGCGTGAATGATGGCGATGTCGGCGAAACGGTAACCATTGCTGACGACGCTGCTGATGCGATCAACGAAGAAGAAGCTAACTCTGCCATGGAGTCTGCTGAAGACACGTTCGAGGAAGAAGCCCCGACACTGACGGAAGAAGAAGGCGAGTAAGCCTGACGGCGCGGGGTCAGGCCATCCAGGCCGGTTCCGCCCCTCTTTCAGACGAAACATCTATACGCCGAGCCCCTATGGGCTCGGCGTAATAGTTTGCGATACGGGTAATCGCGCCGTCCAGCGGCTCCACAGCAACCGCCATATGCCAGGCATTGGCATGCATCATATGCTCGGCATCCATCATGATGCCGACATGGCCTTTCCAGAACACGAGATCCCCCCGGCGCAAGGCCTCCGCCTGTCGCCAGTCCGGGATATCGTCTCCCGCCCAGGCATATTGCATATCACTGTCACGCGGCAGCAGGACGCCCACAGCCTCGAAGGCCTGTTGCATAAGGCCAGTACAATCGATCCCGACACTCTGCCGCGCGCCCCAGAGATAGGGCGCGCCAAGGAAACGCTCTGCAATAGCAGCCGGATCGCTCTCCAGCTCGACCAATTCAGCCACATGCCGCTTGTGTACCCATCCGGCGCGATCGGCATGAAGCCAGTCCCCTTCCTGTCCGCTGACGGCCAGGCGCGCGCCGAGACTGAGCAGGATGCTCGGCGCGGACTTCAAATCCGGCTCGGAATAGGCATGCGCCAGACGCGAGCGTATCTTGTGCGAGGGCTCAAACACGGTCTCGGAGAGGCCCTCCACAAGCGCCCAGCCAACATAGCGGTCCCGTCGGCACTGAACGCGTGCAAAACCGCCCTGACGCTCATAGACGTCGACAATCTCGCCATGCAGGGCCTGCGTGGCCAAGCGGGCGTCCGGATCAGGCGTTTCATACAAGCCCA
>Ga0209273_10002063_pt1 | contig 16170 bp, 17 predicted proteins | sample tdAd471_FD_187126 | JGI IMG/M metagenome (GOLD analysis project Ga0209273, IMG submission 187126) | Marine sediment microbial communities from the Atlantic coast under amendment with organic carbon and nitrate - tdAd47.1 (SPAdes)... | ecosystem: Environmental > Aquatic > Marine > Coastal >...
GATAAGATGTGGCGCGCCCGCGTGCTGACCATCTTCCCGGACATGTTTCCGGGGCCGCTCGGCGTGTCCCTGACGGGGAGCGCGCTGTCGCGGGGTCTGTGGTCGCTGGACGCCGTCGACATTCGCAGCTTTGCCGAGGACAAGCACGCCAGCGTCGATGATGTGCCGTTCGGCGGCGGTCCGGGGATGGTGATGCGGGCTGATGTTCTGGGCCGCGCCGTTAAGGCTGCCCGCGAAGGCTGCGAAGATTTGCCGCTCGTCTATCTGACGCCGCGCGGCAAGCCGCTGACCCAGGAACGGGTTCGCGAACTTGCCGACGGTCCCGGCCTGATTGCCGTGGCCGGTCGCTTCGAAGGATTCGATGCCCGGATCATGGATGCGTTCCCGGGTGAGGAAATTTCGCTTGGAGATTTCGTGCTTTCGGGCGGGGAATTGCCGGCGATGACCTTGATCGATGCCTGTGTCCGCTTGCTGCCCGGTGTGATCGGTGCCGAGGAGTCTTTGTGCGAAGAAAGTTTCGAGACCGGATTGCTGGAATATCCGCATTATACCCGTCCGCGCGAGTGGCACGGGCTAAGCGTGCCGGAAGTCCTGTTGTCCGGTCATCATGAAAAGGTTCGTGCCTGGCGTCATGCCCAGGCCGAGGAAATCACGCGTAAGCGGCGTCCCGACTTGTGGGAACGCTACGAGCGCGGCAATATTTAAGCCAAGAAGGAAACCAAGCTATGAATATCATCGAACAACTCGAAAAGGAGCAGCAGGAACGCCTCGCCGCCGAGCGCGCCGTCCCCGCTTTCGCCCCCGGCGATACGCTCCGTGTCAACGTGAAGGTCGTCGAAGGCACGCGCGAGCGTGTTCAGGCGTTCGAAGGCGTCTGCATCGCCCGCAATGGCAGCGGTCTGAATGAATCTTTCACCGTGCGCAAGATTTCGTACGGCGAAGGTGTGGAGCGCGTATTCCCGGTCTATTCGCCGAGCATCGACAGCATCGACGTCGTACGCCGTGGCGATGTGCGCCGGGCCAAGCTCTACTACCTGCGTGGACGTCAGGGTAAGTCGGCACGTATCGCCGAGAAAACCGACGGTTACTCGGCCAAACTGACGGCCGAGGAAAAGCGTATCGCGAAAGAAGAAAAAGCCGCCCGCGATGCGCTCGCCCGTGACGCCAAGAAGGCAAAAGACGCTGCCGCAGCCGGCGACGAATAAGAAACGGGGTCACAAGACCCCCGACACCCGTTGCCGCCGGGATTCCCCGGCGGCGGCAACATCGATGTGGAGGAAGCAATGGCGCAGCCGAGAACGCTGTTTGACAAAATTTGGGACAATCATCTGGTCAACGTTCAGGATGATGGTACCTGCCTTTTGTATATCGACAGGCACCTGACTCATGAAGTCACCAGCCCGCAGGCGTTCGAAGGTCTCCGCGCCACCGGCCGCAAGGTGCGCCGCCCTGATCTGACGCTGGCGGTTCCCGATCACAACGTGTCGACGACGGAACGCGGCGGCTATATCGCCGACGACGAAAGTCGCATCCAGATCGAAACCCTGCAGAAGAACTGCAAGGAGTTCGGGGTGCCGTTGTTTGACGTCACCGACGTGCGCCAGGGCATCGTCCACATCATCGGCCCGGAGCAGGGCTTCACCTTGCCGGGCACCACGGTCGTCTGCGGTGACAGCCATACCGCGACGCACGGTGCATTCGGCGCGCTGGCGTTCGGGATCGGCACCTCCGAGGTCGAGCACGTTCTGGCGACGCAGACGCTTTTGCAGAGCCCGCTGAAGAACATGCGCATCACCGTGACCGGTGCTCTGCCGGACGGCTGCACGGCGAAGGATCTGGTGCTCGCCATCATCGGCAAGATCGGCACCGCCGGCGGTACCGGTTACGTGATCGAATATGCCGGCCAGGCAATCCGCGATCTGTCGATGGAAGGCCGCATGACGGTCTGTAACATGACCATTGAGGGCGGTGCGCGCGCCGGCCTGATCGCGCCCGACGAGACGACGTTCGAGTATCTCAAGGGCCGTCCGATGTCGCCGAAGGGTGCAGCATGGGAAGCGGCGGTTGCCTACTGGAAAACGCTGCCGTCCGACGAAGGCGCCAAGTACGACAAGGAAGTCGAGCTGGACGTTTCGGAAATCGTACCGCAGGTCACCTGGGGCACCAGCCCGGAAGACGTCGCGCCGATCACCGGCACGGTGCCGCGCGCCGAGGATTTCGAAAACCCGGCGAAGCAGGAATCTGCCAAGCTGGCGCTTGAATACATGGGCCTCGAAGGCGGTATGAAAATCACCGACATCAAGGTCGATAAGGTCTTCGTCGGCTCGTGCACAAACGGCCGGATCGAGGATATCCGCGCCGCCGCCGCCATCTCCAAGGGCCGCAAGGTCGCCGACGGCGTCACCGCGCTGATGGTGCCGGGGTCCGGTCTGGTCAAGGACCAGGCCGAGGAAGAAGGTCTCGACAAGATCCTGATCGAAGCCGGTTGGGAATGGCGCGAGCCGGGTTGCTCGATGTGTCTGGCGATGAACGCCGACAAGCTGGAGCCGGGCGAGCGTTGTGCATCGACGTCGAACCGCAACTTCAAGGGCCGTCAGGGTCCGAAGGGCCGCACGCACCTGGTCAGCCCGGCTATGGCCGCCGCCGCCGCGATCACCGGTCACCTGACCGACGTTCGCGATCTGGACTGAATGTCCGGCAACGGAAACACGGAGGATTTGAGAAATGGATAAATTCGATAAACTGACCAGCGTTGCCGCGCCGATGGACATGATCAACGTCGACACCGATATGGTCATTCCCAAGCAGTTCCTGAAGACCATCAAGCGCAGCGGTCTCGGCAAGCACCTGTTCCACGAAATGCGCTACGACGATGACGGCAATGAGGTCGAGGATTTCGTTCTCAACCAGCCCGCCTATCGCAATGCGCAGATCCTCGTCGCCGATGAAAATTTCGGTTGCGGATCGTCGCGTGAACACGCGCCGTGGGCGATTTTGGATTTCGGCATCAAGTGCGTCATCGCGCCGAGCTTTGCCGACATCTTCTACAACAACTGCTTCAAGAACGGCATTCTGCCGATCAAGCTGCCCAAGGAAGACTGGGAAAAGGTCATGGACGACGCCAAGCGAGGCGCCAACGCGACCCTGACCGTCGACCTGGAAAACCAGATCATCACCGGCCCGGACGGCGGCGAAGTCCACTTCGAAATCGATCCGTTCAAAAAGAAATGCCTGCTCGAAGGTCTCGACGATGTCGGCCTGACGATGCAGAACGGCGACAAGATCGACAGCTTCGAAGAAGAAAAGAACGCCAGCCAGGCGTGGCTCAACAGCGCGATGACCGCTGCGGAGTAAAATCACGGATTATCATCCCCGCGAGAGCGGGGACTAGCTATTCATGACGTGCCGGTTGCCCTGGGTTTCTGCGTGTGCGGGATTGTCGGGGTAAGCTAAGAGGGGAGAACACAACATGGCCGCCAACAAAAAACTGCTGATGCTGCCCGGTGACGGGATCGGCCCCGAGGTGATGGGCGAAGTGAAGCGCGTCGTCGAGTGGATGGACAAGCGCCGCCACGTCTCGTTCGATATCGAGGACGATCTGGTCGGGGGCGCCGCCTATGACGTGCATAAAACCTCGCTTGCCGACAGCACCATGGAAAAGGCGATGGGTGTCGATGCCGTGATGCTCGGCGCCGTCGGCGGCCCGAAGTGGGATAATGTCGAACGCGATGCGCGCCCGGAAGCGGGGCTTTTGCGTTTGCGCAAGGAAATGGATCTGTTCGCCAACCTGCGTCCGGCGACCTGCATGCCGGCACTGGCCGATGCGTCGAGCCTCAAGAACGACGTCGTTTCCGGCCTCGACATCATGATCGTCCGTGAACTGACCGCAGGTACGTACTTCGGTCAGCCCAAGGGCATGCAGACGTTTGAAGGCCAGGAACGCTGCGTCGACACCACGTCGTATACCCGCGACGAAGTCGAGCGTGTCGTCCGCGCCGCGTTCGAACTGGCGCAGAAACGCGGCAAGAAACTGCACTCGGTCGAAAAAGCCAACGTCATGGAAGTCGGCGTGTTCTGGCGCAAGATCGCAACCGAGGTCGCCAAGGATTATCCCGACGTCGCGCTTGAACATATGTATGCCGACAACTGCGCCATGCAGCTTGTGCGCTGGCCCAAGCAGTTCGACGTCATCGTCACCGACAACCTGTTCGGCGACGTCCTTTCCGATTGCGCCGCGATGTGCACCGGATCGCTCGGCATGCTGCCGTCGGCGTCGTTGGGTGCCGCCGATGAGAGCGGTCGCCGCAAAGCGCTCTACGAGCCGGTCCATGGCTCCGCCCCGGACATCGCCGGCGAAAGCAAGGCCAATCCGCTGGCCACCGTGCTGTCGTTTGCCATGTGCCTGCGCTACTCGTTCGATATGGGCGAGGACGCGGATCTGGTCGAAAAAGCCTGCGCCAATGTGCTTGATGCGGGCTACCGCACCGGCGACATCATGCAGGACGGCATGACCCTCGTCTCGACCCAGGAAATGGGCGAGAAGGTCTGCGAAGAACTGGACAAGCTGGCGGCATAAGTCGCCGTCACGATGCGAGATCGGAAAGCCGGGGCCATCGCGCCCCGGTTTTTCTTTACTTAGGTGTTTAGAAAACCAGCGCGAAGATCAGCGGGATCAGGATCGCGGTCGCAAGGCCGTTGAGACCCATGGCCAACCCGGCGAAGGCACCGGCAACCGCATTGACCTGTAGCGCCCTGGACGTACCGATGCCGTGCGCGCCGACGCCCATGGCCAGGCCGCGCGCCCGCCAGTCCTTGATCCGGGCGAGGTTGAGAACCAGCGGCCCGAACACAGCACCGGTAATCCCGGTCAAAATTACCAACACGGCGGTCAATGACGGCAAGCCGCCGAGCTGCTCGGCAATGCCCATGGCGATGGGGGCGGTCACCGATTTGGGTGCGATGGACAGCAGCGTTTCCGTGCTGGCGCCGCCCAGATACGCAAACCCGTAGGCACAACCCGCTGCCGTCGCCGACCCCAATAAAACACCGGCAAGCAATGCGGTGCCGGATTTTTTCAGCGTATCCAGTTGCTGGTACAAAGGCACGGCCAGCGCGACGGTCGCCGGGCCTAGCAGAAAGTGCACGAACTGCGCGCCCTCGAAGTAGTCGCGGTAGGGAATATCCGTCAGCCATAACAGACCGGCGATCAGGATAATGGCGATGGGGACCGGGTTGAGCAGGGGGTTCCGGCCGCTTTTCTCGTACAGCCAATCGCCGCAGACATAGGCGCACAGGGTCAGCGTCAGCCCGGTCAGCGGCTTTTGCGCGAGATACACCCAGACTTCGGCGAGGTCGGGCGCGGTCATACCTTGTCCTCCTCGCGGATCGTTGCGCGGCCAAGGCGTTCCATCACCAGCGCCGTGATGACGATGGCGATCAGCGTGCCCGGCACGATGGCCAGAAACACCGGCCACCATTCATCGGCCAGCCGCGGCACATGCAGCATCACGCCGACTCCGGCCGGCACGAACAACAATGCGAGATGCCGCAAAAGACCGCCCGCGGTATCGCGCAGATCGCTCGGCAAACCACGATTGAATAGCAGCCCCGTGAACAGGATCACCATGCCGATTACCGGCCCCGGCACGGGAATGGCGCTCGCCACCTGGACAGTTTCGCCGATGAGCTGGCAGATCAGGATAAGTGCTAGGTAGCGAATGATCATTAGCGGGCCTAATTCGTCGAATAGCGTATCTATCTTGCGTAATTGATACTGTCGCGTTATGTTCCGCCCGATTTTAGCCGGTAGCAACACGCGATTGTGCCCTGCGACCCGGCGAAACGAGGAATTTGAAATGCTGTTTGCGACGATCACGACGAAAAAGACCAAAACCCTGCACTAGCGGGCGGTTTTTTCGTGTTTTGATGAAACGGCCCGCTGAAACGCTCGCGGGCCGAAGTCTTATGTAGACGGCGTCCGGGGCGATCGAAGGCCCCAAAGGAGAAAACGATATGGGTTACAGAGTTGCAGTTGTCGGCGCCACAGGGAACGTGGGCCGCGAAATGTTGGAGATCATGGCGGACCGCCGCTTCCCGGCCGACGAGGTCGTGGCGCTGGCGTCGGAGCGTTCCGTCGGCAAGGAAATCAGCTTCGGCGACGACGACGTGCTGAAGTGTCAGGACCTCGCCAAGTTCGATTTCAAGGGGATCGACATCGTGCTGTCGTCGCCGGGCGCGTCGGTTTCGGAAATCTACAGCCCCAAGGCGGCTGCCGCGGGCGCCGTCGTCATCGACAACACGTCGTTCTGGCGGATGGATCCGGATGTGCCGCTGGTGGTGCCGGAAGTAAACCCCGAGGCCATTGCGGGTTACACGCGCAAGGGGATTATCGCCAATCCGAACTGCTCGACCATTCAGATGGTTGTGGCGATGAAGCCGCTGCACGATCTGGTGCCGATCAACCGCTGCGTGGTGTCCACGTATCAATCCGTTTCCGGTGCCGGCAAGGAAGGTATGGACGAGCTGTTCAACCAGACCAAGGGCATCTACATGAACCAGCAGGGCGAAGAGCACCGCAAGAAGTTCACCAAACAGATTGCGTTCAACTGCATTCCGCACATCGACAAGTTCATGGATGACGGATCGACCAAGGAAGAATGGAAGATGGTCGTCGAGACCAAGAAAATTCTCGATCCCGCGATCAAGGTCCATGCGACCTGTGTCCGTGTGCCGGTGTTCGTCGGCCATGCGGAAGCGGTGAACCTGGAATTCGACGGGCCGATCGACGAAGACGAAGCACGCCGTGCGCTGCGAAACGCGCCGGGGATCACCGTTCTCGACGATCGCGCCGACGGTGGTTACGTGACGCCGAAGGATTGCGCCGGCGAGGACGACGTTTACGTCAGCCGCCTGCGGACCGATCCGACGGTCGACCATGGTCTGTCGCTCTGGGTTGTCGCCGACAACCTGCGCAAGGGTGCGGCGCTGAACACGGTGCAGATCGCGGAGACACTGATCGGCCAGTATATGGAAGACGCCGCGTAACGCTTAATCGCGGCTGTCTGAAAACACGAACGCCTGTCGCATCGCGCGGCAGGCGTTTTTGTTTGGGCCGGGCCAGGGGCTCAGCTTTTCGGCGCGTCGTCTGGTACGTTGTCTGATGCGTTGTCTGGCACATCGTCATCCGGGTTGAACGTTTTGTTGATTTCGTCCTGTTGCATGTCGCGCTTTTTCTCTTGCGCGGCGGCTTCGGCATCTTGCGGCGGCGCATCCTTTCCCCGGCGATCATCGCCATCGTATGCCGTATGGTGACGGCGGCGGTCGGGGCCGAAGTAATCGCCGACGCGGACGAAACGGCGGGGCCGCTCGATGACGGCCTCGATGCGGCTGAAAAGCGCTTTCGGTGAGACCGGTTTGATGACGTATTCGGTCACGCCGGCATCGCGTGCCCGAAACACATGCTCTTTGTCGCGATATGCCGTGACCATGATGATGGGAACGAAGGCGTTCGGCGTTTCCGGGCTGGTGCGGATCAGTTTGGTTAGCTTCAAGCCGCTGTCCGGGGTCATTTCCCAATCCAGAATGAACATATCGATCCTGTTGTGCTTGAAATATGTCCAGGCCGATTCCGCGTTCGTAAATACCTGGATGTCCATGCAGCCCAGAACACGCACCATCTGCCGCAGCATATTGGCGGTAAATTTCTGATCGTCGACAATCGCGACCGATACGTCGCGTAGATAGTCTGTCGTTTGCTGGTCATCGAATTCGGACACAGTTGCCCCTCCGTTTCCGCATATGCTTCCACTTTGCCCGGCAACGATCAAGTGGCGCGGCGCGTGAGGTCGAGATGTGTGCCGGCAGCAGCGGCGCGGTTTGGCTGGAAGGCGGGGTCAGCTCGCGTCAGCGTGCGTGTCGTCGTCAGGATTGAAGGTTCGGTTGATTTCATCCTGACCCATATCACGTTTCTTATCCGGATCTGCGGCTGCAGTGCCCGGTTTCTTGTCCTGGCCGCGTCGCTCCTCGCCGTCGAATTCCTTGCTGTGGCGTCGGCGGTCGGGACCGAAGAAATCCCCGACCCGAACAAAGCGTCGCGGTCGTTCGATGACGGCCTCGATCCGGCTGAACAAGCCTTTCGGGGATACCGGTTTGACGACGTATTCCGTGACGCCCGTGTCGCGTGCCTTGAAGACATGCTCGCGCTCGCGGTATGCCGTGACCATGATGATCGGAACGAAGGGGTTCGGGCTGTCGGGGCTCTTGCGGATCAGTTGCGTCAATTTGAGGCCGCTCATCGGCAGCATCTGCCAATCGGTGATGACGATATCGACGGGGGTATCCTTGAAATAGGTCCAGGCGTCTTCGCCGTTGGAAAAGACGTGAATGTCGATGCACCCCAGAACCTTCACCATCTGCCGCAGCAGTGTGGTGATGAATTCCTGGTCATCTACGATCATTACGGATACGTCACGAAGGTAGTCTGACACGGTTTAGCCCGTTACTGGTTTATCCCTCAAGCAGGCGTATGCTTCCATTTTGTCATTCATTATTCAAGAGATTCAATTGGTTGCACTGATGCCGCCTGTGCACGTTTCAAATTGAGCACTTCGAGAACGTTAGACAAGTCCAATTCGGACGCATTGGCCGCACTGGCTGCCGCTGCCGTTTCGTCGACCACGGCAACGCTCAGCGCCATGGCCCGGGAGGCGTCCATACCATCAGAAAACAGTCCGGTAAAAGCGGCGCTGAGCATGTCGCCGGTGCCTTTCGCGCGAAGCGGTAATTTAGGTGTTTCCGTAACAAAGCCGCCGTGCTCCGTCACCAGAACGTTGGCAAGCCTGCCCCCGGCTGCCGGAATCGACGAGGCGAGCACCATCTTCGGCCCTCGTTGCATCAACGAAACTGCCGTGCGCATGGCATCGGCCACCGTATCGACGGGGGTATCGCCGAGTACCGACAGTTCGTAGCGGTTCGGCAATAGAACCGTGCACTGAGGTATGGCTTCGTCGCGGAAAAAGCCGACCAGCGACGGATCGACATATGTGCCTTCTGCATCGTCACCGAACACCGGATCGAGGTGATAGTCCTGAATGCGGCCGGCGGTCCGGGCCCGGACCAGAAATTCGAGGGTGGCGCGTCCTTGTGCGGCGTTTGCCAGATAACCGCTCAGAAACACGGCCGGTTTCGCACATTGAGTGAGCGTGTCTTCCAGCCGGGCGGATAATTCACCAAGCGGCGTGACCGACGGCGTTACCGGACCGTGACCCGGATGGTGTGCATAAACGACACTGTCGACCGGCCGTGCCGTGGCCCCCGTGGCGTTGAGCACGGGCACCGCGACGGCGTTGCCGACATAGCCGCTTTTGACGCGCGATTGCAGGGAAATGACGTCCATTGCGTGAGCTTGCCACAGCGCGAATGACTTTTATAGTTGGCACAAATGTAGTTTATTGCGCCGCACAATAATTGCTGCCGGAGATCGCCGTGAGTAACGATATCAATGCCCGTCCCAGACGTTCCGTTCTTTATATGCCGGGGTCCAATACCCGGGCCATGCAGAAAGGGCGCGAGCTGCCCGCCGATGGATTGATCCTCGATCTCGAGGATTCCGTCGCCCCGGAAGCCAAGGTCGAGGCGCGGGGACTGATCGCTGCGGCGCTTGAAGAAGGCGGCTATGGGCACCGCGAGATCGCGGTGCGCGCCAACGGTTTTGACAGTGAGTGGGGTAGCGGCGACGTCGCGGCCATCGCAAAGATGAAATGTCACGCCGTCGTGCTGCCAAAGGTCGAAACGAAGGAAATGGTTCTGGATGCCGTCGCCATCATGGAAGAAGCAGGCGCGCCTGCCGATATGGCGATCTGGTGCATGATGGAAACCCCGCTGGGGATCCTTAATGCCCGCGAGATCGCCTTTGCGCATCCGCGCGTCGGCTGTCTGGTGATGGGGACGTCGGATCTGCAGAAGGATCTCAAGTGCCGTCACACGCCGGACCGGATGCCGTTCCTGTATGCACTGGAATATTGCATCCTTGCCGCGCGCGCGGCGGGGATTGCGGTGCTCGACGGGGTGCACCTCGACCTGTCCGATGATGCCGGGTTCCGTGCGTCATGCGAACAGGGGCGCGACCTTGGTATGGATGGTAAGACGCTGATCCATCCCAAGACCATCGACGCTGCCAACGATGTTTTTGCGCCGTCCGCCGATGAAGTCGCGTGGGCGCGCAAGATCATCGATGCGCATGCCGAAGCCGCCGAAGCCGGCAAGGGGTTGGTCGTCGTCGACGGCAAGTTGATCGAAAACCTGCACGTTGCCGATGCCAAGCGCGTCCTGGCGTTGGCCGATGCCATTGCCGCGGGGAGCGCCTGAGATGGCGGCGAAAACCAACGCCGGTAATTTTTTCGAGGATTTCGAACTCGGCCACGTTTTCGAGCACGCAACGCCGCGCACGGTGACGGACGGCGATATCGCCCTTTATACCGCACTTTATGGTGGCCGCTTCGCGGTGCAGTCGTCTGCTGAGTTTGCGAAATCTGTCGGCTACGCGGCGCAACCTGTGGATGACCTGCTGGCGTTCCATATCGCCTTCGGCAAGACGGTTCCCGAAGTGTCGCTGAATGCGGTCGCCAACCTGGGCTACGCCGAAGGTGTATTCGGGGTGCCGGTCCACGCGGGTGACACGATTCGTACCTCGTCCGAAGTCATCGGTCTCAAGGAAAATTCGAACGGCAAGACGGGCGTTGTCTATGTGCGCTCGGTGGCGACGAACCAGAACGGCGAGACGGTCGTCGACTACAAGCGCTGGGTCATGGTCAACAAACGCGACACCACCAATCCGGCGCCGGATGCGGCTGTGCCGGATTTGAACGATGCGGTCGCCGCCGCCGATCTTGTGCTGCCGTCCGGGACCGATTTCAGCGCCTACGATACAACGCTTTCCGGTAGCGCCGATCTGTGGGGCGATTACGTGATCGGCGAAAAGATTGACCACGTCGACGGCGCTACGATCGAGGAAGCCGAGCACATGATGGCGACGCGGCTGTATCAGAACACGGCCAAGGTGCACTTCAATCAGTTTGCTCAGGCGCAGGGCCGCTTCGGCAAACGGCTGGTTTATGGCGGTCATGTGATTTCCATCGCCCGCGCCTTGTCGTTCAACGGTCTTGCCAACGCCTTTCGCGTTGCCGCCATCAATGCCGGATCGCACACCAATCCGATCTTTGCCGGCGATACCGTGTTCGCGTGGTCGGAAGTGCTCGACAAGGCGGAATGTGACGGGCGTAGTGATGTCGGGGCGGTGCGTCTGCGGACCGTGGCGAGCAAGGATCATCCGCCCGCCGATTTCCCGTACAAGGATGAAGACGGCAAATATCTGCCGCACGTCGTGCTTGATCTCGATTACTGGGTGCTGATGCCGCGCTGAAGGCGTTTCGATTGAAGCGCAGATAATAAAAGAGGCGTCAGCGGTATCGGTCCTGGGAAACCTCCACCCGGCACTGCTGGATCAGTGCACCTGACGCCTCTTGGAGCCGGCCAGGCTCCGTTCGCCCATGAGATACCATGTCCTCGTTTCGATCAGGGCCGCACCCTGGGCAGAGATCGGCCTCAATTTTCACGCCTGCACCCTGGATACTTACGCATCCCGGCCGCAAAACGGACACTGCGTCACCGTGCTGTGCGCCTTCCGCTCACCTGGGCAGCGAACGGACGGAGCGGCGGGCCGAAACCCGACCGCAGACAGCGAGCGGCGTCGAAGCACAGGCGCGGGACCAGATGTTCCCCTGCCTTTGCCGCGACCGGCACCACCGGCGAACCGGCGAAACCGTGACGGTATACTCGCGTGCAACATAACAATGCGCCCGATCGGTTTGCGCCGCTACGTTGAATGTTGGGGGTAAAGTCAGTTTCCTGTGTAAAACGCCCCTCGTTTTCCCCAAACTATCCACAGTTTGTCCACACTTGGCCGATTGCTCGTCGGAATCTCGGGTGTTGCAGGCTTGGCGCGGACTTGGCGCGCTGAATATTGCTGCATTGCAACGTCAAAAGTTGACTTGCCGGAGAGCGGCAGGTACCACTAAATAACCGGTTGAAAACCCGCGGATGCACGCGCTGCCGAGAGAAAGGCGTTCACTATGACCACCCGGAATCGTCCCTTATCGCCACACCTTCAAGTTTATAAACCGCAGATCACATCGATACTGTCCATCACGCACCGGATTACAGGTGTCGCGCTGTGTGGCGGTGCGGTGTTGCTGACGTATTGGCTGATGGCGGCGACGTATGGCCCTGAAGTATTTGCGCAGGCCCAGGCCATTCTCGGTTCGTGGTTCGGGCGGCTGGTGATGTTCGGGGTCGTCTTTTCGCTCTGGTATCATCTGGCGAACGGCATTCGCCACCTGGCATGGGATGCCGGCTGGGGGTTCGAGCTTGAAAAGCTTCGCGCCAGTGGTATCGCCGTCGTCGCCTTTTCGGTGATCCTGACGATCGCCACTTTCTGTCTTGCCTATGCGGTGGGGGGCTGATCATGGAACTTCGTTCGCAACTTAGCCGGGTTCGCGGCCTCGGCGCCTCGCACGAAGGCGCGCATCATTTCTGGGTGCAACGCATCAGCGGGATCGCGCTGGTGCCGCTCGTTTTGTGGTTCGTCTTTTCGGGGATCGGCGTTGTCGGCGCCGACCTGGCGACCTTCAAGGCGTGGGTCGGGACGCACTATAACCCGGTCCTTCTGATACTTTTGATCTGCACCATGTTCTATCACGCGCAACTCGGCCTGCAGGTCGTGATTGAGGATTATGTGCATGGCGAAGCTGCCAAGCTGACGTCGCTGATCCTTGTGAAGTTCGCCATTTATCTGCTCGGCGCATGCGCCGTGTTCGCCGTTATTCGCCTGACCTTCGGGAGCTGACCGGATGCCTGAATCCTACGAGATCGTTGATCACAAATATGACGTTATCGTCGTCGGGGCCGGCGGCGCCGGTCTGCGCGCGACGCTGGGCATGGCGGCAGCGGGCCTGAAGACGGCTTGTATCACCAAGGTCTTTCCGACCCGTTCGCACACGGTTGCGGCGCAGGGTGGTATCAGCGCCTCGCTCGGTAACATGGCCGAAGACAGCTGGCAGTGGCATATGTACGACACCGTCAAGGGCGCCGACTGGCTCGGCGATCAGGACGCCATCGAGTACATGTGCCGCGAGGCCGTGCCGGCGATTTACGAGCTTGAGCACTTCGGCGTGCCGTTCTCGCGCACCGACGAAGGCAAGATTTACCAGCGTCCGTTCGGCGGTCACATGGCCAACTTCGGTGAAAAGCCGGTGCAGCGTGCCTGCGCGGCTGCCGACCGTACCGGTCATGCGATCCTGCATACGCTGTATCAGCAGTCGCTGAAAAACGATGCCGAGTTCTTTGTCGAATACTTCGCCATTGATCTGATCATGGACGACGATGGTGCGTGCCAGGGCGTCCTCGCGTGGAACCTGGACGATGGTAAGATGCATCGCTTCCAGGCGCACATGACAGTGCTGGCGACGGGTGGGTACGGTCGTGCCTACTTCTCCGCGACCTCGGCACACACCTGCACCGGCGACGGCAATGCCATGGCCGCACGTGCCGGGATTGCCCTGCAGGATCAGGAGTTCGTGCAGTTCCACCCGACCGGGATTTACGGCGCCGGCTGTCTGATCACCGAAGGGGCGCGCGGCGAAGGCGGATACCTGACCAACTCCAACGGCGAGCGTTTCATGGAACGTTACGCGCCGACGGCCAAGGATCTGGCGTCACGCGACGTCGTCAGCCGCGCCATGACCGTCGAAATCCGCGAGCAACGGGGTGTCGGCGACCAGGCGGACCACATCTATCTGCACCTGGAACACCTGGGCGGAGACGTGCTGAACAAGCGTCTGCCGGGCATCACCGAAACCGCACGGATTTTCTCCGGCGTCGATGCCACGAAGGATCCGATCCCGGTGCTGCCGACCGTGCACTACAACATGGGCGGTGTGCCCACCAACTACCGATGCGAAGTCATCGCACCGACCGACGACGATCCGGACCGGGTCAGCCCGGGGATCATGGCGATCGGCGAATGCGCATCGGCATCGGTGCACGGGGCCAACCGCCTCGGGACCAACTCATTGCTCGATCTTGTCGTGTTCGGTCGTTCCGCAGCTATTCGGGCCGCGGAAATCGTTACGCCCGGTGCCACGCTGCCGCCGCTCAACAAAGCGTCCGCCGACAAGGCGTTGGCCCGCTTCGACAAGCTGCGTCATGCAGACGGCGAAATCCCGACAGCGGCGATCCGCGATGAACTGCAGCGCGTCATGCAAAACAATGCGGCCGTGTTCCGGACCGCCGAGGTGCTGACGGAAGGCGTCGAGAAGCTTGATGCCGTGACGGCGAAGATGTCCGACGTCAAGGTGCACGACCGTTCGCTGATCTGGAATTCGGATCTGGTGGAAACGCTGGAGCTGACGAACCTTGTGCCGAACGCGGTCTCGACGATGTATTGCGCCGAGGCCCGCCACGAAAGCCGTGGCGCGCACGCGCACGAAGATCACCCGGATCGCGACGACAAGAATTGGATGAAGCACTCGTTGGCGTGGATCGACGAGGACGGCGGTTGCAAACTCGGCTATCGCCCGGTGCACGAATACACGTTGACCGACGAGGTCGAATACATCGAACCCAAGGCGCGGGTCTACTGAGGAAGGTTTGACAGATGGTTGAATTTACACTTCCGGCAAACTCGAAGATCACCGAAGGCAAGTCCTTCAAGGCTTCGGGCGGCACCAACATCAAGACCTTCCGCATCTATCGCTGGGATCCGGATAGCGGTGAAACGCCGCGCACCGACACTTATGAGGTCGATCTCGACAAGTGCGGGCCGATGGTTCTGGATGCGCTGATCAAGATCAAGAACGAGATCGACCCGACTCTGACCTTCCGCCGGTCGTGCCGCGAAGGCGTGTGCGGCTCGTGCGCGTTCAATATCGACGGCACCAATACGCTGGCGTGCACCAAGTCGATTGACGAGATCAAGGGCGAAGTCAAAATCTACCCGCTGCCGCACATGCCGGTGATCAAGGATCTGGTGCCGGATCTGAATGTGCCGTATGCGCAGTACCGTTCCATCGAACCCTGGCTGCAGGCGGATACGCAGGCACCGACGACGGAGCGTCTGCAGAGCCCCGAGGAACGCGATAAGCTCGACGGGCTGTGGGAATGCATTCTCTGTTTCTGCTGTCAGACGTCGTGCCCCAGTTATTGGTGGAACGGCGACCGCTACCTTGGCCCGGCGATTCTGCTGCAGGCGTACCGCTGGATTGCCGATAGCCGCGACGAAGCGACCGGCAAGCGGCTCGACAATCTGGACGACCCGTATCGGCTGTTCCGTTGCCATACCATTATGAACTGTACGAACACCTGCCCGAAGAACCTGAACCCGGGCAAGGCGATTGCAGAAATCAAAAAGGCATTGGTGCAGCGCCGCTGACGCATCTGATATGAAGAATACAAAAGCCCCCGGTTATCGCCGGGGGCTCTTTGTTTGTGTCGTGCCGGTTTGTGCCGGTTAGCCGGTTGTACCCGGACTGTTACTTCAGCTCGATTTTGCCGGCAACCTCGGTCGAAACGCCCAGGCTTTCGATTGTCAGCGTAACTTTTGCGTCGAGCGTTTCGTCGCCGCTCAGCGTGCCGTTGTCGATGGCGGCGCGGACAGCGGTTTCGATTTCACGCTGTGACGTAATGCCGACATTCTTGAGGAACTTCCTCAGCGTCATGTTGAATACTTCTTCGTCCATGATGATCTCCCCTTATGCCTGAATGGCTCCATGCGGCGGTCCGGTAACGGACCTGTGCGGCCTCTTTGAATTCCTTTAGACCGTGCTGCGTATCATGTGCCTTATATAGGAACCGCTGGTATCCCAGGCAACGCCGGAACGGAGTGACCGCCATGTATACGCCTAAGTTTTTTGCAAGCGAGGACGAGGCATTGGCCCGTCGGATCGTCGCCGACAACGCCTTCGGTGTTTTAATGACATTGCCGGATGCGGTTGCGTCCGAGATGGATATCTCGCATTTGCCGATGCTGTGGCGGGACGGTGGCGGCCCGCACGGCCACCTGATCGGTCATGTCGCCAAGGCCAATCCGCACGGCGCACGGCTTGGTGGCGCGGCGGG
>Ga0209273_10002068_pt1 | contig 16145 bp, 20 predicted proteins | sample tdAd471_FD_187126 | JGI IMG/M metagenome (GOLD analysis project Ga0209273, IMG submission 187126) | Marine sediment microbial communities from the Atlantic coast under amendment with organic carbon and nitrate - tdAd47.1 (SPAdes)... | ecosystem: Environmental > Aquatic > Marine > Coastal >...
CGCCCTCAGTAGGCCCGAAATCCGAAAAATAGCGCCACGAGCTTATGACGCCATCGCTCATCTTTTACGTACCGACGAAGGCAAAGCCGAATTTGCAAAACTCAAAATTCCCAAGAGGGCAGAGATAACGGATGCAGCTTTAGCCATTCCATCGGAGGAGACGAAAAAGGCAATGAGGGCCAAGCGCGCTATCGAGAAACGGAAAGAGCGACAGGCACACAAGCCCACGATCGAAACGCAATAACGTCGCACGACATTATTGACTTAACGGTTTGGTTGACCCAATCTCGGATCACTCAATGATTCGGGAGAACCACCGTGCAGGACCAAAGAGGCTTATCGCCCATCCACATTTTCGGGCTGTGTGCCGGTGTGCTCACTTCGGTGATCGTCACGCCCGATCTCTATAATTCGCTAGAGCCAACAGCAGAGGCGTTCATCGCCTCCCGCTACAGTTACGACACCATATCCCTGGGCCTATTCGTGTTCGCGATCCTGCTCGGAATAATGATGACTGGCCTTGGCTGGGCGCTGACGCTCATTCTAACCCGAACAGCTCCACTACTGATCTACGGCATCTGGCACGCGCTTAGCCTCATTCTCACGGGAGTAGGGCGAGTGATCGCAAATCTCGTCAGAAAGGGGGTGGGCCGTGGCTATCCCTGAATTCGACGACATCATTCAGCACGAGGCGTTTGCAGCGGCAATCGCTGCCATCCAGGCAGGCAGAGCGCCAATCGCTGCGGAATATCGCATCGCCTGGGAGCGCCTACAGGATGAGCTGCAAGCTCATTGTAACACCGCAAATGTCGCTCGGCAGGTCAAAGAACGCCGCACGATCGACAGCCTGGTTGCACTCCACAGCGCCCACACTGCTAGATTGGAGATTACGCATGTTCCTCAATGAGAACCAGCTTGCCTTCATTGAATCGCTGAACGCACAAACCGCCCGCGATCATCGGCAGACGATGCTTCGCCTCGTACTAGTAGCTCTTGCTGCGTGTGCGATCCTGCCTCTCGCCTTCATCGACTGGGAGGTGCTTCTCTTCATCCATTCGACCTATGCATCGGAGGGTTATTCCGCACACGCATTCGCCGCCGCCGGACTTATCGCCGCGCTAAGCGTCGCCAGGATGGAAGCGCGCCTTGGCACACGCGGAAAACGCCTCGTCCAAATTGCAACAACGCTCGCAGCCATACTCTTCGTCGTCGGCATCGCAGCAATGTTTGCAGCAATCGCGTACAGCCAAGGCCTCGGCCAGATTGGCAGTGACCTGCCGAACATCGATGTCGTATTCGCCTCGGCTGTCGATGCAGTCGACAACATCGATCTTGGTCCTGACTGGTTGGAAACCTTGGCCCTCGATCTCGCTAAACCGCTTTTTATGATTGCCATCGGCTGCGGCTTCATCCTCACCACAACGCTCATCGCTGCATGTGTCGGTTTCATCGGAGCAAATGCCGCCAAGGCCTATGCTGCACTTGTTGAAACACGGCACGTCATCGCAAAAAACCATGCGTTCCGCGCCACCTACGAAGAAGCCATCGAAGCCGCAGAGCTGGAATCACAGCTCAAGAATCGAGCGGAATACTGGTCTGACCCCGCCAGATTTGCCGATCTGCTGTCTGGGCTTCTCCATCAAAAGCTCGATCAACGGCAGCACACCCTCGATACATACAACAGTATCGCGCCATCATCGATACAGCCAGTCGCCGGAATCCCCGTAGCTTCTGGCGTGATGCCGATGGATGCCACAGCCGAAGAGGCTCGCCTGGCCTCAATCAAGGAAGACATTGCGCCCGAACGCATCCTTGCCGCGCTTGGCGTGCCGCCGTCCACCCCTTCCCTGCCTCGGAGCTAGCCATGAAAGCATCTTTCCCTCTTAGCGTCGCCGCAATGCTGCTGGCGACAACGCCCGCCTATGCAGAGACCATCATCGTCGGCCTCGACGTATCCGCCTCGAACCCGCTCATTGCAGAAAGCGGCTATGCCGCAGACAAAGGTCGGCAAATTGCCGACGAAATTCGCAAGCTTTCGATAGGCGACACTGTGATCGTCGAGACGTTCGGCGCGCACGGATCGACCAGCACCACAAGACTTACCGTTCCTTTATCGAACCGCATTCGTCCAGATAAGGCTGCCGCCTATGTGCAGGGCTTCATCGGTAAATTGCCCCAGCTCGTGAAGGCCGGAAAGCTCCGGCCTGCCGGTGAGACAAACATTGTCTCATTCCTGCGTACGCGCGCCGGACGATACGGGTGCGACAATACCCGCTATATCGTCGTGACGGATGGGCGAGAAAGCTCAGATGTAGTCGACGAGGCTGCGCTCATGAGTGGCCGCGCTTCGCTTCCTACCCCATCACAGCCTTGGCTCAGTCGCTGCCACGTCCGGCTCATCGGGGTAGGCCAAGGCGTTCCCAGCCAAGTCAGTTTCCGTCTCGTGCAGCAATGGCAGAACCACCTCAAGTCTGCCGGTGCCCGCTCAATTCAGGTCCAAGAGGACTAGATGGGCTACTATGATGAGCATTCGCGAGGTTCGGCCCGCTTCGCCACACGTGCTGAAATTCAGAAAGCTGGGCTTCTGAATGGAGTAGGGCCTGGGATTGGCTGGATTGGCAAAGAGCGTCTTTCTGCTCCGTCCGGCCACATTACCCTGGTTGCAGCGACGGGTGCGGGGAAGGGGACCGGCATTACGATCCCCATGGCTCTCGGGCATTGTGGTGTCGGACAAAACGATGCCCCAAACATGATTTGGCTGGACCCGAAAAATGAAATTTACGAGGCCACCGCCGACACGCAGGTCCGATATAATCGACACTGCGTATCTTTTGCTCCCCACAAGCCAAATTCGGTGCGGCTGAACCCTCTCGAAGATATTGACCCACACCGCCCCGACTTCGACGCTCGATGCAAGCGCGCGGCTGAAGACATGTTACCCGTCGCAACTCGTGGAGACGGCAAACACTGGGAAGAAATCTCACAGATATACCTCGCTCTGTTTACCAAGGGGATCGCTTGGGAAAACAAGAACCTCCCCGACAATTATGTGACCCTGCCCCTTCTAACGTCTTTCGTGCGTAGGTTGGAGCAAGGCGGAATAACTCGGCTCGATGCCTTGGCCGATCTGGGGACGTGCGGCCTACCCGAAGTGGAAAGCGCCGCAGCAGAATTGTCCGAGAAAGCCTCCGACCCGTCAAATCGGGAATGGCCGATCGTTATGACGGAACTCCGCAAAGCCCTCATTTTCATGTCAGACGAAGCCGTCGCACGGTCCGTTTCCCCGCCTTACAATCTGTCATATCGCGAATTCCATGAAGGGCCGCAACCGATCGCATTGAGCATCGGGATGCCTGCTGACGCCATCAGGCGGGCACCTCAACTCATCCGCCGCATTTTTAGTTGCCATGCCGGATTTCAAGAACGCCATCCACTTGGCCGTAAAACGGTCTATCTCATTGAAGAAACTGCACAACTTGGCAATTTTCAGGAAGTTCTCAACTTCTACTCGATCGGGCGCGGCTACGGCATAATTGTAGTGACGGTCTGGCAAAATTTTCAACAGATGGACCGTGTGTTGGGAACAGGCGCAAAAGCCACGATTCTCGCCAACACCGACCATTTGATCATCTTCAAGATCGCTGATCCTGAGACTGCGAAGTACATCAGCGACCGGATGGGTAGCTTTACGCTCAAAACGAACGACATTCTATCTCAGGAAAAGGCCACCGCAGAAACCCAGAATATCATATGGGATGTCCTCAACGGTTCTGATCCAATCGACGCATTCAAAGAACTTCGCCGCCAGAAGCCCCATGCCGAACATCAGGACAGGTTCGGCAGGCTTCTGATGACCCCTGACGAGCTGGAGGCCATGCCGCCTCGCCATATGCTGATCTTCTCACCAGGATTGCGTCCAATCCGAGCGGAAGCTCCAGCCTATTGGACGAAACGCGAATTCGCAGGTTTATATTTCCCGACCTCGATGCATGGCCGACAAGATCGTGTGGCGGTCAAAACGCTCTTCGGCACAAAACAAGCCCCCGTCATTACAGCTCCGGTCCCACCTCAACATGCCCACCTCAAGCAATATGCCGAAGGCAACTGGCGCTACATCGAAGGCGACCGCCCCTGATCCCTCCGCAATGAGGAGAATGCCATGAAGGACGTATTTGAAAAAAACGCCGATGCGGTCGGCAAGCAGGAGGAGATCAACGACCCTCGCCCAGAAAAGCTGATCGAAAAGGGCATAACCACGCATGATACACTCGACTGGGAGGAGCGGCGGCCTCTTCCCCCGCCCCATCCCCGTCCATCGCCGGACGATCCGCAAGGATGGAGAAATGCGGCGCAGCATGCTGAGGTCGAACATGCGCGAGAAATTGCTGACAAACGGGCGGCCTTCATCGCGAAAGCAGAAAAAACGCGAGAAGATTTTCACACAGCGCGTGACTATCGCTATCCGCCTGGACGGCATGAACGATAATTTGCAATAAATGCATGAACTATAGTAATTTATAGTATGAGTTTTATCCTTGAGCGCGACATTGAAAACCTACTGGCTGTCGAAACCCGCACCCTGATCTTGGCCGACGGATCATCACGCGCGTTTTCGATTATATGCATTCATTGGAGGTCAGTGGACTACCTCGCGCACGTTCTGCATTTCCCGATCGCACGGCAACTCGCCTCTGCACAACGCCACGCCGAATTTTATCGGATCGATCTCGACACAGCGTTGGCATACCATGCCACGCGCTATCACCGTTGGTACAAAGACAATGACATTGCGGTACCGTTCGAACCTGGAATCTGCCCATTATTTTACAAAGGCTCGGCCAAAGCCGAACAATAACTCACCCTCTTTGCCTCTCCCTATCATAGGGACAGCGCCTTGGCGGCGGGCAGTCCAGGACAGGGGCAAGTCCCTGTCCTGGAACCTGGAAAGAATTGCACCAAAAACGGACGATTTTGGTGCATAACCCCAAGCCCTGCAAAAACAGGGCGTTGCATGCACCAAAACTCCGCACCAAAATGAAGCCATGAAAATGGTGGGATATGCGCGGGTATCTACCCGCGATCAAAATGTTGACGCACAGCGCGAAGCTCTGCTCGCGGCAGGCTGCGAAATGATCTTCGATGACACGATCTCAGGTAGCACGAAAAGCCGCTCTGGCCTCGATAAGGCAATCGCGGCGCTTGCGCCTGGTGATGTGCTGGTGGTGTGGAAACTCGACCGCCTAGGGCGCTCCATGCAGCATGTCGTCAACACGGTGCTCGATCTCGACCGGCGCGGCATCGGATTCCGATCCCTGACGGAAGCAATCGACCTCACCAGCTCTACGGGCAAGCTCCTTCTGTCAGTGTTCGGGTGGCTGGCCGAAGTTGAGCGCGACCTGACCACGGAACGCACAAAGGCGGGGCTGGCTGCTGCCAAGCGGCGCGGCGTGAAGTTGGGGCGAAAACGCAAACTCTCGACCGCTGACGTGGATCATGCACGGCGCACGATCGAAAGTGGCGAGGAAACCGTCGCTGGTATGGCTCGGATTTTGAAGGTGGGGCGGAATACCCTGGGGCGGGCGCTGCGATTACCCTCTTGACCAACCCCGCCAAATAGATGACTATGAGTAGATATAGAAAAGGAAGTATGAATGTCCCAAGTCGCTGCAATCGATGTTACAAGACGTTATCAGAGCGTTGCCGCGACAAAGGCCAATGGCGAAACCTACACGCCTAAAGAGCTGTCTGATTTTGTATCCCAACATATTTGCGATCGCTTTGATTTTGACTCTACAAAGACAATAAAAATACTCGATCCATCAATCGGGGATGGTGAGCTTTCTATTTCACTTCTTGATGAAGTTCGTAAAAATCACAAGGGCAAGATTGAGCTATTTGCTTTCGATACCAACGCAGCGGCGCTTGCGATAGCTCGTGATCGTGTAGAAAATTATCATCCTGATTGCATTTTGCATTTCAAAGATAAGGACTTTCTACAGTTCGTTATCGACGGGGATCGTGAGCCTGATTTGCTTTCGATGGGAAGCCCCCAGGATAAGCCGACGTTTGACTTGATAATAGCGAATCCTCCCTATGTTCGCACCCAGATCATGGGAGCTGATGAAGCTCAACGACTAGCTGCCACCTTTGGCCTCACGGGAAGAGTCGATCTTTATCAGGCATTTTTGCTTGCGATGGCAAAAGTGCTCGCGCCCAATGGTTCAGCAGGGTTCATCGTTTCAAATCGCTTCATGACAACCAAAGGCGGTGGATCATTGCGCGAAAAACTTCGTGAAATGCTCGCCCTGCGTGAAGTGTGGGACTTGGGCGACACTAAGCTTTTCGATGCCGCTGTGCTGCCTGCCGTGATTGTGGCGAACGGATTGAGCGGCAAGGAAAGCGGCGATGCCGCTGTGGCGTTCACCTCGATCTATGAAACCCAAGACCAAACCGATTTGAGGGCGGGAAGCCCAATTCTAGCTCTGTCCCTGGAGGGAATTGTCGCCGCCGATGATGGTCGGCGCTTTTTGGTGAAGTCGGGGACGCTCGATAGTTCTGGCGGGCCGGATGCTGTCTGGCGGGTAGCCACGGCCACGGGTGACGCATGGATGGCAACGGTGCAGCGACACACGGCGCGCACCTTTGGGCAAATTGGCAAGATCCGCGTCGGTGTGAAAACCTGTGCCGACAAGATATTCATCCGCCATGATTGGGAAGCCGCAACGAACGGGGAAATGCCCGAACTCCTGCGGCCTCTTACGACCCATCACGGCGCGGGGCGATACCGTGCGACAATACCAAAAAAGATGCGCCATATCCTCTACCCGCATGCAGTGATCGACGGACAAAGGCGAGCCAGCAACCTCGATCAATTTCCTAAAAGCCAAGCGTACCTCGAAGCCAACAGGGCTGCCCTAGAGGGGCGCACTTACGTGATCGAGGGCGGGCGGAAATGGTATGAAATTTGGGTGCCTCAAGACCCTGCGTCTTGGTCGTGCCCTAAGCTTGTTTTTCGTGACATTTCCGAGCGGCCGACGTTTTGGCTCGATCTCGATGGCAGCGTGGTCAATGGTGATTGCTATTGGATGATTGCCGCAAACGAGCGTGAAACCGAATTGCTCTGGCTGGCCGTGGCGGTCGCCAACTCGACCTTCATCGAAGCGTTTTACGATCATTGCTTCAATAACAAGCTCTACGCGGGACGCCGCCGTTTCATCACTCAATACGTTGAGCAATTCCCGCTGCCTGATCCTGCATCACCATTGGCGCAAACGATCATCGCCAAAGCAAAGGCAATTTATGAGGCAAACCATTCACCCGCTGTCGAAGGGATGGAGCGTGAACTTGATAAGCTAGTCTGGCAGGCCTTCGGCCTGGGCGAAGAACTTAGCGGGTAGCGGTATCTGCAATTTTGCGTTCAGCACTTTGCCTTGGAATTGCGGAAACCGTTTGAAAAAGTCGGCACCTGGCGAAACTAACAGATGGGTCAAGGTGACGTTTCCACCTTCAATCTGGGCATAAAAAATAGCGTATCGAACGTCGCAATGGCGGACTTGCACACCGTTCAGCATGGGCACATCGAGCGGCTCTATGCTTTCGGGTGTCACTAGCCCTAGGTCGATCGTCGGTGACGTTTGTAGCTTCACCTCTAAGAGCTGGTGGCGAACGTCTGGGAATTGGCCATCGTCCTGATAGGTGGCATATCCCAATGCCTTGCATACCAAACTATGCAAGGCCGCGCCGCGATTTCGCTCCTGGTCGGCTCCCGCATCGGGAAACTGCTTGCCGATTAAAGGCTCAAGGCGCTCGAAAACCTCTCCAACAGGTAGCAAGCCGCCAACCTGCGGCTGCGTGATTGGTGATCCGATCTTGGCTAAATCGATACCAGGCTTCACGAAAGGCGCGAGCTGGGCAGTGTCGGTGTCACTGATAAGCTCGGCCTGCTGCTCGCCTACAATGCACCGCGCTTGGTATTTTTGGGTCAGTGTGCCCGTGGTGTCCAGGATTGCGAGCGTATCCCCTGTCACCACCTTAACCCGCGTGATTTCGTCCGCGTCTGAAACCCTTATAATCACATAGCGGCGCGATGGTGAAAGCTCCTCGTTCCATATCTGTAAGTTGTTCGATTTCTGGGTGTAGGTATCGAAAAATTGACCTGGGAAACGCGGCTGTGTCTTTTTGAATGATTTGGGGATCGGGTAGCCCAGGACGCGGGAAACGCTTTCCTTTACGACCTTTGATCGTGTGCGTAGAGGCAATCCAGCTAAGGAAATTCCCTGCAAACCATTCTGCAAGAGCTGTTCGAGCTGTGGCGTTGGAATCCATAGGGTTGGGTGCCCTATCGGGATTTCATCGTAGATCGAAAGTCCGCTGGCTTTGATTGCGGCAACGTAGCTTTCAGGGGTGTTTTGATTTTGTGTCATCTACCATCGGCGTCAAAAGTTGGGTAACTGACACACCGAGGGCATTCGCGAGTAGTTCTAGGGTGCTAAGGGTAACATTTCGCTCGCATCGTTCTACAGAACCAATGTAAGTGCGATGAATTTCGCAAAGATCAGCAAGCTCCTCCTGCGATATGCCCTTCACCTTTCTTAGATGACGAACATTATTCGCTAAAGCAGTCACAAGCTCCTTACTCGGTGATCTTAGCTTCCTCAGAAACATTCCCTCTACCTGACGGCATATCTACCGCCACAGTCAAGGTAAGATGCTTTTCGGTCTACAGACTTTGAGTAGAGTCGCGTAGCTGATAAGCGAAAGTTCCTTGTTCGGCCCGCCGGAGGCGAGGATGAAAAAATAGACGTTCCTCGTCCCGACAATTTCAGAGCACCTCCACGCGCAGAATGAGTCAAAGGATCGCGTAGCGACCGCGGAGCGGCGCGGAGCCACGCGCAGCCCGAAGGGCGAGCATGGCGAGCGTGCTTGACCATTTGAGCATGGTGGTATCCTTCTATGGCGGGTGAGAAATTAATTGATTCCGACCGCTGTGCGGTCGTCATTTGTCACTTTGTGGTTGACCCAGTTAAACTGTTGAAACGTCTCGACAGGTATGTGTTATATTTGTGTTATATATAGTGTTACGGGATTTTGGAAAATCCACAACACATTGAAGTTAAAGCATGAAAAGGTAGTTGTTGACCTCGGTGTGAATCCGGTCTGACGAAAGAGTGAATCCACTATGACGAAAGACTGAATCCGGTCTGACGAAAGGGTTTCCAGTTATCCACAGCCTGCCCTCGCCCTAAAAATCGCGCTCAGCCTGAATTTGAAATGACGATTGCTGCGTGGGCGTATGTGAAATGACGATAGGGCGCTTGCGTATGTGAAATGACGATAGTAGCCTCAATGTCACTGAAATGACGAAAGACACCAAAACTTTGCCGCTGCTTGACCTGCCGGACGTTCCTGAGAGCGCCCCTCGCGGTCCGCTGCTGCCAGTTCGTCACCCGAATCAAGACCTGTTTATCTGCGACGTGCTCGACGCTATTCCCAAGGACGATATGGCCTCGATGGAGCATCCGGTGTTCTCGCTCTCCACCAAGCCGGACAACCGGATGCGGCGTTATGAGCACAACGGCAATGTCCTGGAAATCATCCCCTCGGGCAAAGGTCTGGCGACGATCCACGACAAGGACATTCTGATTTATTGCATTTCGCAGCTCATGGCGAAGATCAATCGCGGCGAACAGCCTAACCGCAAGCTGCGCCTGCAAGCCTATGACCTGCTCGTGGCCACCAACCGCCAAACGAGCGGGGAAGGCTACCGGCTACTGACGGACGCCCTCACCCGCCTGCGCGGGACGACGATCCGCACCAACATCAAGACGGGCGGTGAGGAAGAGACGCGGATTTTCGGCCTGATTGAGGAAGCCTCGATCCTGCGAAAAACCTTCGATGGCCGTATGCAGGAAATTGAGATCACGCTTTCTGATTGGGTCTATCGCTCGGTCATCAGTAAGAACGTCCTCACCCTGCACCGCGATTATTTTCGGCTCAGGAAACCGTTTGAGCGGCGCATGTATGAGCTGGCGCGCAAGCATTGCGGGATGCAGGATGAATGGTCGATCGGCTTGGAATTGCTGCAAAAGAAATGCGGCTCAAACAGCCCTGAGCGCGTTTTCCGCGCGCTCGTCAAAAAGGTCTGCGAGCACGACGCCAATCATTCCCATTTCCCTGACTATGCGGTCACGATCAACAATGACGTGATCCGCTTTGAAAACCGCTCGGGTCTGAAAGCTAAGCCCAAGAACGAGGCGGCATCGAGCGACACGCCGATGCAGCTCGATGCCGAAACAATCCATGATGCCCGCACCGCCGCACCTGGCTATGACATTTACGGCCTATTCGACGAATGGGTGTCATGGTGGCATGACATAGACAAGCCTGAACTCAAACATCCCCGCGCGGCATTCTTAGGCTTTTGCAAAAAGCGTCATGAAAAGCAGCCGCTGCGGTGAAACCGAACTGAACTTAGTTCACCCGGAATTGGGCCGTTTGTACTCGGGCGGCTTTACGGCACCGAGCGGCACTGACGCCGAAGCGCAGCGATATTATTCGTCTCTACCCATATAGAGCACTGATAAATCCACAATTTGGATAGTAAGGGGTGCGCTGAATGTAATGGTTTTCTTAGAAATTCCACCGCTTTGTTCGGGCTCCCCAACGCGCAGTTGCCGTCCGTGGATTAGGAAAATGATCATACGCTTGGTGTTCGGAAAATATTACTTTTCCTACATAAGGAAACATTTCACTGTCAGCAATTTCAACATTTACTGATTCTATATGGAGGGTCCCGGGCACATGTTCGTCGCCGCCGCCAGTGAACCATGTCCAACTGATATTATCACCTTCAGCCTTAACATCTGAATACCATTTAGGATCTCGCATCTTTGCAAGTCGTAAAGTCACAAAAGCCTCACGCAAACTTGCTTCACTCGGAGCGGCCTCTGCACTCGGAGCAGCATCTCCGCCTGCTGCTGCAGCTGCGCCAGTATCTCCACTAGCGTCAGCATTTTGGGGGGTAGGGCCACAAGCAGCCAAGGCTACGCAAAGAACAGCAATCACAAACGATTTTATCGTATTCTCGGCCATAGCCCGAAACCTCTGCATCCAGAATTTTATATAGAGCCTTCCTATTCTTGATTTTAGCTTGATGTCAAATGAGGCGGGCCTTCCCATATCGGCACGGCGTGTAAAAGGCGTCTTCTGCTTACAACTCCCGCTCCAACGCTTCGATTGCGCGTTCCAGGGCTTCGCCCAGCACCCAGCCCTGGCCATCCGCGATCGCATAAAAGCGCTCAATCGTCTCTTGAGTGGCTTTGACGTTAAGCTGGCGGTTGCGGCCCGTCGTGTGCCGCCGCTGCGCTTTGCGCGGCGCTGTGGCCGATTCTGACGATACCGGAGGCACCTCAGGCTCACGCGGTTTAAAGCCGCGCTGCTCGGCCACTTCGCGGATCGCTTTGCGGTCGGTCTCTGGCGCTTTAGCAGGAGCAAAGCCGGAAAGATCAAGATCGTCGTCATCGCCGAAGATTGAAGCACGCTCGCTGCCCATCATGCCACCTCCGTCTTGTCTTGAGCGCCCTGCCCTGCGCTTTCCTTGAGCATGGCAATAGCCTCGCCCGCAAACGCACGGGCATTGGTGATCGCCTTTTCAATGTTGCCGACATTGGCGGGATCGAGCGTCTCCAATGTCCCGCCAAATGAAAACAGCGCTCGGAATGCTTCGCGTTCGTGAAGCTGAACGCCAAACATTTTCACACCATGCCCCAAAAGCTGGTCCTGAATATGCCGCAAGGTGCGAGGCTGAATCGCCGGATTGGTGCGTGTCAGCACAACCGCATTGAGTATCTTCCGCCGCGCACGCTTTTCCTCGTTCTTGACCAAGGCGAGCGCCCTCGCCGCTTCCTTGGCATCAAGCTGCGATCCTTGGGTCGGCACGATCACCAAATCAGACGCCCCGATCGCATAAGCAACTGTCAACGACGCTGTGCCTTCGCAATCGACAATGACAAACGGCACCTGCTCCGCCGCTTCGTCGATCTTGTCGATGATGTTTTCCTGATTGGCGTCGTCAATCACAGTGAGATTCTCGGGGCATCCTGGCAGCTTCGACCAACCGGCAATGGGTCGATTAGGGTCTGCGTCGATCACAATGACCTTAGCCTTTCGCGCAAGCTGTGTGGCAAGCAACGTAGCGGCGGTCGTTTTACCGACGCCGCCTTTGGGGGAAATGAAAGAGATTATGGGCATGGGCACCTCGGGGTGAGGGTGAGACAATACAATAGGATACCAGATAGCTACCGCATATCCAAACGGTATCTTATTAGTACCAGATAGCTATCTGGTATCTCATAGGTATTCATTGACTTCCGAGGTGAGGATCGCTGCAAGTATATCCCCGCCGTACCTAGGGGATAAATCAATCAATGAGCGCTTGGATCAATGATATTTGGCGAGCAGGGCAGGTGAACAAGGGCGGCATTGTACGCCGCAATGTCCATACAGTCGCACAGAATGGGGGAGCCGATGTACTTGAACGCGAAGTTAGAGCGCGTGGCTTCCATATGGCTCGCATCGGCGAACAATATCTCATAATGTGCGATCCAAACGGGCCAATGCAGATCATCTGCTAGCCCTGACCTGCGGCGTACCGCAGGCAGCAATCTACCGCTCCCGATCGCCTCGATCACGGTTGTTGTCCTGCTCGCGGGCCGGTGCGCCAGTGCGAGCCGCACGGATATAGCGATCAACCAACCGCTGCTTGAATGCTTCCTTCGCCTGGTCACGCTCTGAACCGGCCTTGCCGGTCGCCGCATCGAACTCCGGCTTAGCGCGAGCAGGCGAGGGGGCAAGCGCCCGATAACGCTCCCAAATGGCCTTGCGCTCATCATTCCGCTTCGCCCAATCCGCCTTGATCTGGTCCCGCTCGATGGCCTGGCCGCGCACAAGCGCCTCGCGCTCGACCATGAAACGAGCGCGATTGTCCCGCTGCTGTTCCGCCTCGGCGGCTTTCAGCGCGGCAACCTCCTGCCGGTATGCCTGGGCCTGCTCGCGGCCCAAAGCCTTGCGCTGTGCATCCTGGCCTTTCTCGAACGCCTCAAGCCGCGCACCGGCATTGGCCACGACACGAAAGCTCCGCTTGATGATGCCCGAGCTATCCTCACCGCGAACATGACGGGCCAGCTCCATCGCCTTGATCGTATTGCGGGCACGGCCAAAGAAGGTCTTTTCCATCTCGGAAAACAGTGCCGCGTCCTTACGCTGCTGCTGATTGAGGGCAACCAGGCGGGGACGGAACGCCTCGCGGACATTCTCCTTGGCCTGTGCGGCCTGTTTCTGGCGCTGCGCCGCTATGTCTGCTTTGCGGGTCTGGTGAGCCGCCTGGAGGCTCTCTAGCGCCTTGCGCTGCTCCAAGGCCATCTCACGGCCTCGCACGGCAAGGGCCGCGTCCTTGGCCTTCTGATCGGCCAGGATCGTGCGGGAATAGCGATTGTCGTTCGCCGCCTCCAATTCATACAGGTGGCGCGGGCGCTCTTTCTCGCCGCGCACATAATCGCCCTTGTCGCGCTCGGCATTGTTGATGATCCGGTTTTCGCAATAAATGCCAGTTTCCTGCTCATAGGCCTGCGCCCATTGTGAAAGGGCCAGCTTTTCCTTCGAGCTGGACAAATGCCGCCCGTCCTCCGGCGAAACCCGATTGATGAGAATATGCACATGGGCATGGGCCTCATCATCGTGCGCGATCAGCATGGCTTGCCGGTCTTCGGCCTTGAGCGCCGCGATGGCTCCATCTGCCGCCTGCGCCATGTCCTCACGGCTTGGGCGCTGCTCAGGATGCCAGGACAACGTAAGATGCAGGACGTGCTTGTCGGACTTGCGGCCTGTGTTCTTGACACCTGCCTGGGATTTCAGGCGCTCCTGATCCATGGCCGTCGCTGCCATGATCCGCCAGCCAAGATCAGGATCATCAACCGCCAGGTTGCGAACCTCTGCCCATGCCACGCGCTCGGACGTGTCCGCGCCCTTGTCGTGCAGCAAATAGGCGGCGGCTCCCTTGAAGCTCGACCCCTTGGCGTGAAGTTTAGGCACCATGACGCAGCACCTGGGCAAGGATGGTCCGCAACTCGCCGCCGACTTCGCGCCAATAAGCCGCAAAGTCGCTGCCGCGATGGGTGGCACGGGTGAGCTGGTTGACGTTGACGCCGATGCGGTTGAGTTCCGACACAAGCGCCGGATCGGCACGGCGGGACAGGGCAGGGGACGTGGCCCGCTCGCCAAGCACACGGCGGCGAGCGTACTCGTGCGGCTCAAGTCCTGCGGCCTGGGCTTGAAGGCGCAGATGCTCGATCTCCGCTGCGGTCAGCCGGAGATTGAAACGCTGGTCGCGTTTCTCTGCGTCGGTCTTCTTGGGCCTGCCGCCTGCCATGTGGCTCGCGCCTCCTTAACGCGCATCCAAGGCCGCATGCCTTGGTCGTGCTCCACCGGCGAACGGTGGGCCTTGGGGTTCGGTCCAGGTGGGGAGGGGGAAGCCTCCCCGTGTCCTGGTTTCGGGGTTCTCAGGGGCCGGTGAAATCACCCCCTGAGTCGCAATCCAATGGGCGATACCATTGGTGCGGGTTGGTCCAGGAAGGGGCGCACAGCCCTTTGCCTGGTCGTGGTTCCAAGGGCGGCGATACGCCTCTTGGTCCAGGGTTAAGGGGAGGGACTTCCCCTTGCCAGATGCGCCAAATAGCCCCACTTGGGCTATGACAGCACCGTTTTTGGGCACCAAAAACACATCTGGCTACTCGTTACTTTACAGAATATGCCTGACAGCTCAGAATTTTGCAAACTTATGGGAAGCATTCCCCCACTCCAACCTCGCCGCACCTTCAACTCAGCCCAATCCACCCACCGCTTACAAGATTTTTATCGACTTTTTTGTATTTCCGGCGCAGCGCGCCCTCCTCTTGGAGATTGACCATGCCCCCCGACCAACATCCCGATGTAATCCTTGTCACCCACGCCCTGGCCGCACACAAAATTACACTCATGCGCGAAAGAGACTCTGGCTCCTATCGCTTCCGCAGATTGATGCGGCAAACCGCCCTCCTGCTCTGTGCTGAAATGACGAAAGACCTAGAGCTGCGCGATCGTGCTGTAACTTGCGTGACGGGTGAAACGTTCGATGGAAAAACTCGCGACCAGAGAGACATCGTCATTGTCCCCATTCTCAGAGCTGGACTTACCTTGGCCGAGGCGTTCGCGGAACTCTTACCCCGTGCACGCATGGGGCACATGGGCATCTTCAATAGCGACGAGAATAACGAACCACAGTGCTACATGCTTTCGGTGCCGAAGCTGGAGGACACAAGCTATTTTGTGCTCGATCCGACCATCGTCCAAGGCAAGACAATGGGGATGGCTGTCGACTTCCTCCTAAACGCCCAAATACCCCCTGAGCGCATTCGGGTCGGGGCAATCATGGCATCCGAAGAAGGCCTCCAGGAATTCTACGGTCCTGCCGACAGCCCCAAGCGAACAGGCGTCAAAACCTACGCCTTCTATGTTGACGAAAAGATAGAGCACCCCACCGACAGCCCTTCACCATACCTGAAGCACGGGTTCGGGAATGTCGGAAATCGACTATTCTCAACCTTTGAAGATTTCGAGTATTCAGAATGAAAAAAATTTATCGAATAGATAATGTCGTTCAGGCTGATCCTGAGCATATTTATAATCCTGAAATATCTTCTGGATTCAATAATCTCAAACGTGGCATAATTGGTAAAGTTGTTTCTTTACTTAGTAAGTACGCATTGAAAGATTTGCTTAAAGAAATTTTTGATCGTCATAATATACCCACCTCGATGCATGAAGAAGCGGAGGAGGATATTCATACTTTGCTGACCTCGTTCCAAGAACGTGCCGCAAAAGAGAGCCTGCGGGATAGACCTGTACGCGACTATCGTCGAGGCGAAGGCATCATCGCATATCTCACGAACGAAGATGAGGGTTTGGGCAAATGGCTCAAAGCAGGCGCCCTCAGTAGGCCCGAAATCCGAAAAATAGCGCCACGAGCTTATGACGCCATCGCTCATCTTTTACGTACCGACGAAGGCAAAGCCGAATTTGCAAAACTCAAAATTCCCAAGAGGGCAGAGATA